>Ga0307511_10001498_pt1 | contig 24721 bp, 32 predicted proteins | sample 13_EM_MG_FD_200266 | JGI IMG/M metagenome (GOLD analysis project Ga0307511, IMG submission 200266) | Populus trichocarpa ectomycorrhiza microbial communities from riparian zone in the Pacific Northwest, United States - 13_EM | ecosystem: Host-associated > Plants > Roots > Unclassified | place... | reverse complement strand
AAGGTCTTCGCCACCAGCGCCTTGAGCGTGCCGGCGGCGAACAGCGGCAGGAGGGTGTTCCACGCCGCCTGTATCGCCTCCGGTGGCTGCGCATAGAGCGAAAAGCTCTTGATGCCCGCGCGCTTCCAGATCAGGTCCGTCACATCGATGGTGGCCTGGCGGCTGCCCGCGTAGCCCAGCGTCGTCAGGCTGCCGCCGATGGCCAGCGTCTTCAGCGCATCGCTCAGCACCGCGCCGCCCACCCCGTCGATCACCACGTCCACCCCGCCACCCTTGGCGATGCGGGCCACCCCCTCCACCAGCGTTTCCCGCGACAGGTCGATCACCTCACCGAAGCCTAGCGCCGCCGCCCGCGCCGCCTTGGCGCTGCTGCTGGTGGTCGAGATCGCATGCTTCGCGCCCAGCGCCCGCGCCAGTTGCGTCACCGCGTTGCCCACCGAGCCGCCGATGGCCGGCGCCAGCACCGTCTTGCCGGCGGCGAACCCGGCGGCCGCCAGCGCGGTCTGCGCCGTCAGGTAAGCCACCGGCACGCCGGCCGCGCTGACCGGATCAAGCCCATCCGGAATCAGCACCATATCCGCCTTGCGCACCGCCACCCACTCACTAAAGGTGCCGCCCTCGGCGAAGCCGTACAGCCCGGTGAACATCACCCGCGAGCCCGCCGGAAAGTCGGCGTCGCCGCTGCTCTCCACCACGCCCGCGCCCTCGATGCCCAGCACCAGCGGCGCCTTCACCCGCGCGATGCCGCCGGAAAGAATCGTGTGCTCCAGCGGCGTCACCCCCGCCGCCGCCAGCTTCACCAGCAACCGGCCCGCCGCCGCCTCCGGCTTCGGCAAGTCCGCCAGCCTCAAATGTTGATAACCCTCGAATGCTTCCGCCCGCATCGCACGCATGGTGTTCTCCCTCACATGGCCAACAAGCATGACACATGTCATGCTTTAAGGATGCGAAGCATGACATGTGTCATGTATACTGTCAATCACCATCCCGGCCAAGGAAAACCCCATGCGATACCCGGCGGAAGAAACCGCGCAAAAGCACGAACGCATCCTGCGGGAAGCGATGCGCCTGTTCCGCGAGCGCGGCTTTGAATCCGTCGGCCTGCGCGAAGTGATGGAAGCCAGCGGCCTCACCCGCGGCCCCTTCTACAACCACTTCGCCTCCAAGGAAGCCCTGATGGCCGAAGCCATCGACGCCGGCATGCAAAGGACCCTCAAGCAGATCGACGAAAGCCCCGACTCCCCCGCCGGCAAAGCCGCCTACTTCGACCGGTACCTGAGCCCGCGCCACCGCGACACCCCCGGCAAAGGCTGCTTCATGGCCGCCCTCGCGAGCGACGTGCGCCAGACCCCCGAAGTGCAGAAAGCCTTCACCCCCAGGCTGATGCAAGTGGTCGAAAAGCTCGCCGCCCACTTCCCCTGGCGCTCGCGCCGCGCCGCCCGCGGCGACGCCATCCGCGCGCTCTCAGCGGTAATCGGCGCGATGATCCTGGCCCGGGCGGTGGATGACGAGAAGTTCTCGGCGGAGATATTGGCCGAGGTGCAGCGCGGCGTGGAGTGAAACCGGCTTCCAGCGCGGCCAGATCCAGGAACAGTCGATGTATTGCGAACACAAGAAGCACGACGGCTCCTACCCCATCATCGGCGTCAACACCTTCCGCAACCCGATAGATGCCGGTGTCCCGCAAACGATCGACTGATCCGCTCCACCGAAGACGAAAAGCAAAGCCAGCTAAAACGCCTGCATGAGTTCCACGAACACAACGCCACAGTCGCCTCGGCGATGCTAAAGAAACTGCAACAGGCCGTGATCGACAACGCCAACGTCTTCGACGTGCTGATGGAAGCCGCGCGCGTGTGCTCGCTGGGGCAGATTACGAATGCGCTGTTTGAGGTGGGGCAGTATCGGCGGAGTATGTAGACACGAGGGACTTAAAATCCCGTGCTCGGCGGCCCGCGTAGTGCGGGCCGTTTTATTTGTCCATCTTGTTCCAAGTCGTCTCTCTATTGACTCATCCTATCTTGCGGCAATGAACGCTTTCGCCTGTGCACGATTGAGCGTTATGATTTCATCGCCATGATAGCAATAGAGGTGAGGCCTGCAATCTTCCTTCTGCTTCTCTCTAGCCCACACTTTGAATAGAGTACCAATGGGATATTGCGATAGATCTCTCATGCGCCAACTGCATTCCAAAAGCAACTCTGTAGAGAAAACCTGTCTTGGAAGTGGCCGGCATTGAACTCTATCTTTATGCCCTCCAGTCTTTTCAAGCTCGAACGACTCGACGACGATTCTTTGATACGGAGGCCCTTTCTCCATTTATTTTCCCCTTGCGTAGTGAAAATCAATGAATTCGCGATCTACTCAGTTTTCCCGTAAATTCGAGCCCGCCGCCTAACCCCTTCACTCAGGTGGTGGCTTCCATTGTTTTGATACATTGCGAATGGCTGAGAAGAGCTCAGATGCAGCTTTCTCGGCAAGATCGATATTTAACATCTCGCCAAGCCAGCCGAAGGTTGACCCGTCCCATGTATTGACTTGAAGATCTCCACGCTGCACGTCCTTGCGGCGCCCAAGTCCTAACAGGTAGTCATCTATATGCTGGTCAACGTTCCTTAACTTCACGAGGAAGGGAATGGCGTTATCGAACGTTTCGATCGCAGATTTCAGTTCGGCTGATATTTCGTCCACGCCGATAGCCAATAAAGCACAACGTCGAAGGCGCACGAGCGCAATGATCAGAAAGCGTATATCCGCCTCTCTTCGGAACAGAAATACCTCGTCCTCAGGTTCGGCATTGCGGATGCGCCGACACTGCAATGCAATCGTAAAGCAAGCCTCGTTACCCATGGACATCACACGCTCCAGCAAGACGGCATTCGACGGTTTCGTAGTCATGGACGCCTGATCGCGAGAATGATCGTATCGGAGCAACTTATTGCCGCTTGGAGCGGGGAATCTTTGCTTGGACATCGCCTTTCATTTTGCGCGCTGCCCTAGCGTCCATAAGAAATATCCTGGCTTCTCTTTCAGCTCGCTGGTCTCACGCAGTTGGGCCACCCGTTCAGTTACGACAGAGGCCAATGCCGTTGCCGCACCAGTCGCGGCTGTAACTTCTGGCACCCCAAACATATAGGCCGCGGCGTTGATTCCGATCAGTCCCGTCAGGAGGCTGCCTTGTCGCAGAGATTTCATTTTCTCAATCTTCTTGATGGTTCTCCCGACGTCACTCAGCGCAGCGTCGATCTGGTTGCGTTGAATGTAGCGAACCTCCTGCGCAAACGCTTCCGTACCCATTGCGGCTTTCATGCCTGTAATGGAATTAGATAGAGCGCGGCTAAAATTGCCAAACTCGTCTCGGTGGTCTTCCTTGACTGAGTGAATCGTCGTGATGTCTATGCCGTCCAGAAAGGGAACTTTGATAGACAAGAGCGCCTGTATGCGCTCCTCGCTGAGCCAGTCATAATTCTGATGAAAGAACGGCGTCGCGTTGAATTGATCCGGCAGGGACACGCCGTTTTTTAGGAACTCTAATTCCATGGCGAGGGGCGGGATGAACGGGGCGTAGATGACTTGCCCTGTGTTGAGATAGCCCCTTCCTGCTCCGGTAATCCATGTCACAAAATCTCTCGGAATGCCGCTGAAGCGCCCCATGGCATAGGCGGCTTGATAGCCGTTGCTCAGGTTCTTATGCGTGCTCGTCCACATAAGCTCTGGCTTGTACTGCAATGCAAGCGGGGCAGGCCGTAGCTGTTTAAGCTGAGCCCCGATGTCCGCCCAATAGCCCGGCTTGTACTCCCCAGTAGGGATGAGAACTTCTCCGACCGTCGTCTCTTCCTCAGTGAATTGCCGTGTGTCCCGAATGATGAGTGTGTCAGCTAGGAGAAAGAGGCGCTTCGCGAGATGTTCAAACGCCTGAAAGCTCGCAACGTTCACGACTAAGCTAAAGCCTGGCTGATCGACAAGAGCTGCGGATAAGGCAGCGCTATTAGCCCCGTACCAGAACTCTGTAAGCGGGCCAGCCTCGTCCAAATCGTTGCCAATAAAATCAAAGAGATCTTGCTGAATGCGGGCGGAGAGCATGAATCCCCCCTTTTTTGCCATTGCAATTTTACTGTTGTAATTTACAGTATTCTCGGGTACTTTCTTTTATATGCTGGCTCTATCTTAGGGAGAACAAAAAATGAAAGTCAATGAACTTATCGAGAAGCTGTCGAAGCTTGACCCGACGCTTGAGGTCATCGGCTATACGGAAGATGAAAAGCTTCTTCCGGCCAAGGATCGCTTTTTCCTGCTATTTGCTATCGATGATGTTTCGGTGACTGAGGCAGAGCGGGTACATACCGATGATGGACAGCCTTACTTGAAATTTGGAAGGTCTGAAGCGTCACGAAAAATCGCCACGCTCGGCATTACGTCAGACTTCTAGAGAAAATTTCAGAAGCGTGGATTTTTGGATGAGGCGATTCTCAAATCGTCACTGGAGATTTCCAGCCACATGAGGTTTCGGAAAACGAGAGGTATTTGTGCATGAGCGAAAGTTGGCAAAATGCTTTTCATGGTGGCTTTGCGTTCGGAACAGCTCCATTCGCCGTTCACCCCTCCGACGAGGCACGAGCCAAGCAGTTCTTGCATCTGGCGAAAGCGCAGGGTGTGACATTGGAAGAAGTTGTGACAGAGGCAAGAGCTTATTTGGAAGCGCAAGGATGCAGGCGTGAACGGATTGAGCGGCAGTTGGAATACGTCTGGCAGTTTTGCGGCTCGCTCTCTTGAATTTTCGTGAAAGTTGGGAGGAGGAAGTCAGGAACACTTCGACATGGCAAACACTTCAGTTGCAGGCAGAACGCACCAGGCGACGCAAAAGCGCCTGACGGAAGATCAGCGCATCGATGCTGCGATGCGCGAGACGGCGCGTGAGGCGGCGCGTGAGGCGGCGCAGCGGCTCAAGCGGCTGGGCCTGGTGCTACCCACCGAGCCAAGGTCCGCGCCGAAGAAGCGCGCAGCCTGAGAGTAAATCGCCAGCGGATGCGGGCCGGCGTACCTCCCTGCTGATGGAGGCCAGAGTTCCTGGCTGAATTATTCAGGCAGCCCAAACATCCGCCTGCCATTCGCGCTCGCCTGCGCCGCCACCGTCTCCACCTCCACCCCCTTCAACTCCGCCACCGCCTTCGCCACGAACGGCAGCAACGCCGGCTCGTTGTAGGGCCGCGTCTTGCCCGCGTTGCGCGGGCGCAGGTAGGGGGCGTCCGTCTCCAGGTGCAGGCGGTCGAGCGGGATGACGCGCATCGCATCGCGCAGAGCGGTGCCGCGCGCCAGGTCAGTGACCCAGCCGGTGATGCCGAGGTCGAAGCCGAGCGCTAGGTAGGCTTCCGCTTCGGCGGCGCCGTCGGTGAAGCAGTGGACGACGCCGCGTACGCCGGCCTGCGCGGCTTCGCGCAGCATGGCGTGAAAATCCTCGAAGGCGTCGCGGCAATGCAGGAACAGGGGCTTGCCGGTGCGCAGGCCGGCCTGGATCTGCGCTTCGAAGGCGCTGCGCTGGGCGGCGACGGGCGAGAACATGCGGTTGTAGTCGAGGCCGCATTCGCCGACGGCGACGACGCGTTCCTCAAGCCACAGCGCGGCGAGCGCCTTGTTTGTGGAGGCGGTGTACTCCTTCGCGGTATGCGGGTGCACGCCGGCGGTCGCCCACACGCTCGGGTGGCGGCGCGCGAACTCGAGCGCGGAGTTGCTGGAGGCGAGGGAGGTGCCTGTCGCGAGGATTTGGGTGACGCCGGCTTCGGCGGCGCGGGCCAACAGCTCCGTGCCGAGGCCCTTGAGTTGCGAGGCGTGGAAGTTCACGCCGATGTCGATGAGATTCATGTTGAGGGATTTCAGGGGAATAAATGGGTCAGGGTTCGGTCATTGCAGCGGATTGCCCGAGAGAATAATCGAGGCCGGCTCATTTTTCCCAATCTCTCTTGACCTTGACCGAACTGAGGCAAAATCGCCCGCATGGCCAAACCGAAAGTAATTGTCATCGCGGGTCCCAACGGCGCGGGAAAATCCACCGCTGCGCCGGGCCTGCTTCGCGATGCGCTCGGGATTCACGAATTCGTGAACGCGGACCAGATAGCGGCGGGCCTGTCCGCCTATGCGCCGCAGACGGTGGCGTTCGAGGCGGGGCGCATCATGCTCAGGCGCTTGCACTCCCTGGCGGCACAGAAGGCGAGTTTCGCCTTTGAGTCCACTCTTGCCAGCCGGACTTTTGCGCCATTCCTGAGGCAACTCAAGGCCCAGGATTACGAGGTGGAATTGTTCTATCTGCCGCTGCCCAGCGCGCAGGTGGCGATCGAGCGGGTGGCGTTCCGCGTCAGGCGCGGCGGCCACGACATTCCGAGGAAGGATATCGAGCGCCGCTATGAGCGCAGCCTGCGCAATGTCTTCAATCTCTACCTGCCGATTGTGGACCGCGCCGACTTCATCGACAACGCGGATGGTAAACTCAGGCGCATCGCATCCATCAAAAACCTCCCCTCCGGCACGGTGGTGGAGGTTAAACAGAAGGCGACATGGCTAAATCTTCAGCGGCAGCTAAACCGGCCCGCGTAGCGCGGCCCAAGCGCAAGACGCGCGAGGAGCGCATTGACGCGGCCCTGCGCTCGACCGCGCGCGCCGCCGCCGCGCAGCTTGCGCGCGAGGGCTTGACGCTGCCGGTAGCCTCCTGGACTTCCACGGCGAAATAGGCGCGCTCACGCGCTGCTGACCGCGCCGGTTGAGACTGGCAAGCTCCCGTGCCCACCCTCACCGTCACCTCCGGCCACATCCTCGCCCTGCGTCTCTACGACGTGGCCTATTCCATCGACCTGGCGCTGGCGGAGCGGCTGTGGGCGGCGCATGCGTTCGGGCCGGCGGCGCGGGCGCAATTGTCGGCGACTTCGCCGAAGGCGGTGGCGTTCGGGGTGCCGCCGCTGGCGCTGGGGGTGGGGTCGGTAATCCTGTCGCTCCCGGGCGGGCCGGTGCAGGCGCAAGCGACGGCGCGGCTGTTTGACTTCGGGGTGGTGAGCCTGTCGCTGCGGGTGGAAGCCAGCGGTCACGATGTGGAAGCGCGCGATATGGAGGGATTCGGGCGCCTGATGAACGACATCCAGGCGACGGTGGGGCCGGAGACGGGGGCGCGGCATTGGGCGCTGCTGCTGGAGCAGGTGCGCGGGGTGTTGGGGCCGGCGCTGTTCAAGCCGAGCGCGGCGGCGGTGGAGGAGGATTATCTGCTGGGGGTGGTGCATGCTTTCGATGCGCGGCCGACGGCGCGGGAGTTGCTCAAGGAGGTGGACTTCGTGCCTATCCTCTCCGGGGAGCGGCGCGCGTTGTCGGAGGCGGCGCGGGGGGATTTGCTGCGCCAGTGCTTTTCGTATTACGAGGACGATCTGGCGATCCTCACGTGGGACCGGGCCTTCATCTATGAGCCGCGCGGGGATTCGGATGTGGACGATGTGCTGGAGGTGGCCAATGCGCAGCTGCTGGAGATGCGCTATTACGACGACCTGCTGGACGCGGAGTTGCCGCGCATGTACAAGGCGGTGGAGTCGACGCGCCGCCCGCTCAACCTGTTCAACTCGCGCCGCTATGCGCGCCTGGCGCGCGAGCTGAACACGCTGGTGGCGGAAGTCACGGAGCTGACCGAGAAGGTGGACAACGCGCTGCAGGTGACGGAGGACGTGTACCTGGCGCGCATCTACGCGGCGGCGGTGGAGACCTTCCGGGTGCGCCCGGTGCACGCGGCGGTGGAGCGCAAGCTGGCGATCATCCGCGATACCTACCAGGCGCTGTACGAGGAGGCCTCGAGCAGCCGCGCGGAGCTGATGGAAATCACCGTGATATTGCTGATCGCGGTGGAGGTGGTGCTGGCGTTTCTCAGGCATTGAAGGGGCGGCACCAACATCGCTGAACCGAAAGCGCGGCGCCGCGGATGCGGCCTGGCGCGGGCCGCGCCGCTTTATTCGTGCGAGCCATTCGAACAAGCTATTCAAGCGAGCCCGCGCCCGGCCCCCGCGCCGGAGATTGCCGCGCGTTCCCCAAAAATGGTCGCATACTAGCGCCCATGCGCGGGGCAGCCGCATGCCGCTTGCCGGTGCGCCGCGCCAGAGGGAAAGCGTGCCGCCCCGCCGGCCCGTCCAATGCCCCCTTCAGGAGGAAACCACCATGTTGATCAAGGTCGTGGAAGGTACCGGAGAGGCAAAGGCGAAGTTCTGCAGCCAGCGGTTCGGGGCGATCTCGACGGACGGCACGCCGGTGGGGACCACGTCGATGTTCAATTGCACGGGCCTGGTGCTGTTTCCCAACGGCAAGGGCGCTGTCAAGTCGCCCGGGGCGGTGGGCCATGTGGAGGCGCGCAACGGCACGGCGCTGTACCAGCGCTGCATCGGCACCGCCATCGCGCAGATGATCAAGCAGATGAAGGAGCAGAACGGCAACCGCCTGGCGCTGGTGCTGCTGGGCAACGCGGCGGCGGCGAACGCCGAGAAGGATGTGGTCGCGGCGGAGAACAAGAGCTTGTCCGAGATCATCCTCGGGCTGGGTTTTGCCGACGCCGACGTGATCGACCTGCGCAACGGCATGACCAAGCCGCTCGGGGCCGGGCGGGCGGAGAAGAAGCCGGAGGGCAAATTCCCCAATTGCGTGTTTCACCCGAAGACGCAGACCCTGTACCTGTTCTCCGGCATGGTCCGGCGGCCGGATGACGCGGAAAAGGGCGCCACCGAATTCGAGATCCAGGAGCCGGAGAAGGAGGAAGGCAAGGGCAAGACGTAGGCGCGGACCGCTTGCGGCGGGCTTGCTGCTTGCCTCATGTGCTGCTTGCCTCATGTGCTGCTTGCTCATGCGCCGACTGCCTCATGCACCAACTGCCTCACGCGCCAACAGCTACACGTGCCGCCCGGCGATACGGCACGTTCCATGCTCGCGGGAGAGTTCGCCTGCATCATGATCCCTTCGAGGAGCCTGCATGAAAAGCGAAAAGCAGCCCGCCCCCGCGGCCAGGAAAAGCGCATCGGTAACCAGCGGGAGCGCCAAGGCGCCGGCGGCGCCGGGCAAGACCGTGAAGAAGGCCGCGCCGGCCGCGCGCCAACCAGGCGCCGCCGCGAGAGCGGCGCCGGCCGCACGCAAGCGGGGCGCCGTTGCCAAGACGGTGCCTGCCGCTCGCAAGACGGCGGCGAAGCTCGCCTCCACGCCCGGCGCCGATACAACGGCGGAGCCGAAGACGGCTGAGAAGAGGGTTCCGGAGGTGGCTCCGAAGACGGCGGCCAAGGTGGTCCCGAAGGCGGCCCCGAGGGCAGCCCTGAAAGCGGCCCCGAAGACAACGACGGCCAGGGCCGCCGCGTCCCCCAGGACCGGCCACGCCGCCCCGGCCAGGAAAGCCGCCACCCCCTCCGCGACAACGGCGGCAAAAAAGATCGCGCGGTCCAAAGCAGCCCGCGCCTCCGCCGCCACGCAGGAACCGCATGCAAGCGCGGAGGCGCAAGCAAGCCCGGACGCGACGGTGGAGAGGTCCGACGCACCGCGCGCCATCGTCCGGCCCGCCATGGCGGTTGCGGTACCCCTCGTTGCGCCTGTTGCAGCGTCTGCCGCTGCGCCTGTTGCGACGCCTCCTGCTGCGCCAGTTGCGACATCTCCCGCTGTGCCTGTTGCGACATCTGTCGCTGCACCGGTCGTGGCTCCCCTCTCCACGCCAGTCGCAACGCCTCTTTCCGCACCTCTTTCCGCCTCCCCCGCGCCACCCGCGCCGGAAGACGAGGCGACGCGCCGCCGGCGCATCGCGGTGCAGGCCTACCTGATCGCCGAGTCGCGCGGCTTTCCGGCGAGCATGGAAGAGGTGCACTGGCTGGAGGCGGAGCGGCTGCTTTACGGGCCGCCCTGACGCGTCCCGACGCGCGCGGCTGTGCCCGCCGTGCTGGAGAGAACAGCGCGCAGCCGCATGTCCCGACTGAACCTTGCCTTGCCTGGCTTTGCCTGGCCCTACCTTGCCTTGCCATTGTCATGACTCTTTGCGCCGCGGCGCGGCGCGGTAGGCATGGCCTTCGATTACGCGTATTCTCTTACGCGCTTCACATCAACCATAAACGGGAGAAGGCGCATGAACAAGAGCAGAAGGGCCACCGGCCTGGCAATCGCATTGAGCAGCGTATTGATGGGCGCGGGCAGCGCCGCCATCGCGGCCGACAGCGCGCCGCACTGGACCTACGAGGGCAAGGAGAATCCGGCCAAGTGGGGCGACATCGACAAGGAATTCGCCACCTGCAAGCTGGGTCGCGAGCAGTCGCCCATCAACATCACCGCCAAGGACGCGAAGAAGGCGGCGCTGGCGCCGATCAAGCCGGCGTACAAGAGCTCGGCGGGCGAGCTGGTCAACAACGGCCACACCATCCAGGTCAACCTGGCCGACGGCGGCGCGGCCACCGTGCCCTCGGGCGAGTACAAGCTGCTGCAGTTCCATTTCCACACCCCCAGCGAAGAGCAGATCGAGGGCAAGCCCTTCCCGCTGGTCGCGCACCTGGTGCACAAGAACGACGCCGGCAAGCTCGCGGTGATCGGCGTGCTGTTCAAGTCCGGCCGCGAGAACGCCGCGCTCAAGGACATCTTCGCCAAGCTGCCCGCCAAGGAAGGCAAGGCGCCGCTGGCCGCCAATTTCGACACCGCCGCGCTGCTGCCCAAGTCGCTCGCCTACTACACCTTCAACGGCTCGCTCACCACCCCGCCGTGCAGCGAAGGCGTGGCCTGGCAGGTGCTCAAGGAGCCGGTCGAGATTTCGCCCGCGCAACTGGCCGCGTTCCAGAAGATCTTCAAGATGAACGCCCGCCCGGTGCAGCCGCTCAACGGCCGCGCGGTGCAGGTTAGCGAATAGGTTTCGCAGGTGGGCAGGGGCCGCGCGATGCGGTCCCCGCGGGCGGCGGCAGCACCTCCACGCAGCCGTCCGCATCGCCTGTTCCCCGCGCGCGACTGTCTTGCGCGCCAGGCGCCACTTGCGCTCGCGCGGGTGGCGCGCCGCTCCCGGCGCCACGTCGCGCACACTCCCGAAAACGCCCGCACAGGCACCCGCGCAAGCACTCACGCAAGCACCCGCGCGAAATAAACACCGCCGCGCGCCGAACACCGGGCCCGATTTGTGGTCCAATCGGGCTCATCGCCGCGATTTATCGCATCGGCAAGCCTTGTCTCTTCCGGATTTCCTTCCCGCGGAAGCAGGTACCTACCCGTGTAAACGGCCGTGACGCCCGGAGCGTCTCTCTCCTTCCCTCGACGTTGTCTTGGAAGCTCCGTGCGCCCACAACCGCGCGCCCCGACTTGCAAGACCCCCGGGCGCCGAACCAGGACCTGCCCATGAGCGAATACGCCATCACCTACCGCGGCCACACCATCGAGCCGCTGGTCTTCATCACCAATCGTCCGCGCCAGGGCAAGTCCCTGCCGCTGCGCCGCTACAACGCCGCCGTCAACGTCACCAACCACGAGACCGGCACGATGCAGAGCGCGCGCCTGCCCAGCGACTTCGAATTCTTCGGCGACGCGCGCCGCGCCGCCGAAGCGCGTGGCCGCGCCCTGGTCGACCACCCCGAAGCCGCCGCCGAACTCGACGCCGCTTTCGCCCCGCAGCGCGAAGCCCCGGTACCGGTCGAGTCGCCCTTCCCCGCTTCCACCTCCGCGCCCGCCGCCTGACGCGCCGCGCGGCGGAGCAGATGAACACGCGCCAGGCCCGCCGTGCGCGGGCCCTTCATCGCACGCCGGCACGCAGCGCCGCGCTGCCCGGCCGCGATGCGTGCGGCCGATGTCCTGCATTTTCCGCATTTTCCGCATGTGCCGCATGTGCCGGCATCGCGCGCGCCACGTCCCGGCACGGCGCGCCGCGCAAACCCGCCTTCCCGCTCCGCGCGGCGCCTCGCGGGCAAGCCGGCGTACGCAGCGTTGCCCACCTAGACCTCGCGCGCCTCACCATCCCCGGCCCAACCGCCGCCAGCCCCGCCGCGGCACCGCGCGCGCCGCTCGACAAACCGCCCCACCCGCCCCGCCATGGCTGACGAACTCCTGCTCACCGCCGCGCGCCTGTGCACCTTCCTCGGCACCCGCCTGCTCACCAACGCGAGCAGCTTTTTCTTCGCGCGCGGCGAGCGCCTGTTCCTGGTCACCAGCCGCCACGTCGTCAGCGACCGCGCCACCGAACACTACCCCGACCGCATCGAGATCGAGCTGCACGTCGACGCGGACAACCTGGCCCACTCCACCGGCTTCTCGATCCCTCTCTACCGCAACCGCAAGAGCATCTGGCGCCAGGGCCGCGACGGCGGCAGCGAGGTCGACGTCGCGGTGATCGAGATCGAGCGCGCCGCCCTGCCGCCCGCCGCCCTCTACAGCGCCTTCACTCCCGCGCACCTGCCCACCTTCGAGGACGCGGTGGAGATCGGCGCCTCGCTGCTGGTGGTCGGCTTCCCGCTCGGCTTTCACGACACCCTGCACCACATGCCGGTGGTGCGCCAGGCCGCGGTCGCTTCCGCCTACGGCCTGCGCTTCCAGGGCCAGGGCTACTTCCTCACCGACGCGCGCACCCACCGCGGCACCAGCGGCGCGCCGGTGGTGATGCGCATCGACCCCGCGCGCCACGCCATGCCCGACCGGCAGCGCCCCGCGCCCGCCGATGCCCAGCGCCACCTGAGCATCGACGCGCAGCGCGACGCCCCGCACGACACCGCGCACGACAACCCGCCCGGCGTCCCCCAGGCCACCCGCTTCGGCACTCTCCCCGGCTCGCCCCCCAGCGCGCCCTCCGGCGCGCCCCTTGGTACCCGCCCCTCCCGCCCCGCTGCGCCGGCGGACGCGCAGCGCACCCAATCCGAAGACCAGCCCGGCGTGCCGTTCCGCATCGAGCGCCGCCTGGCCAACCCGTCCGCCAGCCGCAGCGCCGGCGACACCATGGCCAACCACACCGCCAATCCAGCCGCCAACGACGCCGCCCACACCGCCCGCCCAGGTCTCGCCCAACACCTCGCGCCCACCCCGGTCTCGCCCAACACCCCGCGCCCGCTTCCCTGGCTGCTGCTGGGCGTGCACTCCTCGCGCCTGGACGTCGGCTCGCGCGACATCAACCTCGACGAAGCCCTCGGCCTGAACTGCGCCTGGTACGCCGACATCCTCCTCAAGCTCACCGAGGCCTAGGGCCACGCATCGGCCACGAAAACCCGCCACGCACCCGCCACGCAAGCCCGCCACGCCAACCGGTCACGCGAATCCCTCGCGCAAATCCCGCCACCCACCGCCGAAAGACAGCCATGAGCACAACCCGCACCAAGGACCTCGCCGAACGCATCTACATCGACATGGTCTCGCGCATCTCCCTGCAACCCGGCACGCCCGAAGCCGGCAAGCCGACCCCCGAAGCCATCGCCAAGCTCAGCTTCAAGCTCGCCGAAGCCTTCATGAAAGTCGACGACGACAGCGAAGCCAACGCCACCCCCGCCGCCGACAAGTTCGAGGTGCAGCTCTCCGACATCGCCAACTGGGAAAAGTAGTCCGCCGCCTCAAGCGGCGCGCGCCCGGGCCGGCGTTCGTGTCCGCCACGAATTCGCGCCCCTGAATACGCGTCACGATCCGCGTCACAATCCGCATCAGAACCCGCATTCGAATCCGCGCTCGGACCCGCGCTCGGACCCGCAACTGCTCTCGGGCACCTGCGCCCCATGCGCCGCGGCGCGCCTTGCCCGCGCATGAGTCCGCGCCAGCACCCGCGCCGAGGTAGCAAGGCACACATTTGCCACGCCGCACCGCGCGCGATCTGCCGTCCGCCGCCGCCCGTTGCAAACGGCGGACCCGCCCCCAAAACCGCCCGCAAAAAGTTCCCGCACATTACAAATGATTTGCGGTATAATGGCGAAGCGTGTCATCAAGCGAAGAGTTTTTCGTACACTGGGTTGCCATTATTGGTGCTTCAACTGTTCCTTTTTCCCTTTCTTGATCAACGTACCCCGGGTTTAACCACCCATTTCAAATCAAGTTAAGGAAATACAATCATGGCAACCGGTACCGTCAAGTGGTTCAACGACGCTAAAGGCTTCGGCTTCATCACCCCGGACGACGGCAGCGCCGATCTGTTCGCGCACTTCTCCGAAATCCGTGCAGAGGGCTTCAAGTCCCTGCAGGAAAACCAGAAAGTGACCTACGAGCCGAAGAAGGGCCCGAAGGGCATGCAAGCCTCGAACATCCAGATCGCCTAAGCAGAACACCGCTTCGATCGACAAAAAAGCCCCTTGCGGGGCTTTTTTTTCGTTTCAGGAGGCCCCGCGAGGGGCCTTTTTTGTTTAGGGGCTCCTCACTGTGCCTTTTTCATTACGCAGCCCCGCAAGAGGCCTTTTTCGTTACGCAGCCCCATTTCGAGGCTTTCTGTTTTTCAGCAGCCATGCGACACAGCCCGCCCGAACCCGCGCCTATTCACGGACAAGTTCTAACCCTTCCCCTGCAGCTTCGCGATCCGCTCCGCCCGCTGCGACTGCCAGCGCTCGTCGAACTCCGCCGCGCGCGGAAAGCCCGCCTTCACCAGGTCCGCCAGCAAGGCCTCCGCCTCCAGGAACGCCGCCATGCTGTTGGTCTCCAGGCTCTCCCGGCTCTTGGCGAAATGCATCAGGAATTTGTCACCATCCGATAACGGACGCACCCGGCTCTCCGCCGTCAGCGTCTCCAGGATCTGCCGCGCGAACTCGTTGTTGCTCTTCTTCATCTGCGCCGCCACCCCGGAGAGTTCCGACGCCTGCGTCAGCCGCCCCAGCACCAGCGCCCCGATCTGCTCCAGCAGCTCCTTCTGGTCCGACAGCGCCAGCTGCTCCCCCGCCGCTCCCTCCAGCCGCACCGACAGCGCCCCATCCACCGCCCCATGCGCCACCCACCCCGAGGCAAACTCCAGCCGCTCCCCATCCTGCGTCTTCGTGATCACAATCGCTTTTTGCTCTGCCATCAATCTACCCACGCTCGAGAAAAAAGGGCGGACGCCCTCCACCGGCATGTTTTACCACTTACGCGTATGGCATAGGGACAATTTCACCCACGCGCGGCCCGGATTGACAGAAACTTGCAATCACGCGCGCGCCGCGATACCAAAGTCGGCCATCCAAAGCACCGCTGGCGCCACCATCCGCCCCACCCGCGCCCATCCACACACGTGATCGAGTCCCGGCCCCGGAACATGCCGCCCGCAAGAGCGCGCAAAGCCGGCGCTTCTAATCCGCCTTCAAGCCCTTGTCCCGAATGATCTTGCCGTAGCGCGCCCCGTCGCTGTCGATCAGCTTCTGCAATTCCGCCGGCGTGCTCGCCTGCGGCACCGCGCCCTGCGCGATCAGCTTCTCGCGCATGTCCGCCTCCGCCACCGCCGCCTTCACATCGGCCGCCAGCTTCTCCACCAGCGGCGCGGGCGTGCCCGCCGGCGCGATCAGCGCGATCCACGAGCCCGACTCGCCGTTCGGCACCCCCGCCTCCGCAATCGTCGGCACATCCGGCAGCGCCGGCGAGCGCTTCGCGTGCGTCACCGCCAGGCCCTTCAGCTTGCCCGTCTTGATGAAGCCCGAGCCCTCCAGCACCGAAGCGAACAGCAGGTCCACATGCCCCGCCATCAAATCCGTCATCGCCGGCCCGCCGCCCTTGTAGGGAATGTGCGTCAACTGCGTGCCCGTCACCAGCTGGAACAACTCCGCCGTCAAATGCGGCGAGCCGCCCAGGCCGGAACTGGCCACCGACACCTTGCCCGGATTCGCCTTCGCCAACGTGATCAACTCTTTCACGCTGCTCGGCCCGAACGACGGGCTCGCCATCAGCACGAACGGCAACTCGCACACCAGCGACACCGGCGCGAACGCCGTCTCCCACTTGTACGGCAGCTTCGCGTACAGATACGGATTGATCGACTGCGTCCCCACATTCGCGATCAGCAGCGTGTACCCGTCCGGCTTGGCCTTGGCCACCGCGTCCGCCCCGATGATCCCCCCCGCCCCCGGCCGGTTCTCCACGATCGCCGACTGGCCCCACTTCGTCGACAGCTTGTTCGCCAGCGCCCGCGCCGAAATGTCCGTCCCCCCGCCCGGCGAGAACGGCACGATCAGCGTCACCGGCCTGGCGGGGAAGGCGCCCTGGGCGTGCGCCGCGTGGTGGAGCGGGGCAAGGGCGAAGGTTGCCGCGAAGCCGGCGAAAGCCAGGGCCGCGGCGCGGGTTGGGGTGCGCATGTGTCTCCTCCTATAGCCGGCCGCGTGGGTGAGAATGCGGCTGGGGATTTTTTTGAAAATGCAGAAAGAGCTTACCGTAAGAAAAATCCCGTGTCGCGCATTACATCCCCTTGAGGCGCCACGCCCGCGCACGCTTTCTCCCGCAGCCCTGGTGTATCAAAAAAAGGGAGAGAAAGCTCCAGGATAGAGTCATCACTGATATCACCGCTCCCTGTTTCAAGCCCCGCAAGGTCTCGCGCGCTACAATCAGCATGAACACCATGCCGCGCCGCCCGTACCGCCGCCCTGCCATCGCCACCCCGCCGCCGACCCAATCCTGGCACTTCGACGCGAACGCCGGCGTCCTGCGCTGGGCCAGTGGCGGGGAGGCCAGTGGCTTGGGCGGCGGCGCCGCCCTCGCCCTGCTGGGCGCCGCCTTCGTCCTGGCTTGCGTTCTGCCCTGCTTTCTCATCACCGAGGTCCTGCTCGCCGCAGTCGCGGCCTTGCGGCACACGCCTTATACCGCCTTTGGCGGCTGGAGCGAGCCGCTGTACTGGCTGCCCGTGCTGGGTACCGCGGCGATGGCTGCCCTTCTCATCTTCACCCTGTCGCTCGCTGCCACCATCGAAGCCTGCGAGTTCGACGCGCGCAGCCAGACTCTCACCTACACCGAAACGCGCCCCGGGCGCCGCCCTCGCATCAACATCGTGCCGCTCGGTGCCGTCCTGTCGGTGCGGCCCCGCCTGATGAGATCCCACGCCACCGACGGCGATTTCGCGGTCACCCTGCGCCAACCCAACGGACGCACCGTCGAGATCAGCCTCGCACGCGGCACCCCCCTGGCCACGCTGCGCAGCCACGCGCAATGGCTCAAGACCCTGCTGGCCGATCGCGTCGAGCCGACCTTGCAACTGGATTTGTAGGGGTGGTCTGCTCGCTGTTTTCTACGGCTCGGCCTTCCCAAACGCCACCAGCTCCTTCACGCTATTAGGCCCGAACGACGGACTCGCCATCAGCACGAACGGCAACTCGCACACCAGCGACACCGGCGCGAACGCCGTCTCCCACTTGTACGGCAGCTTCGCATACAGATACGGATTGATCGACTGCGTCCCCACGTTCGCGATCAGCAGCGTATACCCGTCCGGCTTGGCTTTGGCCACCGCGTCCGCCCCGATGATCCCCCCCGCCCCCGGCCGGTTCTCCACGATCGCCGACTGGCCCCACTTCGTCGACAACTTGTTCGCCAGCGCCCGCGCCGAAATGTCCGTCCCCCCGCCCGGCGAGAACGGCACGATCAGCGTCACCGGCCTGGCGGGGAAGGCGCTCTGGGCGTGCGCCGCGTGATGGAGCGGGGCAAGGGCGAAGGTTGCCGCGAAGCCTATGAAAGCCAGGGCCGCGGCGCGGGTTGGGGTGCGCATGTGTCTCCTCCTGTGGCCGGCCGCGCGGGTGAGATCGCGGCGGGTGATTTTTTGAAAATGCAGGAGGGAGCTTACCGCAAGCGCTGCTGGACTACGGCTCAGGTGGCGGTGCGCAGCCGGTTTCCTCCATCTGAAGGATAGCGTTGCCACCGCCAAGTGGTAACACTGCATCTGTTGGCCTCCAGCTTTCGCGCGAGTACCAGGCACTCACGCCAGCAAGTTCTTCGTGGACGTCTTGCCGCCAACACCAAAAGAGAATCGGGGGTACCGCATGGCCATCGAAATCCAGCAAGACCTGATATCGGAATGCCGACTGATGCTGCGCTTCGCGCGCGAAAGCGGCGGCGAATTGCCACCCGCGCTGGAACACGACATCGCCCAGCTCGACACCCTGCTCACCCAGCAAGGTCTGCCCACCATCATCGACATTCCCCCTCAGCTTGTTCGGGACAACAAGGTCGCCGACCCGCCCGCGCCGCCACCCACCGAAAAGCCCTGGAAGGAACTGCTGCTTTCGGTGCATGGCCAGCTCTCCAAGGCCATCGCCCCGGCCACCGTGCTCTCCCTCATCGCCACCCAACCCTCCAGCGGTACGCGCGGCTTCTGGGACGGCATGCCGCGCGTCGTGCAACTGGCAGCCGGTATCGCCCTGATCAGCGCCATCGGCTTTGCCGTCAGCGCCTCGTTCATCGCCGCCCGCAAACCGGCGCTGCAAACGGCAGGCACAAAAGCCACGGACACCCCCAAGCCGGCGCCCGCCAAACCCGACGACAAGCCCGCCGACCCGAAAGCCCCAGCCCCGAAAGCCCCGGATGCGAAAACCACCGGCACCGGCGCGTCAGGAGAAAACAAATGAGCTGCTCACTGGCCACCATGAACTGCGAAGAGGTCTGGACCCTTCTCAACATCATCTTCGGATCCTCCCTCGGTGCCTCCTTCTACGTACTGCTGCGCACCCACCCCTACCTGGTCGAGCGTACCTACGATCCCAAATACAACGCCGCTTATGTCTCGCGCTTCATCACCGGAGTAATCGGCGGCGTCATCCTCGCCGTCGGTCTCGGCCCCTTCCTCGCCGTCAAGCTCGGCGCCGAAGCCGGCACCACCCTCACCCCGGGCGTACTCGCCATCCTCGGCGGCTACGCCGCCGAAGCGGTGGAGTCGATCCTCCAGCGCCTGGTCGAAATCCTCCTCGCCGCCGTCAAGGGCGACGGCACGGCCCAGGCCCAGGCCAAGGCCAGCGCCGAGCAGGCCGAACGCGCTGCCAAGGTGCAAGACCTATTGCCCGACCTGGAAGCCGCCCAGGGGGACACGGTCAAATTCAAGGCCACGCTCCAGCAGGTGCGCGTAGCGCTGAAAGCAAAATAGCAGGGGATCAGACTCGGGCGCCGCAATGCCATGCGGGATGAAGAGGACGGAGCGAAAATATATCGGGCCCGGTGCCCGTATTTTTCTCTCGCCAAAACTGGAGGCCGGACCTTACTTTCTCCGCAGCCCGAAACCCGGATCGCGACGATGGTGACGAATGACTAGAATACGCACGACGTCGCTGCCCACGAGGCGATACAACACCGAGAAAGGGAAACGGTGAACCAGGCAGCGGCGAATCTCGCCTTCGACGACTCGATGCCGCTCAGGAAACTGGACGATGCGGTCGATCACCGCATACACCTCCAACCTCATCGCATCGCCCAGCCCCGCGCGCAGCTCGTTGTAATAAGCAACCGCGTCGTTGAGGTCTTCGGCGGCCCTGGGGTGATACTCGACCCTCATCACCCGCCGCTGGTGCGCCGCCGGAACTCCTCGTGGCTCAAAGGCTGAACCGCCCCGGATTCGATCTCGCGGTCACGCTCCATGGCCACCTCGATGCCCGCCGGATCCAGATTGGGATCGGCCGCGAAGGCAGGGTCCGCCGCGAGGCTTTCCCAGGCCAGCAACGCCAGGTCAGCCCGCTCCGACGGCGGCAGGTTCAGGACGGCTTTTTCAAGTTGGGCGGTGTCGCTCATGCAGATAAGTGTACCGCCTTTGCGGATGTTCGTTTCCCTGGAATGGCCGAGGCGGTACCTTTTGCTCCGTCCTCGCTAGGGACATGGCGACTCCGTCTTTGCGATACTTGCTTCTATCAGGCATGGTCGCAATTGCATCGGCCCAACTCCATCCTTCAAATGGAGGGTAAAGTTCCGGGCATCGCCTTTCAACGCAGCATTTCTTCATCAGCGAACATCCATGAAATGGAAAATCATTCGGGGAGCCCCTCGCCACTTGGAATGTGCCGGCCTGGCCGGGGCCATTCGAGATCGATTGCGTGGCGGTGCGGGCGTGAGGACGCGGGTGGCCTTGGCGTTGCTGGCGGCGCTGGCCTGCGCGCCGGGGCAGGCTCAGGAGGCGAACCAGCAGGGGTTGGTGCGCGAGATCAAGGCGGCCATCGCGGGAGGCTGCCGGGAGCGCGGGCAGGTGCGCGGTGTTCCGGCGGAACGGGTGGAGGCTATCTGCGGTTGCATGTCGCGGGTATTGGACAAGAACGTGAGCGACGCGACCTGGCTGGAAGCGCACTCGCGCGGAGCGGAGGGGCGCGAGGCGGATATCTTCGGGCAGATCGTTCAGCCGCTGATGCCGGAGGTCGATGCCTGCGCAAGGGAGCGCCTGGGGCAGGAGCCGGTGAAGTAGCTTCGCCTTGATGGTTCTCGATATTCCCGGGGCATGTCAGCGTCGTCCGACACATTCTTCAGCCGATCCGGACATCAACCGGACACACTTCCGCGCGAGAGTACGGGCTGTTCGCACACTTCATCGGGCCAGGGGACGCGCATGTACCGGGAATCGCACGACGAGCATGAAATCTACGTTTCGCAGATCGACACGGAGCTGGAGTTCGAGGTGACGTACTGGTCGCGCAAGTTCGGGGTGACGAAGGCGGCGTTGCGCGAGGCGGTGGAGCACGCGGGCATGCGGGCGCGGGATGTGCGCGCGGCGATTTCGGCGCAGGGGCAGCGCGAGGCGGCTTGAGGGCTTTGCGGCAGCAGATGGATCGACGGGCCCCGCGGGGTCCGTTTTTCATTTCGTGCCGGGGGTGGGGCACGGTTTGTCTCTGAAAACGGGGCGAATTTCAACTACACATAGCGGATTGGGCGGCGTATCTTTGGACCCAGTGCAGCGGCGTTTCGCCGGCTGATTGCGCGGTCCCTGCGAGGCGCGATCCCCGCGATGCGCCGTCTCCGCGAAGCGGAGTCCACGCCAGGGCGCTTTCGTTCTTGTCCTTCCCCTTCTTGCGGCCCGCTTCTACCGGGCGCCGCCGCGCGCGTTCGCGCTTATCCATTTTCGAGGTCTCCCATGCATACGCTATCCGACCGCCAGGAGCGGTTTGTCCATGAATACCTGATCGACCAGAACGCCAGCGCGGCGGCGCAGCGCGCGGGGTATTCGCCGAAGACCAAGGGCACGCAGGCGGCGGAGTTGATGAAGCTGCCGCAGGTGCAGGAGCGCATCGCCATCGAGCTGGGGGCGATGTATTCGCGCCTGAAGGTGACGGCGTTCGAGTTGTTGCAAACGCAGGTGAACGCGGTGTTTTTCGATCCGGCGCGGCTGTTCGACGCGGCGGGCGACCCGGTGCCGCTGGACCGGCTGGATGCGGCGACCAAGAGCGCGCTGACGGTGTTCTACGAGGAGCGCAAGAGCGGCGAGGTGGTCAAGCGGGTGCGGCAGACGCCGCGCCACGTGGCGCTGGCCGCGCTGTGGCGGCGCTATGACCAGTTCCAGAAGTTGCAGGCGCAGGTGCTGGGGGTCTGCGCGGCGGGCGCGGAAGGTGCGGCGCCGGCGCCGATGGCGATGGCGCGCGAGCCGGCGGCGCTGCCGATGAATGATTACGAAGTGTTGCGGATGCAGCGGCGCGGGGAAGGGGCGGGGACCGAGGAAGCGGCTATGACGCTTGCGCAAGTTGCCGGGGAGCGGATTGACACAGAGCCGGAGGCGAACGCGGAGGCAGGCCCGGCGGCAGGTCGTGAGGCGGCGGCCGGGACGATAGGCGAAGCGCTGCACGCGGCGGTCATCGACGCCGCGCCAGACCGGGCGCCTGTTGAAGCGGCGATCGCCGTGACGAAAGAGGCGGCCGGCGAAACGATCATCGCAGCGACCATCGACGCGGCGAGCGAGCCGATGAGCGCAGCGGCAATCGACGCAACGATAGTGGCCAGCGCGACGCCGATTGAAGCGGCGCGCATGCCGGTGGACGCACCGGACGCCCCCATCGAGGCGCACCCGGCCGCACCACAGGCCCCCATTGCGCACGCGGTCCCGCGCCCGCCGCTGCCGCCCGTCAAACCCGCGCGCGCGAAGACGGCGCTGACCGGCTGGATCGCGCAGCACGCGCAATCCCTCGCCACGCACGTGCAGGAGAAGCGCGCCCGCGCCGCACAGGCCCGGGCCGAGAAAGCGCGGATGGACGCGCTGAAAGAGAAGCAAAAGGAGAAGGAGAAGCGCGCGGCGCGGGAACGTGAAGCGCGCGAGAAGCGCGAACGCGAGGCGAAAGCGCGGCAGGCCCAAGGCAAGGACGGCTACGACTTCCGCAAGGACCCCGGCTGGATGTGGGGCGGGCGCCGCAAGCCGACTCCCGAGCCGGAGATGAAGCCTTCGCTGCTGCACCATCTGCTCAATCTCAAGCGCGACGAGCAGCGGCAGGAGCTGCTCGGCAAGCACGTGAAGATCCGGGCCGGCGAGACCGTGCCAACCGGCAAGCGCGACCCCGGCTACAACCCGCCGTGGGCGCGGCGCGACCGGCCGCAATATGCGATCGGGGCAGGGGAGTTCGAGTGGAGCGAGTAGATCACGCCGGGATGCCGGCGCATGCGCGCTACGCCATGATCGCGCTAGACGATCCAGACCATGTAGCTGTCAACCATGCGCCAGTTGCCGTTCGCCAGGCGCATACGGTAAAGATGGCCCGCGCCGCACCTGTAGCTGCAGCCGTCCTTGACGAAAGCATGCCTGTTCGTTTTCCCACCGTCCTTTTTGGGGGTGCCGCCGCCAAGGCCGCGGCGCAGGCGACGGCCCCGGGGCGGCCCCGGGGCGGCCGCTCAGTCCCCCGACTCGGCGACCATCGGCTCCATCGGCTGGCGCGCGAGCTGCATCCAGCGGTCGATCTGCGGCTGCGAGGCGCCCCAGGCGGTGCCGGCCATCTCGGGGCCGTGGCGCAGGAGGATCAGCGCGATGCGCGCGGACTCGGCATCGCCCGCATCGGCCAGGCGCGCGAAGTGGCCGTAGGCGGCGGTGCGCTGCCCGGCCTTGTACTCGGCGAGGGCCGCGTCGAACGCGGGTTTGTGGGGGCTGGGGGCGGGGTGCCCGGCGGTGGCCGCCGATACCACGATGCAGGTGGCGAGGCTGAAAAAGAAAAGACTCGCGGGCTTTGAGGAAAGATTGAAGCGCAGTTTCAAGTAAAACCTCCCGGTATTGATGTTATGTAGGGAAAAGGTGCTGCGTCCGGATGTACGCGAGGCGCGGCGGGGTGGATGCAGGGTTGATTTTTCAGTCTACATTCGAGCCCCGGCCGGACCGGCGCGACGCCGGTTTTCCGGCTGCATCGTCCAGGTCTTTCGCTCTTTAAAAATGGGAAAGAAATAGTTTCGGGAGGCGTGCGTCGCCGGTGCGCGACAGCGCTTGTCCAAGGTGATTGCCTGTCGTAACCGCCCGCTGTGCTTGCCCGTCGTGCTTGCCCGTCGTGCTTGGCACCGCGATTGCAGGGCAAGCGGCGGAGTGCCGCGCCCTGCCGCGCGCGCCATCATGGCCTCTCTTCATTCACACAGCGAGGCAGGCATGGCCAGGGCTTATACCAGCGTGGTGCTGGACCACACGGCGGACCAGGTGTGGGCGGTGATCCGCCCTTTCGATCACTACGCCTGGGCAGGCGTGCAAGGCGAGACCTTCATCGAGGGCGGCAAGGTGGGCGACCAGGTCGGCGCGGTGCGCCGCGTCGAGATGCCGGACCGCGTGCTGCGCCAGCAACTGCTGGCGCACTCGGACACCGAGCGCAGCTACACCTACTGCTTCTACGACCCGCCGCCCTTCCCGGTGCGCGATTACACGGCGACGATCCGCGTCACGCCGGTGACCGAACCGCTGGCCGAGCCGTTGACCGGCAGCGGCCAGGCATTCGTGGAGTGGTGGGCGAGCTTCGATTGCGCCGAGGGCGAGCTGGAGCGCTGGACGCGGTTCTTCGAGAAGCAGGGCTTCGCGGTCTGGCTGGGGGCACTGCGGCGCTTCATGCGGGGCTGATGCAGGGTTGTCCCGCCTAGCTGTCCTCGTCTTCCTCGTGCAGCTTCCAGTAGCCGGCGGTGCGCACCCAGTCTTCGCTCAAGCCGCGCTCGTCTTCGAGGTGCTTGCGCACCGCGCGCATGACGCGCGATTCGCCGCCGCCCCAGACGTAGGTGTCGCCGGGCGGCAGCGGCAGTTCACGCAGGGCGCGCAGCAAGCTGCCGCCCTCGCCCACCGGCGCGGCGCCGCGATGCACCCAGAGGCGCTTGACGCCGGCGCGCGAGGCCAGGGGCAGTTCCTCGCCTGCATCGGCCACTTCGACCAGGGTGATGACGTTGGCGCGCAGCGGCAGTTCTTCAAGGCGCCGGCCGATGGCGGGCAGCGCGGTCTCGTCGCCGATCAGGAGGTAGTTGTCGAAGTCGTCCGGCACGATGCGCGAGCCCTTCGGGCCGGCGAGGACCAGCCAGTGGCCGGGGACGGCGTTGGCGGCCCAGGTCGAGCCGGGGCCCGCGCCGTGGATCACGAAGTCGATGTCGAGTTCGCCGGCTTGCGGGTCGTGGCGGCGCGGCGTGTAGTCGCGGCCTTTCGACAGACCTTCGATCTGCCCGGGCTTGCCGTCGAAGCGCGGTACTTCGGGGCGCGCGGTCTCGCTACCGGGGAAGGGAAAGAAGAGTTTGACGTGGTCGTCAAACGCGGCGCTGTGAAAGCCCGCCAGCTCGGGGCCGACGAGGGTGATGCGGCGCATCTGGGGCGTGAGGTCGCGCACGGCGCGTACCTGCAGGGCGCGCGCGACGATGTCGTAGCGCACCCGGGTAATTTCATGGCGCCGGGGTTCGGTGGCATGCATGGTGG
>Ga0307511_10001497_pt1 | contig 24747 bp, 13 predicted proteins | sample 13_EM_MG_FD_200266 | JGI IMG/M metagenome (GOLD analysis project Ga0307511, IMG submission 200266) | Populus trichocarpa ectomycorrhiza microbial communities from riparian zone in the Pacific Northwest, United States - 13_EM | ecosystem: Host-associated > Plants > Roots > Unclassified | place... | reverse complement strand
GAAAAAAAAATGAACTTTATATATTTTTTTTGTTGCGCTTGGAAATGATAAGCAAGGGATGACAATGAAAATCACGCACTAGATTATATACATGGTTGTTCCCGTGAAATAAAAATTCAATCAATTGGCCTTCATTAATATTTCTGCATTGATTGGTTACTTTATTCAATGTTGAATATAATTGAAATACATGCATAAATCCATCCTAAAATAAGCTAATTTGATGGCAAACTCTAGTAAAAAAAGTGTATAAAATCCTTGTGCTAAAAAACTATGAGAAATAAATGTCATGCATAATGGACATAATTAGATGGAGACATTCAGAACTATGTACTGAAAGTTCAAAGGAAAATAATTGTATTGTATATGTAAATGAGAAGTGTCAATGCATATTAAAAATGATGAATTTAAGAAAACCAACACAAAACATTTTTTTTGAATTGTTTTATATACTTATATTAAAAATAAAATTTTAAAAATAAAAAAAATATTATTTTAATATATTTTTAAATAAATTACCATTTATCACTTTAACACCCCAAAACATAATAATCTATCTCTGAAAACCAAACCAATTAATCGAAGGTACGATTCTCTCTCGCTCCCTCTTAGGGTTTTTCTTTCTTTCTCTTTTCCCCTCTCCATTCCAATCGAAATCTGTAAGTGGTAGATTTCTAGGGTTTAGGTGACTGTACTGGCAGGATTAGAGTTCGAGAGTGGTGGTCAGAATGGATATGGACTGGTCTGAATCTAGGCACGAGCGACGTGAAGAGAGGGATGATGTGGACGACAAGGTGAATGGAGTTGAAAAATCGAGTAAGCATACTAGGAAGAAGAGCGGCAGAGGAGAGGAGAGAGAGAGGGAGAGGGATAGGGATCATAAGAGTAAAGACAGGGAACGGTCGAAGAAAACCAGCGATAATGATGTTGGTAAAGATAAGAGTAGAGATAGCAAGGTGAAGGATAAAGAATATGACCGAGAGAAGTCTAGAGAGAAGGATAAGGATAGGAAAGATCGAGGGAAGGAAAAGGAAAGGGAGAGGGATAGGGAAAAGAAGGAAAAGGAAAGGGAAAGAGTGAAGGAGAAGGAGAAGCATAAGGATAGAGAGAAGGACAGGGATAATGATAAAGAGAGGGAGAGGGGGAGAGAGAAGACTAAGGAGAGAGAGAGAGACAGGGAAGCGGATCAAGATAAAGAGAGGTCCAGAGAGAAGGATAGGGCAAGCAGAAAAAGCAACGAGGAAGATTATGATGACAAGGTTCAGATGGGTTATGAAGATGAAGTGGACAAGGATAATCGAAAACAAGGGAAGGTTTCTTTTCGTGATGAAGATGATCAAAGTGCTGAAGGTGCATCAGCTGGAGCTCACTCATCTGCCTCGGAGCTTGGGCAACGCATTTTGAAGTAAGTCAATCACCACCGATGCTCTCTTTTTTATGGTTTGCATTTTTCCTTTCTATTTTGGATAATTTTTAGTATAATTTGATGAAATTTATGTTTGCTATGAGGATTTATTTTGGACGACTACATTTATTGCGAGCTGTAACCAGTCTAAATTAGATGTTTGTTACTTCCAAGAGTTATCCTTTCTTTTTTCTCATGTGTAACGCCAGTGTCAGGTGCTCCTGATTGCTTCACATATATACTTTATATTACTAGGGAAAGAGTTTCTATAATTTTTCTAATCACATAGATTTCCTCTCATGATAAAATGAGCATGCAGTTTCTTTTATGCATACATGCCAGGTAAAATTCAATGAGAGAAGATCTTGCCATTGAACAATGAGCATCTCTTGACAGTAGGTTCTGCTCCCTTGCTTTTCTTGTCATGGCCATTTTGTAGATCTTTAATGGTATGGTGATTAGCGAGGCACACTGGTAAAGGGTGGGCCAATCACAGTACTATGCCACTGTTGTGTGATCTATAATTTTCTGCATATGGATGATGGTTTTCCTCACATCCAATGTGGGTTTGTGCAATCAAAATATAATTTTGTGTCTTTTTATTACTTGTAGATTTTCCTGCTTTTGCTTTTTTGTTGGCGTCCTCCATTCCTTTATTAGTGTTAACTTCTTTTATGTTTCTTTGCAGCATTTTTCTTGATTTTGATGATGGTCTTCTTATTTTCCTGATATTCTTCAATTTATAAGTTCATCCAGCTTCATGTTATTGTTATGCCCTACTTATACTTTTTTTTTCCCTCAGGATGAAGGAAGAAAGAACAAAGAAAAAGTCTGAACCTGGTTCTGACATTTTAGCATGGGTTGGTAAGAGTCGCAAGATTGAGGAGAACAAGTATGCTGCGAAAAAGAGAGCCAAGCATCTCTCAAAGATTTTTGAGGAGCAGGTTTCCTTCTTTACTGTGTTTCCTGTATTCTGACTTCCTATGTATTATGATTTATTCCATGCAGTTTTGATTGTTGATACTATGCTATAAATTTTCTCAGGACAATATTGGTCAAGGAGGCAGTGATGATGAGGAAGCAGACCAGCATAATGCTTGTATGATCCTTTCTGCATTCCCCCCCCTCTTTATCATTAGCCAGTCGTTTAAAAACATATCTAGAATAGATGATACATTTGTTTAAACTTGGTAGTTTTTCATAATCATCTGAATTTCATTAGATCAAATGAGTTGAACATGGTCTTATCTGTTTGTTCATAAAAAAATTCATTGAGAAATGAGATGTTCAAACTTCATTTGAGGACATCTACAGCTAGTCACGTTTTTATAACCCACAATTTAGTCTCTTGGAATTGTAATCGGCAAGTCTAAGGTCATATTCTTGGAAGCCAAGCCATAATTATTTATAGTTGAAATTTTAAGGTCTTTATATTTCTGTTTCTGGCTGATTGAATCAGTTATATTTTAGCTAGGAGTTATGGCTAATGCTGTCAGATTGATTTATTTTTATGATGGAACCTTTTAATAGATAATCTAGCTGGAATCAAGGTTCTTGATGGCCTTGACAAGGTATTGGAAGGCGGAGCTGTTGTTTTGACACTCAAAGATCAGAATATACTTGCAGATGGTGACATCAATGAAGGTAGAAATAGTTTGGTGTTTCCTTCTTATGTTTTATGCCCCAAGTTTCCTAAAATGACAAAGCATTTTCGTGTAACAGAGGTTTTTGGTCTGATGTGGCAGAGGTTGATATGCTTGAAAATGTGGAAATTGGAGAGCAGAAGCGCCGGGATGAGGCTTATAAAGCTGCTAAGAAAAAGACGGGTATCTATGAAGACAAGTAAGCTGATATTACAAGAAGATGTTCTACCATAGTTTTAAATTCTGTAAAATTGCTAACTACTTCGAGATGTCCTAACATTTTAGGTTCAATGATGATCCTGCTTCAGAGAAGAAAATGCTTCCGCAATATGACGATGCCAATGCAGATGAGGTTAGATTTTTTCCCCTTTCCCTTTTCCTCCTCTACCTAGTGTGGTTTCTGAATTATTAGCAAAAAATGATCATTGTCTATTGGTGATTATTGTCAGGGCGTAACTCTTGATGAAAGGGGCCGCTTCACTGGCGAAGCAGAGAAAAAGCTGGAGGAGGTACGCTGGTTATCTTTTTAGTATAGATTGAGAAGATATGTGTGGTTACACTGGTTCTCCTTTTAGTAGAGATTGAGAAGATATGTGTGGTTTATGTTAGCATTTCTGATGAAGGGACCATTTATTATTTATTATTTTTTCTCTTTTGTAATATTTCCAGCTCCGCAGAAGGCTACAAGGTACTTCCACAAGTGCTCGCTTAGAAGATCTAAACTCATCTGGAAAGATCTCATCAGATTACTTTACTCATGAAGAGATGCTTCAGTTTAAAAAGCCAAAGAAAAAGAAATCTTTGCGAAAGAAGGATAAGCTAGATATAGATGCCCTTGAAGCAGAAGCTGTGTCGGCAGGGTTGGGTATTGGAGATCTTGGTTCTAGGAAAGATGGGAGAAGGCAGGCCATTAGAGAGGAACAAGAGAGATCTGAGGCTGAAATGAGAAACAATGCCTACCAATCAGCTTATGCTAAAGCAGATGAGGCATCAAAATCACTGCGACTAGATCGAACTCTACAAACTAAAGTGGAGGAAGAGGAAAATCTAGTGTTTGCAGATGACGAAGAAGATCTTTATAAGTCATTAGAAAGAGCAAGGAAATTAGCTCTTAAAAAGCAAGAGGCAGAAGCATCTGGTCCTCTAGCAATTGCTCACCTTGCCTCCACCACTTTAAGCAGTCAAATTGCAGATGATAAAAACCCTGAAACTGGAGAGTCACATGAAAACAAACTTGTGTTCACCGAGATGGAAGAGTTTGTCTCAGCTATTCAGCTTGCTGAAGGTATTTTTTTCTTAGTGTTTTTTTTTTGTTTCATAAAATATCACCAAAAAAAAACAAGAAGTTTCTGACAGCAATCTATGTTGCATTGGGTTTGCTATAGCACAACAGTATGCAGACCAGACAATCTTGCATATATTATGTTTAGCTGCACAACCATTTATGGCCATTCAAGGTTTTATGCTAGCTCTTAACTCTCTATGAGGAATGCTGACATGCTACTGCTCTATTCACCTATAATGTGATCCTTTCCCATCCATTTTATTGCATAATTATTGTCAAATGTGAATCTGACCTGTTATGATGCTTGAGATGGGCTAGAATCCTAAATCTTCTGCTTTAGTTGTTGGATACTATATATCTTGGTCACTGATTTTTCTGTTGCCATTGCTTTTTTTGATACCTGAAGTAAGGTGACCATTGCTTGTATTAGAAAATTTAACAGGGTGCTTTTGCTATTTCAGAAGTTCACAAGCCTGACAACGAAGATGTTTTCATGGACGAAGATGAACCACCAAGAGTTTCTGATGAAGAACAAAAGGATGAGGCTGGTGGATGGATGGAAGTTCCAGACAACAGTAAAGATGAAAATCCTGTCAATGAGGATGAGGAGATAGTTCCTGATGAAACCATACATGAGGTTGCTGTTGGGAAAGGATTATCTGGTGCACTGAAGTTGCTTAAAGAGCGAGGTACACTTAAAGAAAGTATTGACTGGGGTGGCAGAAATATGGACAAGAAAAAGAGCAAGCTTGTTGGTATCGTAGATGATGATGTTGGTACTAATAATGATAATAAGTTCAAGGATATCCGCATCGAGAGGACAGATGAATTTGGGCGAATTGTAAGGACTTCACTTGATCATCCGTTTACTTTGCACTTACTGTTGTGTTAGAATTCCTTAATTTTATTGTACTTTTTTTACCATTATGCACCTGGTGCGGAGATGGGACCTCCATATGAGCAGGTCCATTAAAGGAGAGTTGTAGGCCAAATTTTTATGGCATATAATTGTGTTTTGATTAATTCATTGGAGGCTTGGAGCGACCATTTTATTAGCCTACCCTATAGTCATTGCAAGATGTTAGGTTTATACCTTGGAATTTGTGCCTCACAGACTGACTTTGAGTCTCTGGGTGCTGATGAGTGAGCAATGGCACTGGTTTGGGGTGTGTTTCAGAGCTGTTACTGTGCCAGTTGGTTGGTGTTTTTTTTTTCTTCTGGTTTGGGGGTGGGGGTGGGGTTCAAGTTAATTGCTTAAGAGGTTTTAGACAATAGGACTGCTTGTTTCATAAACTCATCTGTTTTGATGTCCAAAATTCAGAGAAGTGAAAGATTTATTTATGCATCTGGTTATTAAATATAAATTAGTCAAAGACTCTGGACTTTTGTAGTGACCTTGTACACTCGTAGAGTTTCTCTGAGGCAGCGTTCTTCAGTCCTACGATGCTCTACTTTCTATGTGTGAACATGTGTGGCTGATGTAGATTGCAGCTAAAGTTTTTATATGCTGACTCTGATTATCTAGCTATCTGTTTACTATTTTATGTTGTTTCCTTATATTTAACAGATGACTCCGAAGGAAGCCTTTCGAATGATTTCTCATAAATTCCATGGGAAGGGGCCTGGCAAAATGAAGCAAGAAAAGAGAATGAAACAATACCAGGAAGAATTGAAGTTGAAGCAAATGAAAAATTCAGATACACCATCACTGTCTGTGGAGCGGATGAGGGGAGCTCAAGCTCAATTAAAGACACCTTACCTTGTCCTCAGTGGTCATGTTAAACCAGGGTAAGATTTACATGTCCATTTTATATGTCAAAGATAAGCTGTTACTAATGAAAGGCGAGGGATATAGTTTGAAGAAGAAAAATGCTAATCATCAAGCACAAGTTGTTCTCCTATAAACAATTGATAAGAGTATTAACATGTTTTTGTTGATATATAATGCAGCTTTAGCAGCTATTCAATTGAGTCTTTATGATTATTTGCATTTTGCAGTGATAAGTTCATAGACTTGAAAAGATTTCTCACTTTGCAGTTGGTTTAAATGTACTTAACCACTGTATTTTTGATGAATTCTTGGTTCATCATGCCTTGATACATTTCAAAATAAGACTTACTAGTTTCAGAAAGTTAAGGATTATAGAATATCATTTCTTCTGCATTTATCTTTCTGTATGACTGTATCACTACAGTTATCTTATTCACCTTTCTTTATGAATTTCATTTGCAGGCAAACCAGTGATCCTAGAAGTGGCTTCGCAACTGTTGAGAAGGATTTCCCAGGAGGCTTAACACCCATGCTCGGTGATAAAAAGGTCAGTCAGATTCATATATTGTTCTGCACTGGCATGGTTAGAATGATATTCAAAAAGTATGCTTCGCGCATGTTTCACTGTGCTGTGGATACCTCATGCTAGTTGCAAAAAACGACCTGATTTCTTGTACAATTTGTAGTGGTTGTGGTTTGTACCCAAGTTGAGAACTGTTGGATGTGAATACTAATTAGTAGTACCAGACATTGGTTCCTTTGGAAATTTTCTAGTGTCAGTAGGTTTTTTCACTTTTTAGGAATTTTTTCTTTCCTTTCTGGCAGAACCATTAACGTTCACCTCATCCTATCATCACAGCGGTTTTCAAGCAGCACCCATTTAGCATTACTCATGTCCTGCGTGATCATCTCTCTCTCTCTCTCTCTCTCACACACACACACACACACACACACACACCCACACCCACTCACACGCACACATACTGTCATTGAAAGGAAATGAAGTGCATTTTGGGACAGTTGAATACGTGTGTGCTGGGAATTGTTGGACTCTTTCATAATGCAATAGTGAGTACTATGATTTGCTTTAGAAGCATGCATCCCTGGAAGGACTTTCTCTTCTTCATTCCCCTCCCCCATTCCATCTGATTCTCTGTGCCATTTCTACTGTTGCTGTTGCTGTTTCTTGAAATTTATCGAGCCAAAACTATTCTTTATCCCAAATGTTTTCCTGGATACCACCAACCCTGGTATCTTAAAATCATCCATAAATTCTTACATTTTCTTGCTTCCTAAAAACTCCTGAAACCAAAATCTCGGATCCCAGCAAGCAAGCAACCGCTTTTCTGTCTTTAAACCTCAGCTTAGACAACTTCAATTTAATCCATGACCTTAACTCATTCACCATGACTCCTGTGTTACTATGTCCGAACCTACCACCACAAGGGCTTATTTCCTATGGCAGTTTGGATGTTCCTATTTCAAGAAACGATTTTACTTTGATAAGAAAGTTGTGTGCTCAGGTTCAACACATGTTGAGTGTCTTTCAGAATGGTCCTGGATAGGTTACTTGGACAATCTACAACTCTCACGCACCTTTTCTTTTACCTTCCCTTGGGGGAAAGGGCTTTCTGACTTTAGCACCCTTGCATTTTTATTGCACAATGTCCGCCTGCCTGCTAATATATGGTTTTGTTTTTTTTCCTCCCAGGTTGAGCACTTCTTGGGGATAAAGCGCAAGCCTGAGACTGGATTCTCTGGTGCACCAAAGAAGCCTAAAATTTGAAAGTCTAGTTGAAATTTTCAGCTGGCATACATACACATACGAGCTCAGAAGGCGTCCTGAAAAATTGCCAGCACATTATTCAGCTTGACCCTAAAAGGGCAGCATTTCTGAAAGGGATATTTTTCTATTTGCTTTGGTGGTACGGTTTATAAATTTTTTAAAAATGACGAGACTGATTGTCTAATTTCTTGTGAGGATGAATGTTGAATGCTTGATGGAGAATCTAAATGAAGATTTTCGAACAGTTTCACATGTATGATTATCATGCTTAGGTAGAGCATGCTGCTTCTGTCAGTCTCATCTATGCTGGTTTTTTGAAAATCCAGATATATAAAGTATAATAAGATTGCCATCTGCCTGAAGCAAGTTTGTGGTGATTTAGAAACCCTGCATGACGGGGTAAGAAATAGGAGAGCTTGTCTTGTACAAGGTAAGCAAACTAGCTGTGACTTGTGTTGCCCAGAATTCTATTTTATAAAGAGGGCATTAAGATGGGATTTATTTCTCTTTGGATATTGAGTTTCGTACACGTTTCAACGTAATATAATTAATTAAAAAAACTAAAACATCTAGTGATTTTAATGTGGAGTAACACGTGATTCATTGATGTTTGCAATAGTATTTGAGATGATTGTAATAGTATTTGAGATTGGACTTGATTTGTTACAATTTCAAACTAAAGTTTGATATTGAGTCGACTTTTTATTTGAAAAAATAAAATGTAGTCTTATTTACTCAAAATAATTGAAGCTGAAACTTGAAGATCAAATTTAAAACTGAAAAAAAATTCAACATCTTTTTTTCATGGTGCTTTAGGAGTGCTTTTAATTATTTTAGTCTCTAGGGTTTTTGTTTATTTTAATTTTGGTGGTTTTCATGTTTTTGTTCAAAATTTCATTATGTTCATGATTGGCCCCTAGATTTAAAAGAAAAGAGGGAGGGTCACAAGAAAACATGAAAGGAGAGAAAAAAATGATCGAATGATCACAATTCAACGATCAAAAAACCTTTTTTTGATATTAATAAGTTTAATTTAATTAAAAGAGTTTTATTATGGTGTTTTAACCCTCCATCTTGATAGAAAAAGTTGGGTTTGATAATGTTTTTTAAATCAAATTGATTTTTTTTTTTGAAATTATTAATGAGTTTATTAAGGTCTATAAGATTTATATATATATATATATTTGGATGAAAATAGATTTACAATGAGTTTTTTAGATAAAAAATGTCATTTAAAAAAAAAAATAATGAGCATCACACATCCGTTTTGAGATTAGCTTTGTAGGCCCGTGCACGCTTGACCTTATTTTATATGGGCTGGGCCGAAACATTTAGGTTTTGTATATAAATGCCTTAGATTTTTGTTTATCTTGATTTAAATTCATTTAAATTAAATGATTTAAAATATATTTAGAAAAATATTTTATCATATACCGGTTCACTTTTTACCTTGAAGCAATAAACCTCGAAACCAAACCAGTGATGTAATACATCTTGTGATTCAATATTCACGTACAACTTCCGACGCAATCCACAAAATGAAAATCAATGAAAAGCAAGACTATTTTAGTTCGAATCCTTAAAATTGATTTCATTAACCTACCACTAAGCTATCAAAATTATAAAATACTTGAAGAGTTTCTTGCTCGTGTTAGTAGTAAATGCATATAGATGTTGATCAATCAAGCTGGAAGATTTGTTGAAGTTGCTGTAGTTGCCCAAGCTACTCTCTAGGTGCCAAGTTCAAATTTTGTGACTTCGTTACCATGGTAGTCATAGATGGTGTTTCATAGCTAGTGGTAGTCCTCCTCATATCTGAGTTCCCACCTGATGAGATTGGCATTGAGGGACCCCTAGTTGCAGCCCTTTGCCATGAGTGAGAACTCATTCCCGAAAGAACATATGCACGCCCAGAGCGTTCATATAATTCCCTGGTTTCCATTCTCTTCCTGGTTTCTTTCAACTCAGCTTCTAGCTGATTACATAGATCATCTCCTGCTTGGGCAGAAGCTGTAGATAGAAGAGTGGATAGTTGCTCTGCCAGAAGAGCCTGTGCACCCTTTAAATCTCCCATTTCAGCCATCCTTTGTGTCTTGGCAATAGTTTCTGTCACTAGCAAACGATTTCTTTGCCTATCAACCTCCAAACACGGTACCCAATCAGTAGAAGATAAAAACTGAGGTCGTCGTATCTCAACTCTCTCACCTTCTACTTCGACTGTATCCGTCGACACCGAATCTTTCTGAAAGCCTGAAACATCCACCAATGGCATGTTTTCCAACATTTCCTCACCATCAACAGCTGGAAATACAGGAATTGAGAGGAACACTAAAAACTCCTTCTCCTCTTCTGCATATAAATCTCCGATATCAATCGTAGCTTGGTGTCCCTGATCAAAAATTTTATTCTTGTGTCTCCCAGAAGGGGTCGACAAAATCTGCACTCCTGGTGATGCTGACCTAACTTTGAGTTGAACGTCCCGGGCCACAATACTTGTAAGACCGCCAATGCATCTTGCAAAAGCATCTTGTAAAATGTCAATGGACTCAATGAAGGAAAATGTGCCGCCGGATACATCAGATATAGCATGCATTGCAGCAGAATCATGATCCAATCCAAACCCGAATGTGTGAATTGGGAAAGTTGGCTGCCGAGACTCCTCTCCAGATGCATTATTGCTAGGAAAAATTAAAGTCGGTAACAACTTTAGATATTCCAATCTATTATGTGTACTGTGACTTTGTGTATCACAACCATCAGATAAAAGGATAATGCTTGCAACTGAATTATGTTGACGCCGTTCTTCCAGAACCCGAACCCCTTTCCTGAGCCCTGCAACAATATTAGTTCCACCAGTTGCAGAAAGAGAGTTTACAACACTTATGGCATCTTCACGGCCACTTCCAGACATTGTTCTAAGTGGTAAGATTCTTCGAGCTGATGAAGAGAAAGTCACAATCGAAAGTCGATCTGAAGGGCCTAAGTTTTGTATGATAAAGTTGACAGCACGCTTGAGAAGTATCAGCTTGCCTGCCATGCTACCACTAACATCCAACACATTTACAATATCAATTGGTGCACGGTGATGAGGTAGAGTATTATCAAGCGGAGGAGCGAGAACACGGACAAGAACACCAAACTTAGAGAAAGATTCCGAAGCAGAAACAGCAGGATACTCTGGTAAAGTCTTCACAGTTATAGCATGGGGTCGAGATGAAGAGGGTTGACCTTGAGAAACATCTGGGACTAGTTCATCGTCTGAGAAGTGATCCGGCTCAATATGAACTGGAGATGCATTAGGTACATAAGCATGCAATGAACCACTACGTTGAAAACTGGGGACATTTTTTGGCGCTTGAAAAGGCACATCTTTCCATTTGGAGCGGCAAACAGGGCATCTGAGATTACCATGCTTGACATTGTCAGCAATGCAATTGAAGTGGAAAGGGTGAGAACACTCAGCATAAAAGATGGCTTGGCCTTGCCCTTTTTTCAAACTCGTCAAGCAAATGGCACATTTTTTCTGTGATAATGAGCAAAATTATAGGAAAAGTCAAAAAGTAAAAATCTCAGCAAATTTAACAGCATGAATTCTATTAAGCCAATGTAGACCATCAAATCAAATGAATGCCAATTTTTGTTTTATCAGCACAAGTTCCTCAATTTTGATTATGTAATATCCGACTAACCAAGGAACAATTTGTTTGTTTGTTTTTTTCACAATATCCTTCTACCTTCACCATGTCAAGAACATTGATGACTATTTAAAGATGTTCAGAACCAAAAGCCAAGTAGGCAATCAAGTTTATGGCATTTCAAAATCACAATCAAGATTCAAAAGGCTCATAAAAGCATTCATCTATGAGCCAATGGAGACCTTCTATACCTATACTATGAATTTCAAGTTTCTCATTAATTAAGCATCAATGGATTTAACTAAAAGCAAGCTAGGCTAAGCATCTCAAGCCTCAACCACTTGGAAACAAAAGTATAACTTTATTAAATTACCTCTAAACTTTTGACTTAAAAGACAATCATGAAACACGCAGGACATTATTGTGTTGATCTGACTTTTCAACCAAAAACTTGCAAAGCTAACACAATATTCGATTTCATTAATGTATTCCTATTGTACACAAAACAAAAATGGTTCCTTTCAAGCTTCAAAAACGCAACAATAGCATGCTTCTCAAAAAGTCAAGCCTTAAAGACAACCATTTTAACCTTGACGTCCCCACTTGACCCCAAACCATAAACATTACCATGTGCCACTGTCCTGATTTTCATGCTGTTAATAAAACAACAATTTACTCTCTAATTACTTAGTTAGGTTTGTGATCTTAGTAAACACTCTCCTAATTTTCATGCAGTTAATAAAACAACAATTTACTCTCTAATTACTTAGTTAGGTTTGTGATCTTAGTAAACAGCGCATTCAATTAAATCATTGACTTTGTGAAGCTTCCAAGCACCACAATCAAAATAATTAAATACAAATTTCAACTACCCCGAGCAGCTGGTACTTCAATGTTATTCCAATGGTCCATTTACTGCATCACATGAGAAACGTGATCTTCTAAGCAAGCTTCACCCACTCTTACCAAAACACCCCTACTCAGACCAGGAAAAAAACTTAAAACACTAGAGAAACACAAGGGCATCGTCGTCAGACTTCAAACTCAGCTATGGATGCCGAACTCACAAAAATACCAAGTCACAAAACTCAGTTTTTACGCGGCAAGTAAAAAGAGAAAAACTCCGGTCACCGGGCAGTTAAAAAAATAAATCACAGTATTATGTCAACGCTAACAAAAGCAAAAACGAGAGGGAGAGAGGGGATGATTACTGGAGAAGAGTGGAGACTGAAGCTACGCGAGAGACGAGAACTGAACGAGGATGATGATGATATTGTTGGAAATAGTGGAGGAGTAGCGGTGGCGACGCGGGGATTTTCGGTGGTGGCAGTTGTGTGGTTGGTGGGGGACCTGGGGGTGGAGAGGAATGAGAGCTTTGACTTGAGGGACTTTTTGAGTTTGCGCCATGCGTTAGAGGCCATTGTGCCTGGTTCAGACTAAGGGCAAAACAGTTTAATAGGGAGGGAGGGAGAGAAAATGTTAGGTTTATTAGCATGAAAAAAAAGAAAAAGGAAGGAAAAGATTGGAAGGACAAGAGATTTTCGCAAATCAAAAGGGATATTTTCATGGCAAAAGTCAAATTATTAATATATAACATTTAAAATAGTTTAATTTAGCTTTTTTTTCCTTTTATGTTACTCAAATAAAAATAATAATTTAAGAAGCCATTTTGTATTTTATATGGAATAAAAAAAATTAGAAAAAGAAAGTTAAGAATTTCCTTTTATTTTATTGTTTTTCTCACAAAAAAAAAAAATACAAGAATGCCTATTTATTTTGACAAAAATAATTTTAACATATATAAATATTCTCTTAAAGACTCAAAATTAATAAATTAGAGCTATTTTGATAATATGTTTTTTGATTTTTCATACAGCTCTCCTTTGGACTCCTAATTAACATCAGTTTAGTCAAAACCATCTTATTTATGCTGATTGTATTTACGGTCTGTTTGGCACTGATTATTCTTCTCTCCTTTTTCTTTGTTTTTTTCCATTTTTAAATGTCAACATCTTATGCTTTGTTTCAATCCTTCAATTCGTTTGGACCACCTATGCTGTATAGATAGAAGCGAGATTCACAATATATGAGAGTTACAGATTAAAGGAATGTTTCTTTGGTTTAAAATATTTTATAAGAAAATATTTTATAGATTATTTTATACTTATTTCTTGTAAAATATTTTACGAGTAATTCTTAAACTTAATTCATTTACTGAAAATATTTGTAACTCGTTAAGTTTTATAAAATATTTTTTAAATAGTAATCTATTTACAATATCATTTCACTATTTTAATCATCATCTCCATTTCATCACCACTACCACCTCACTAACAACTCATATATTATCACCGTCATGTCACCACCACCTCGCCCTCTTTCTCTTTATCAATCACCATCTAACAACCACTGTCACCTTTATTATCATGTCACCACCTTTGTCACCTTCATTGCCATGTCACCACCTTCTCTTTGTCCACAATCACCGCAATTTCTCCATCTTTATTGGAGTTTCATTACAACCACCACCTTCATGTCACCATCATCGCCATCACTATCTCTTTTTTTTATCATTGTCATCTTACCATTATAGTTGCTCTGTCACCACCATCATCTCACCACCACTACCATTAAAAATATTTACATATAAAATATTTTATAAAAAAATATTTTTCACGAAACAAATGAACCTTAAAAGCTATTGTTCCTTTTTTAAAAGAAAAGGAGATGATTTCAATTCTAATTTGATTTAGAAAAATTGATATGGAGGGAAATAATGCAAGTAAAAAAGCGTTTTGGTGATTAAAATCTTTAAAATGGATGTAGAAAATGTTGGAAAGATAAAAGGAAAAAAAGAAAAGAAACAAGAAACAAAATAGTATTGCTATGTGATAATCCAAGTCCAATGAACCTTATGGTTTTGAAAACATTGAATAATGAAGTGAGTAGACTTGTAGATATAAATCATTGCACACACGTGTGTGGATATTTTCTTTGTTCAACTAGACTCTTTATTTATTCATTTGTTTTTGGAAAGAAAATTACAGAATCTTATTCTAATTACATTTTTCATACCCGAATTAATTAGAGCTATCGCAATTAACAACTAAATAAGATTATTTACACGGTTGATTGAGCCTTCCATCCTTGACTCGGTTTATTTCTATGTAATTTTGATTACTGGATTGATTACAATCCGTGCTAAATCATATATGTAAACAACTTGCTATAGTAACCATATTTTGATAGAGTACTATTGATCTTATTTGATTTTTTTTCTGAATTTATTTCCTCACAATTTAAACTATTAAATTCATATTGAATTTACTATCATCAATGGAGTGTTGGTCTAGCAGTTAAGGCACTGTTATATTCCTATAAGCAGAGGTGGAGGTATGTTGAGGGCTAGGCTGAGCTTTAGCCCAGGTCAAAATTTTATCAATAATTTTTTATTAGTTTTATGTTAAATTTTTTTTGTAATTCTTGATTGAGTTATCAAAAAATTCTGAAAATTTACGTGAAACCTTCTAATATGATGTTTTAGCTTGAGTTAAAATTTCAGAATTTTTTGAGAAATTCAGAAATTTGATAAAAAATCACAATTTGATTAATTTTACGTTATTGGGCGTAATTTTCAATCCGACCATCAGATTGAGCTGAAATTTTATGAGGGATCTTAAAATATATTGAATAAAATCTGGTTAAAATTTTAGGACGAACGGAGCTTGATAGTGCTAACAAAAAAAATCATCAAATAAAAGCAAAATGACTCATTAAGAGTAAAATGATTATTTTCCATTGAAAAATAAAACAAATCAGCTCTTTCTTTCTTTTATAAGTTGTCGACTGGGTAGAAGCATAATAGAAAAAGAAAGAAAAGAAAAGGTTAGAGAGAAATAGAGAAAAGTAAGGCAAAAACATAAAAAAAATCCAAGAAAAAGAAAAGAAAAGTGAGAGAATAACTTTGTAAACTTACAAAGTCCAACTTAAAAAACACTAATATAAGAAAGAATCAAGTGAAGGAAGGAAGAATTGAGAGAGGGAAAAAATTTAATTACTTTATTTTCCAGTTGACATGTGATTGTTATTTTATCCCGGTTGAGGGTTGTTACAATATCGATTCAGATTCGATTATAGATGAATTATATTTCATAAAATATCGAAGGATATAACTTTAATAGTGAGTTTATTTTTACTTTCACTTCAATTTTATGTACTTTTAAATTTATTTTTTTAATATTTTGGGTAGTGTATTTGAATTAAAACTTTACTATTAACTTTAAAAATTCATGTATATAAGTTAATAATTAATTTTAAAAAATATTTATATATTTATTTAATAGCCCAGGGCAGGAAAAATTCCTGGTTCCGCCCTTGTTTGTAAGGTTAAGAATACAAGTTCGATCTCCAGGAAGCACACTTATTGGGAGCGGCAGCCATGAATCTTAAACGGGACTAGTCTTATTCTTTAAAAAAATGTAAGAATATCCAAATAAGAAAAAAAAATATTGAATTTAATATAAATCTTATTGGGAAGCACTTGTTCAATGCACGAGACGTTACGTTAGAAATCAAAGAAAATTCTTTTATGGTATTGACACATATTCATTGGGAGTTATTTGTGTCATTCTCAACTTGGTCCGTTGAATTAGAAAGCACTCCTGTTATATTAATACAATATTAATATTTAAGATAGCGTACGTATCTTGTGACAAAAAAAATATAGAAATAATAAAAATAGAAAAGATAAGACAAAGAATGAGATAGGGATAAAAATTCCCATTAATAATGCAAGTACATGTATAGATTTTCAACAATAAAAGAGGTAATTAACTTTCTTTTATTTTCTTATTCCTTTTCTTCCATTTAATTAAAAGAAATAAGTCATTAAAAATATCATAAGAATTAATTACAACGGGCCGACACATGGACCAGCACTATACGGCACGAACTCACATGGACATGGGCCTGGGCTTATGTTGGGCCAAAAAAGCAGTAGAATATGAGCTGGCATGATGACACGGTCCATTTTACAGCTCTAGGTAGTTTGTTGATTGATCTTCTTCTCATAGGCATATTTATAACCATTCTTGTGAATTTTACACATCGCCTAATATGTGAACTAATTCCTCTCTGTAGTACTCCGGGGATAAGATATATTATTTTTTACTGTTTAAAATAAAAATACGTGTCAATATATTTTTTTATTTTTCTAATAAATTCATGGAATTTTAAATTAATACATATACTTTCTATTTTTATTTATTTATTCATTCATTCATGTATCTAGTTAACATGTGCGGACACCGATTCCAAGGTACTTGATATAGAAAAATTTAGCCCAGGAAATTAAATAAGAAAACCCATATTACCCAATTGGGCACGGTGACATGTATTTTTTTTTTAAAATATAATGGACTAATATACAAAAAAGGAAGCACACAGTCTCTTTCCCAAATAGTCATAACGCTTGGAGAGTTTTTGTTTGCTATAAATTGATCCTTCACAGAGGCATAAAAACCATTGTCAATGATGTCTCCCTTCTTTCAAAATTTGTTTGTCTAGCAGCTGCACCCTCAGGTATCATCCATCTTCATTGTTTTTTTTTAATCTTCTTAATTTGTATGTTTTTTTTGGCTCCCATGGAATTAATTAGTATTTAGTAGGGTTTATATACTGGGGCTTGCTGCTAGCTTAGGCCTTTATTAATTTTTTTATGCGGTAAAGGATATCTTCAAAACTATGATTCTCAAGTTCAAAACGATGTTTCATGGTATGATTTCTATGATCATGAAGAATCGGCAAACAAAAAAACAATCTTTATTACTTCTGCATTCTTTTATGATTGTGGAGATGATTTTCTGTTTGGACTAGCTTGCGTGTGTTTATGTATGCTGCCAAGAACTACACTACTGTTTGGTTTCTTAGGACTCAATCAAATACTGTTAATTCTAATTTCTAAATCATCATGTTATCTCCGGCTAGAACACACACACACACACACACACACACACACACACACACACACACATATATATATGATCAGTTCACTCTCAGGATAATGGAATCTGAAGAAATTTCTCCTGTTATTTTAATATCTCTTGATTTTAGTTATATTTTACTCTAAATTTGTCTTTTATTTTATATCTGCTATGAATAAATTTGCGACTGCAGTATAAAACCATCAGTTTTTCTCTTTCTTTTTCTTGAGAATCAGTATAAAACCGTCATAAATAGGCTCTTAGTTTACTTCAAGAAGCGATTAAATCAATTCACAGATTCACTTGAGATTTAGTTGCTCAAAGTAGGGAACTCTTATTACTCAATTGCTCATCATCACAGGACAGGGAATGCAATATCCAGTTAGTTATTTGAAATTGCACAATTCTTCATAACTTTATGAAATATGATACTGTACTTGCAATGGAATTTCGTAAGTTTACCTGATTGGTTTGATATCTGCTATGGGATTAATAAGATATAGATTTGGTTGTATTACACTCAGAATATATATTTTTTTTCTCAGCATGCCTTAATTTCTTGTTTGTAACCAGGAATTTTAGGTGTCTTTGAGTACCACAACATGAATTTACTGGAGAATTTTGACAACAACATGATTTTTGTGGAGAACTTAGACGACAACAAGGTGTTTCTGTATCACGGAGACAACACTATGGATTTACTGGGGAATACAGATCGTCTGGAAGATGATTTGTGGGAAGCCGAGAGAAGTTACTTTCAGCACTCTAATCTCAACTATCCACCTCCGATTCAGAACAATATGCCTCTCCATGGCATGTACTTTCCTTGTCATCCTCGGAATTTTCAAGCTGAAGTGTATGGACTGACCAGACAACATCAAACTGCACAAGATGTTGAGGTCATTGATGATGATATTGCTATAATCTCGCCCAGCATGTTTGACCAAGTATGACACTTGACACAACGGTAATGATTTGGCTTGTGTTCTTCGAGTCTCTGATTGTCTTTAAAAATGATCTCCCTCTTAGCAGGCCAGGAAGAAAGCTAGGAGAAATACTGATGCAGTAAGGGAAAACATAAATATCGTCAATCAGGTTCATGCTGCTATTCACTATATCTTCGGTTTCCTGTAACCTCAATTTAGCTATCTTTCAACTTTGTTGTCAAGTACTTAGAAACTTCTAGGAACCATTAAAAACTTAAACTCTAACCAATATCATTTGGTTTGGCAGGCTAGGAGTGTGCTCCAATTCCATGGATTGTTGTCCCAGCCTGTGCCATCACCCCAATTACCTGGATTGTGTCAAACTATGCCACCACCCCAATTCCCTGGATTTTCTCAGACTGAACCACCAGCCCAAGTTTCTGGATTGTCCCAGGCCGTGCCACCACCAGCGGCACCTGCGTTTCGTTGCCCAATTTGTATGGATGAGTTACAAGAAGCAACATCAACAAAATGTGGTCATGTTTTCTGCAAGAACTGCATTAAAAAAGCACTAGCTGTTCAGAAGAAGTGCCCTACTTGCAGGATGAAATGCAGAGCGAAATCCATCTACAGGATCTTTCTTCCCACAGTCCTATAAAAATTCCTTGATTTGTATGCTTAAACTTTTATGTAGTTTAAGAGACTATACTAAATATCTTTTTTTTTTTGTTGTAATATAACTAGCAAAGCCCTATATTGCCGATAAAATTTCAAGTTAATTTATAATTAAAAAAAATACAATTATTGTAAAAGTATTTTATGATATCATGAAAAATTTTAATTTAAAATTGATAAATCAATGCATGTATTTAATAAAATAAAGTAAAAGTTATATGAATCAATAAATTGCAAAAAAATTGTTAGTGCTAATTAAAAATTAAAATGAAAAGTTAAAAAATAGATATAAATCAAGATATTTGATCTTGTAATACAGTAAACTCTTCAAAATTTTCTTTTATTTAATTATATAACAATACAAATTATTTTTTATAAAAAAAGTAAATAAAATTTAAATATGTAAAAAAGAAGTGATTGTTAATAGAAATTCCTTTATTTTTATCAATATGTTTTTAAATAAAAAAAATATTTCTTTAGTCATGTTGATTATTGCAAAGAAATTATAAGCAATAAAAAAAATTAACTATATTTTTAATCAAAATCTCTATCCGTTATTAATACATTCTTTTATTTTGATATTTTTTTATTACAAGCATTGTTTTTTCTTAAAAGAACTTTAAAGCAACTTTTAATAAAAAAAAATAAAAGCAAAACAAAAAATTAATATTTTAGACGTGCATTTATATAAAAAAAACTATAACAATAACAAACTTGAGAAAAATTATATAAAAAAATACAACAAAATTAAAAAAATAAATATTTCATTGGTGATCTGCGCTACGCCGTTGGCTAACCCAATTGTTTTCAAACATAAAAACAAATGCTAAAAGCATTTATATAAAAAACAAAAAAATAAAATATAAAATTCGAGTTATTGACTTAATTGGAGCCAATAAACTCGACTAATATAATAACATGAATTAAAAAAAATACAATGATAGTAAATAAATTAAAAAGAAAACAAAAAGAAAACTCTAAAAACATCCGACTCAAGATCATTCGATAGTACACTATATATATGATTTAGTTATGATATTAGAATAATCTTATAAAATATAAAAATAGAATAAAATTATGAAGTTTAATTATTAAATTATTTAATATTAAATAATAAAATTAATTTTTTTTTAAAAAAAAAATGACGAAAAGAAACATGTTCCGGATTCACAATAATTTAAAGATTGTTAGTGGCAGAAAACAAAATAAGGTGTTTGTTATAAATAAGGTAATATAGACACAAGATTTATATCTTATAATTTTCTAAACCAGTGAAAGTTGTTTATTCCGAGTTTTCCTCTCTGACAGGGTTTTTTTGCATTTACACGAGTATGTTTTCAGGGAAATCGAGACTTCACGAGGACGACGAAATTCTTGGGGGTACTTTCTTTGGACTGTGTGCTATGTTCTTGAAGACAATTAGAAACATAGTCGTTTTGTTTGTTTAATGATCATCTATATTAACCTTGTCCAGGTCATGCACGCTGATTTTTGGCAACAATTTCCTTCCCTTTTTGACTTGTTTTTTCTTCCATGAGCAGATTGCTTTCACTACAATTAATTATCCTTGCTTGCTTGATCTGGCTTACATGGGTGAAGCTGCTTATCTCTCTAAACACAAAGTGGATCTTCAGAGAAGCTTTTACAGAGCGATTCCTGGTACGATCTTTTTTTATTGCTTCTCCCAAATCCAATTTATTTGTTTGTACTTGTATCTGGAATTAATTCTGCATCCATGGAACTAAATTTGAATAATTTTAAGTCAAGAGAGCATCCCATGTGATTGAGAGGTTGTTTTGTGTTTCTCTTGTCAAATGAGATTGTATTTGTCATATCATAAAATGCTTGTATTTTCAACTAACATGAGATATTGTTTTGAACTTCTTCAATTTGTGCTCGGCAGAGACCTGCTGCTGCTTCTTGCTATTGTTTTCAACATGCATTTATTTTTCTGATTTTGCTAGAATTTTATGGATTCTTCATATAAGATTTTGCACCAAGTGCCAGTGAATTAGCTAAAAATCTTTCTCATGAGGATCAGCTACTCTATTCAACATTGAATGTCGAACTTCGTCTGCAAGTTCTTAATGGTCTTTAAAGCCCAAAATTTCCAGGCTAGGGATCTTTGATAGGGCTGGTCCTTTTTACATTTTTATTTCCAATCTTTTCTAGTACATATGATTTACTAGTAGGACTCTAGTCCTGCTATCGGTTTATTTTGTGAAAGGGAAGCATGCTGCTGCTTAATTTCTCAGTTTCGCCTGCTATTGGTTTATTGGTAATTTCTCATTTACCGGAGATAAACTGGATCTTGATGGTTTCGTGCCTTCTTGTTGTGATTGGCTTCAGGAACACACAGAAATGATAGGCAATGCATATGGTACATGCCTCCCTCCCTCCCTCCCTCTCCCATTAAGTTAGCGATTTGATAGGTTTATCTCTTTGTACCAGGTCTTGCAGTTATCATTGTAATGTTTGTTACCACCTGCTTGATGTTTCTTGTCATTGTTATGCTGTGGAAGCGGGGGGGTATTCTGGAAGCCTTTACTTTTGTAATTGTTTTTGGATTGCTCTGCTTGTCTTCCTGCCTGGTCGGAGTGGCCAAAGGAGGCTTGTCTTCCTGCCTGGTCAGAGTGGCCAAAGGAGGCTGGCTGCCTGGCTCCCTCTCATTTTCTCCCTGATAGTTTTGTCTGTGATGTACATCTGGCATTATGTTACGTTACAAAAACAACCATTCGAGTCATATAACAGAACGTCTTTGGATATGCTTCTTAGTCTGGGCACAAACATCGGTATAAATCGTGTTCGTGGTGTTGGCCTAGTCTATACAAATGTGCTGTCAGAGATCCCACCAATGTTTTCGCATTTTGTCACCAACTTTCCCGCCTTCCATCGTGTCCTCATAATTGTACCATTTCAGTGCCTGACAATTCCAAGAGTTTTCTGCTAATCAGCGATTTATTGTAAGCCGGATTGGTCCCCCCTGAGTTCCGTCTCCACCTGTGCATTGTCAGGTTGCGAAGGAAGGAAGGACAGTCATGCTTTTGAGACTAACCTGATTGAAACTTTGGCAGAGTTCTAGCGGCACCAGAGTGATGGTGATGCTAGAGACTCGGGAATGAAATGACTCTACTTTGTCAGGAATCAAACATGTACTGGATGATGTTAGCACGGGATACGGGACTTGAGAATGGGTCTGGGGCTGGGTCAGAGACTAGACGCAAGAGAGTAAGATTTTGTGGCGTGTGAAGTGTTAAAGGAATTGGAGGAACTGGAGGGTGCGAGGGAAGCTGGTATGGCATATATGATGGGAAATACTCAGTGTCTTGGCGATGAAACATCATCACTTGTGAAGAAATCTGTCATTAACATTGCACATGGTTTCTCGAGACAGAACTGTCGAAGCCCATCCACAGCACAAGGGGTTCCTCGTACATCTTTGATTGAAGTAGGAATGTCTTATTATGTTTAGTATCAGCCTGAGAAAGGATGATGATATCGTTGGGAGTAGGAGGTACTGAACAAATGATATTAATCCATCCTGCTGGCTTCTGCAGCCAAAATGCAACATTGATTAGGCAGCCATCTTGACATGGTGTATCTGGAAAGGATTTTGGGGTTGTGAGGGGTTCTAACCAAAGGAAATGGAGGACTCTAACCAAATGCAACAAAAGAATTGGGGGTATCCATTGTAAACTAAGCGTAACAGATAGGTTCAAAGGATTTGAATTGACTGATCCAGTTCAACTGTTACAGGAGCTTACATGATAAAGATTCCTCAGATTTAGAGGTAAGTTTCAAGAATACACAGACTGGCTCATAGTTTTCTTTACATGGTTATTTTAAAATGTCTTGTTTGCCCAGGGCTTCTTAAAACTCTTCCCAGTCTCCCTTGCTAGCATGAAAGAAAGAGAGTCATTTGGGATGGTGGCAAGCACTTTGTGAAACAAAATGAGCAGAGAAAAACAATATACAACAGCCAACCCGTATAATTACACAGTTCAATTGGGCCAATTTTTCACCTCAAAATTCACACACGAAATAATGCTAAAAACCACACCATACATCTCAACAGCATAAACCATCACTCTCTATACCCCCATATAAGACAGTGGAAAACAAAGCAAAACCAAAAAAAAAAGAGTCAGCCTAAACACTGTGCAAGTTGTCTGGCTTGGTATGAGGTGGAGGAGGTGCCGTACTAGCAAAACCAGGTGGTGGAATAGGATCTCCAAATACCTGAGCATTTGTACGGGTATCTTGTCTTCCCTTGTACCTCCCCAAGTAGTAACATCCAAAACCAATAAGCAGGCAAAAGATTATCAAAGGCAAAGAGATCACCACGACCATACCCATCTTTCAATTCTAAATTATATATCTTGCCGCTGTTTTTAGAGAGGAGAGACACAGGTTTTTGCACTAGAGGAAAGGGAATGGGAATTGAGGGCTTTATATACCGCTATATTGCAGCAGGGTTTCCCTACTCTTCTTTGTTGGTCATGAATGAACTGGAGGATTCCGATGCTTTCTGTAGAGAAGAAGTAAAGGGATTTTAATGGAAGGGGGTTGTAACGTTCAAGCTTCCAACGGTCACTTTTTGGCTGGGCCAACATGATTTATTTAAAAGCCCAGATTTATAATAATGACACATTGTGAGCTGTCTTCGAATTTAGCTTTTAAGGCAAAGAAACGAACAAATTCCCATGGCCTGGGCAGACGTTATTGAAAAATATTCTCATATACTATTAATTATTTTAAAAAAATTATTTATAAAAAAACATAAAAATAAAAAAAACTATAAAATTTATGAACCATTAAAAGTGATAAAAATATTTGTATTTAGATTTTTTTATTTGTTAGTTGTATCTTTGTTTATTTAAAATGAGTCCTATAGATGTACCAAAAAATTGATTCCTAAACTAATAAGATATAATTAGTTATCACGAGCTAATCTGATTTAACAATGTTTTTTTGTTATCTTTTTATTTTATTTTATTTTACTCTTCATCGTCGAATTGTTTTATAATACAGGTTAGCTTAGATCAAGTTCTTTTTACTCTTTTTTTTCATTGTTTTTTTTTTATTTCACCTTTTATTATTGAGTTGTTTAATGTTCTAAGTTGACTTAGATCGAGTTCTTTTAATTTTTTTTTATTTTCATGTTTTTTTATCTATGTATTTATTATTGTTATATTTTTTAATCATATTATTTAAATTACTAATTAAACCAACTATTTCATTCTCAAATTTCTTTTCCTTAGCATCTTCTTTAACATTGAAAAAAGTTTTGCTTGCAAGTCACAAATCTATTAAAAAAATTAAAAGAGATGAGGATTTTATTGTGTCTCTTATCACAAAACACATTCATTATAATAATGTTTTTTTTTAATTTTAATTTTATTATTTAACATTAGGTTTATTGAGAATTGAACTTTATTTTTTTTTCAATTTACTTTTTATGAAGTTATCATAGTCTCATAACCCAGAATACGAGTTTGACGGATTAACTCAGTTAACTCGAGTTTTTCCCCTTTTCTAATTGATTTTTTTAAAATTTATCCTTTAGCAATGAGTTGGTTGAGAATTAGGTTTCACAGTTTTTTTTTTTTTTTGCTTTCTATAATGTTATCCCCGTCTTAT
>Ga0307511_10001496_pt1 | contig 24761 bp, 25 predicted proteins | sample 13_EM_MG_FD_200266 | JGI IMG/M metagenome (GOLD analysis project Ga0307511, IMG submission 200266) | Populus trichocarpa ectomycorrhiza microbial communities from riparian zone in the Pacific Northwest, United States - 13_EM | ecosystem: Host-associated > Plants > Roots > Unclassified | place... | reverse complement strand
CTCCTCAACGCTGCCCAGCCCTCCTCAACGCTGCCCAGCCCTCCTCAACGCTGCCCAGCCCTCCTCAACGCTGCCCAGCCCTCCTCAACGCTGCCCAGCCCTCCTCAACGCTGCCCAGCCCTCCTCAACGCTGCCCAGCCCTCCTCAACGCTGCCCAGCCCTCCTCACGATGCTCGCTCGCTCTGAAGGTGTAAAGGTACAGGAGGGAGGGAGGGGAGGTGCCAGGGTGCGAGGGGACGGGAGCTGCTGGTTGTAGCTTGAGTTTCCTAAATTGTGGTTGTAGCGAATTCACAGCAAATTCCTGAAGAATTATGGTTGCAACGAGTTCCGAAAGAGGGAACATTGGCGGATAACTTGACCGCCCTGAAGACCCCTACTCGCCCGATGCCTCCGCCCGATATGGCACTAAGTGTGGTACTTCGGACTCCTTCCTTCAAGGCTCCTTCCATGATCGGTTGTTGGGAATATGTTGGTCGAAGGGGGATTGAGCAGCGCGGCTAAATGGTTTTAAGGATATCTATGATCTGGAAGGTGTATATTGTCGGGAAATCCCCTCCTTAGTTACATCTCGAGCATATCATTAATATCATCATTGAATATATCATCTCGTGTATATATCCGGAAATAAATATACCCCCGGCGCTTCTGAGCCTGTATTCTACATCTAAATCTACATCTAAATCTACTAGTGCATGCTACAAGTAAGTGCTTAGCTATGTAGATAACAACCGCTCTACTATCAATCTTATGAGTGTTTACTTATTGCAGAACACCCTCCTGATCACTCTGCACTAACATGTCTCACTGCCATGAGTACTGTTGCCCCACGCGTTGGAGGTATATATAAATAGCTCAAAATGTGACTATCTAATGAACTTATAGCTAGTAGTAGTGGAAATTTTAAAGAAATTCGTGGATATAAAGCCTGTTGATCCTACATATCCAATGCGCCTCCCCTCCAAGACTTATCCTCATTCTAATTAAGGGACGGTAAGCAATTTCAGTACCTCCTTATGTCCCTTCCTCGCTGCAACATCAACAGCTATTTCTCCATCAATTTTCCTGGTCTTCCGATTTGTACCCTTCTTCAACAGCAGCTTCACTACCTCCGTATGCCCAAAATCTGCTGCAACTAGAGCGGTGTCTCTCCAGAGTTCGTAGCCCCAGGGCTTAAGTGTGCCTCTATATTTGCACCATTTTCTAACAGCAGCTCCATGACATCTAAATGTCCACTCTGTGCTGCAACGCAGAGTGCTGTTGCCTCCTCGCTTATAGCGGCCTCTATGTTCACACCCTTCTCCAATAGCAGCTTCACGATCTCTAAGTATCCATTCCGTCCGGAAATGTAGAGCGCTGTTGCCTCATTACTATCAACGGCCTTTATATTTACACCCTTCTCCAATAGGAATTCCATGACCTCTAAATGTCTATTGTATGTTGCAACGTAGAGTGCTGTTGCCCTGGTGCTAATGGCGGCCTCTATATTTACACTATTCTCCAATAGCAGCTTCACTAACCTCCGTATGTCCCTTTGATGCAGCCCGGCGGGGTGCTGCTCGTTCCTATCCTTATACTCGATGTTCCCAACAACGTCTAACCGAATTTTGACCGCATTGACATCCCCTGATTTGGCCGCCTAAATCAACAGGGGTCCAGTAATGACATTGAGCGGCACCCAGTTGACATTGAAAGATAGGCTTCGCTTTTGCTTGCCTGCCTTTGCGGCTTTGGATGGATCACCGCCAGTGCTACCTTCGAGACTGGTTGAACTCTCAGAACTCCGGGCTTCAAGGACCTCTTCAACAACCACAGGTGGACTCGGGCCTTGGAAAAGATTGACAATCTGGTCCTTCTTTTCGCGGATAATGTTTACTGTCACTCCGGCTTTGTGGAGGCCTCTGAAAAATTGCTTCCAGGTCTCTTTGCTGTTTATGATAACTGCAAATGAGGCTAATGAGGAGGTTGCATTTCTGCGGTGAAGCCCTTTTTGAAGCATCATTTGGATTTCTCTTATTGCTCCGCCTGTGAGTTCTGGGCACAACTGTAGCATATCACGATATTGCATTAGTCAATGGGTACTGGCAACAGGTACTTCAATGGGCCGTCTCTGTAGTGGCACTAGGAGGCGGGATGTGATGGGTTCGGTAAAAAGTAATTAAGCCCATCTCTCTATGATCTCCATAGCCAAATTATAAAACAGAATGGGAGGGTTATATATAATTTGTGGTAAATGTGTTTCGGGAGGAAATATTGGAAGTGACCCTTGCTCCTAGCTCCGTTATATCCTCCTTCCCCCATTTAACCCGGTCTAGGACTCGCGAGCTCGAGCCCTGTGGTGATCCTAAACTGTTATACTTGATGAGCAAGTCGTCCAAACCTTTCAGTACATTCATACATCCCTGCAGTATTTCTCTTGCTCCTCCGAAGTCAGATTTGGGTCCTGAAACTTGGCTTTAAGATTGTCGCTGTCAACGATGATGTGCAGTGATTTGATCTCGTCGGAGATGTTCCTGAAATCTCCAAGTGCGTCTTTGTACACATTGTATACATCCCGCGCAAGCTTGGAGATGGCTAAGATATCGCCGACTCCGTATCCGAAGCTCATCTTAAGCTAGGTAGTGGTGCGGCTGGTGGGCGTATCTGGAATCCATAGTCAGCGACATCGATACCCACACTGGTCTTCAAGTAGCGATTTGGCTTACGTCTTATACAGTATATTCCTTGCAATTAGCTCTTCCACAGAATGGATATTTGCTAATATTTGCTAATATTTATTCTCTCTCGTGGATGTTGCGTTGCGATTCGGGAATTTGGAGGGGGACAATTATTTTGCGAGGTGTATCGGTATGAGGCTCAGCCCGCCGTGACCTATATGGTGGGATCCCAGATGTGGTGATTGGTTGCAAAAGATGGCTGGGCTCAGGGTAACAGGTTGCGGCCTATGAAACAGTCAGGAATAAATACCTCAACCTTCCGGGGATACTTCTCAAATCCCAATTCGGAGCTCTCTACTAATAAGTATCGATGTCTCATGCTCAATCCTGGGGCCGGATTCAGGGTAACCAATCATCACGTTGTGTGGGTTGGCAAATAACTCCTGGTTTCGAAACCGCTAAAAAGCTAGGTCAAAATTTTAATGGATTGCTTGCCTACTTCGCGCATCTTGAGTGGTCTTAGAACGCTGTTGGTATCAGTCACGGTATAGTAACTACGAGGGTTGCGTATAGCGGCTGATGAACAATGGCGCAAAGGAGCAGTTAGTCTGATCAGTGGAGCAGCTAGTGTCCACAGACCTTCATACAATGTATCAGTGGCCTCTCACACCTCTCAATTGCTAACAGTCTATGCCTACCTCCCAATAGTATATTGCCATCCCGGACCAGCTGCAAGAGTTGTGCTATGTTCGTGAAGTATTCTGAAGCTCATCTCAAGCTAGTTGTGGCTTGCGTGCAGTGTCTGATATATACCCTGAATCTTCCACGGAATGAATATTTGCCAATATTTGCTCTCGTGGTTGTTGCGCAGCGATTCGGGGTTGGGAGAGGGATTGCGATGCTGTCCAGGTGTTGCGCAACTGTTCCGCCGTGACATAAATATGCGCTTTGATCCCGTGTACGAAGCTAGAGTAGAGGTAGTCTGGTTGGCACAAGCCCCTCGGAAGAGGGAGTAGAGGCAAGTACAGCCTGGTGGCAAAATGTTTGTTTAACCCCCCTGCATAAAGGCTTTCATTTGGCGCGCATTTGTAGGTTTAGTGTGCATATTACTTGTGCTAACCAGACTATGCATATTAAAGGTTTAGATCAATTGTTTTTGGTTTAGCGCGCATATCTAGTCTGTCCGTGCATAGTGAACAAGAGGAAAACAAGAGCGTGAGCAACAACAGTATGAACAATAAAGGAATGAACAATATATCTACATACACAACCTCCTAATACTTGGTATACCACCCCTCTGTTTTAATGACAGCTGCTACACGGCGAGCGATATAAAGACTCTCCAACAGTAACTCGGGAATCTCTTTCCAGATCTCCTCTAATACATATGCCAGCGCCTGCTTCACCGTATCAACTGACCCACGCATATTAATCAAATCCGGGTATCTTGTAGCTGCTGAGGTATCGGTAATCGGTAGCTGCTGGAGTATCGGTAGCTGCATCTGGTATCATGCTCGGCTTGGGAGATATTAAGTTGGGCTGACATGATAGTAGGTAAAGCAATATGGAAGCAGCTTGGTATGATCATTGTATAGGAGCACGAGATCCCTGTATGATCATGGAGGCATGAGATTTCACGTTGGTTAAGGGGAAGTGAAATATATTCATCCAAAAATGTGATACTTAAGCAGCGTTGTATGCATATAATCTGAATCAAGCGCACTGCATACACGGCCTTTTATGCAGGGTATCAAACATTTTTGCCACCAGGCTGTATATACTTATTCAAAGCCAGGCTATGAACATTGTGCACCTATCGAACAAACATAACCAAATCATCTTGCGGGGTGGGTAATTTCTGAAGACGACCTTAACCAAAACAACAACAGCAACACAGAGAGCCCAATACCGTCTTATGCCCTGCATAGAGCCACTTCATGAACAATCTCAGTCCATCTCCTCATCACTATCCCCATTCACCACCGAACTCCTTGAACTGAACCCCCACACACCCCTCTCCAGCCTCCTCCTACTCGCCTTCCCTACATCACTATCCTCACTTCCACTGTCCTCAGCTAAATCATACTCTTCTTCTCCTGGTGCAAACCTCCTCCTCCCACCACCCCATTTTTGAGAACCGTGGCTATGAACCTTCTCATACGACTCACTCTCACTATCACCTTCGTCATCGCTTTGTACCATATTACCACGGTCCCCCATGAGCCCACTGTATAAGTACCTTTCAACCTCGTCGTCGTCAATAATATATTCCTCATTGTCGTCCTCACCGAAGAAATCCTCAACTTCTTCTTCGTCGGGGTAATCATTGGTGTGGTAGTCCTCCGCTGAATGCCCCAGGGTCAGAAAAACCAAACATAATATGTGCATGGTGAATAATAGTGCATACCATTACTGTCTTCGTCATCACTCAGGCCTTCCTCCTCGCTCTTGTCTTCATCCTCCCAGCCACCTTCGTAGAACCACTCTTCATCATCAGAGTTTGATATCCTATTAATAATCAGCATGCACGACATTTGTAACCAGGCACATACACATACACCAAGACACCATACTCCCCTGGCTTCATCCCTGAGATTTGTGATTCCGCATCCACAACCGCACCCGCCGCCGCCCCAGCAACAGCGGCTCCTGCAGCGCTCACCAACTTTTTATGCTCCACAGTCTGCTTCACATACACATCATACACATATTCACTCTCACTCAACTCGCTCTCGTCTTCGGTCGCAGTTAATCCTGCATCACTCTCGCTTCTTGCACTTCCGCTTCTACGCATCCCCTTTGACCTATTCACCTTCTCCCAGTTTCCCCCACCTACACCACCGCCAATAAGCTTCTGCTGCCTTGACCCCGGTTTCTTCTTCGGTGTCGCCGCAGGGGTAGTAGGCAGATTTGTAATGCCGTCTTGGTCATTCAAATACGCCAATACCATAGACTGCAATTGCTTCGAGAGCTCGTCATCGCCGTTATCGATGTTATCTCTAACGGGATGCCTGTGTGCGTCCATTCCCCGAGAGGATTCCACAGGTTTTGTTTGTTGAGGTACTTTCGGCGTATCCACATCCATTCCATTTTCTGAAGGTATTGGTTCTATCACTTCCGCCTTCCCCAGAAGCTTCCTTTTCCTCTCTTCATTCTGCTTCTTCTCCAACGGATTCACATTGGGTCTCTTCCTCGTACTCGGTGCCGGCACTGTTTCTGCCTGAGCTTTCCCCTTCTCCTTCAAACTCTCCCTACTTAGCATAACCCTCAATTCCTCCTTCCTTTCCCTCCTTCTCTTCTTCTCTCTATGCACCCCTGCAGCCCCACCCGCACCCAAACCCACAGAGCACCCAGCCCCAGCCCCATCTCCCTCCATGAACACGGCAGATTTCTTCGGACTGCCTGTCCCCCGTTTCACAGGGGAACCTGGTGTCGACCCTCGCTTGTGCGATATCCTGTGTGCGAGGTGGTACCTCCGAGGTTGAGGTACCTGGAGAAGACTGGCGTTGTCTTTGCCTCCTGGGGGATGTCCATGTCTCGTAGCTGCCCCTGCAGTCGTAACAGGCATGGTCGTCTGTGTTGGGCTGGGTGTTGGCGGGGTATGGTCGATCCCAGGCACACCCACCATCATGAGAGGGCTCTCTGGTGCACCCTTCCTCTTTGTTAGAGTAGTCGAGCCTATAGTAGGTGTGTGGACTGAGAGTGACGCATTAGTCGCAGGCGGGGGAGGTGCTGTAGCCGGAACTGCTGCCGTTGTTGCTTCTGCAACAGTATTCCTCACTACCGGTATCCCTAATCTGCCTTCCTCCGCAGCTTCCACCTCACCACCCTTCCCCTCGGTCCTTTGTAACCGGTACACAGTAGATCCTAGAGATAGCCATGATGAGCTTGGCTCGGGGCCGGAGTCGGTGGGGCCACGGATCTTCTTGTTCACAACTATTTTTTACGTATTAGTCGTGATGCCGGTGAGATAACTGTTATTTTGCACTTACCGAGAGCCTGTACAGGATCTTCATCCCTCCGACGCTTGACCTTGATGATCTGTGGTGGAACATTCATTCTTCCCTAACCTCGTCTTCCCTTGTGTCCTTAATTAAAATTAGGTTGGTTTAGCAAGAAGAACGCCCAGAAGAATGATCTCCAATAGCAATAGAGTGAGTCAAGGTGGAGTCGGGTTGAGCCTTGCTGGCCGAAATCTGGAATGATGCCAAAATATTCCATGGTTCCACAACTCTTGGCACAAGCTTCTGAAACGAGCATAAAAGTGGCAGATTAATGAACATGCAGCCAAACTACCTTGCATGAACAGTTCTATATTTAATAAATATTTGGCTTAACTACAATACGCATAAACATCAAACATAAGTTATAAAATGGTACTTGAAAACACAATCGTCAACTGCAAACAAACATACTATCAAAATAAGATAGGATTGAGGCCGTCTCTGCCCAACTCGCCTCGCTCCTCTCCGTCCTCCGAGTCCCTCCGGCCTTTGGAGACGTATCTTCATGAGCACTCGCCCACAATACGAATAACTTGCTTGACCTTCGTTCTCGCCGCCCATTGTCTCATCCTGCAACTGACAAACATACACACTATAAGAGGAAAAATAGGAAGGAATTGTCTGATCAGACCCCCACCGCCACCTCAAGCAGGATTTGATGATTCGGCATTGGGCGATGATTGAGATGGTAGGTGACAAGACAAGTGAAAAAATAGGACAGGACCAGAAATAAGATGCAGCCAATAACTTAAACATGGCTAAGCAGTGTGATGGGCGTTAGACATTAGCAGGCCTCCCATCCTTTCTCAGAACTCATCCAATCTGCACCCCATTTCCGGTCCTGTGTGCGCTCAAAACAAATATCCTCTTCACAAAAGCAAACCATCTGGTCATAACCGAATCCAAATTTACAGACTATGATATCCCTCCCCGCCACTGCCACCCACACCTCATTCACGTTACAGAATTGTGCATTTGACGGGCTTCTTTCCTCCGGGCTTACTAGATGGCGGTGGCTCCAAAGCTGCGACGATGGCCTATTGCTTCTTAGCTATCCATAACCTCTGGAGGCGAAGGGCAGGCAAGTCTTACCTCATCGAATACGTTCTTCAATCCCTTCTGAGTCAAGGCAGAACATTCAACGTACCTACGATATCCCGCATTAGAAAGCTCTCTTTTAATAAATGATGAGGCGAAAGAAAAGAAGGAGCCATACTTGACAGCTCCAAGCTCCCGTGCCAGCTTGTCTCCCTGCATGTACTCCACTGGCTTCTGCTTTTGCCTTGCCAATTTGTCCATAAGTGTTGGATCTTCTCGTAAATCGATTTGCGTTCCGACAATTATGCAAGGTACTCCAGGGCAGTGGTGATGTACCTCTGGGAGCCACTTTTCTTTCACGTTCTCGAAGGAGGCAGGAGACATAACACTGAAACAAATCAAGAAGACATCTGTTTGTGGGTAAGAGAGCGGACGAAGACGATCATAGTCCTCTTGACCTGCTGTATCGAATAGACCCAGAGTATATGGCTCGTCACCGATCCTATATTTCAATAAGAGTTTTGTCTTAGCTTTGCAACACGTAATGAAAGAAAATATGGAAAGAAAGTAATGAAACAGAGTTAAAGAAAATTAGAAATATATGAAACACAGGAAATCTGATAAGAAAGAATCCCCCTCTTTTGCCTGGCTGCGTATTCGTTTTCGCTCTGTATCCATATTCTATCCATCGCTAGTTTGTTTCTTCACCACTAAAATTCGGTTTAACGGTGGTGGCCCAACTGCCATACCAAGGGGAGGCAGGGGATAATGTCGCTGCTGCCTACATGCCACTGCTTCCTGGACAACATCAATATATCCTGGATTTCGTCGAGGCATGGATGCTTGATTCTCTTCGTCCGTCTCACGAATGCCAGCTCCACACGGCCCCTCTGCCCCGGGATGATGGCTCTCAATGTTCAGCCATCCAGCATTCCCAGGGCTTCCCACTTCTCGGAGGCTCATCCCTGCAGGTCGTACTCCGTGCTGCCTTAAATCCTCTTCGCTTTGACCAAGCCCGTTTGACACTGCTCCATCTTTTCCTTTCCAGAATTTTGTCATCCAATTTCCACCCTTTCTGGCGCCAAGCCACAGGAACCATCTTGGTGGTAGTTTGCCCTTCCACCGCAAGTAATCAATGTATGCCACAATGGAACAGGCGATTACCGACATGCTGATCAAGGTAACGCTGATGAAGTAGATAATGCTCAAGGCAGCAGAGGTTTCGGGCAATTTCCAGTCCCGTGTTGTGATTCTGAAATTCGTGCTGCTTGCAGGGATGGCTGGGAGAGATTCGGGGTGTTTTGAAACCATAATAGGAATGGATGCAAAAGATAAGCTTGGGAATGCTCCGCTACTCGCAGCCAGCATCGCTAGAATAGCTAACTTTGGGACATGCCCCATTGTGACGATTGGAAGTGTAGGATTCGCGGCTGGAGGATCAAACTTGCAGTGAGATGCCAAAGGTACCAGGATTTAAGTATGGAGGGGAGTGGGTGGACGAATATAGGCACAATTGCAGACTAGTCCCAAGAAATAGGGGATGCAGGAGAATCTGAGACGTTGAGATTATTAACCCGGAAGGTTAATGTACGACGGACCTGGTGATTGCCTGGTGTTGGTAACTTCGGGAAGTAACTGTCTTCAATACCGCCCAACACAAATAACAGCACGGCCTGTGGGAAACCGAGATTGGGCCACAAATAAAAGAGGGGAAGGCGCTGGAAGAAGCATAGCTTACCTGTAACCTACCTAGATCAAACCATATCTCGCAGCCACGCCATCTCAACCTATTGTGGTTGTTTGTTCTCCCGATTGAAAAGAAAGGCAAAATAAAAGAGCAGGGTATTAAAGTATTGGGAGAAGCATTGGGAAAGAAATGACGGACTCACATTACAGTAACTGCATAATTATCAAACACAGTGGGTACATATTCCGAAGGGAACTTATTCGTCGTGTAAGATATCAATAAACATGTTTTCCCAACAGCACCATCACCGACAACAACACATCTATAATCCTGTTAGCAGCCGTACCATTCTCGCCCAATTTTGCGCACGTAATCATGGGAAGGAGATGCGGGATTGAATCTGAGAAGTGATAAAGACAACGGAAATATCACATATGACCACCACTCCCTATCTCAACCCCAAGAAGAATTACACAGGGGGCCCAGTGAAGTGTGAAGTACGTTTGTGGGTACCAAATTGCACATCACTCCAACCACACTTGTAAGCAGAAACCGATATTCGCTGCGAACCACTTCCCTACTTCATATGCACCACATAGCATCCCCAGAGTGACATTCACTGCCATGCAGCCGTAAACTCATCTTCTCCTAGGGACCCCGAATGCACTAAGTCGTAACTCCCTATCCAGGCCCTTTTCACAATTGCACCCTTTTCCTCTTTCAAGTGATTCGCAAGCGGCCAATCGCATCACAAAATAGAAATCCAAGAAATATAAGGGAAAGATACAAAGTTGGAAGGTGACAATCGCAAGATAGAAAAGGTGGTCCAAGGGGTCGGGTATTTGAGGGGGTCTTCTCACTTGATCGTAGCAACAGCCATTCTAGACTATATACTCAAACTGAGGTGGCACTGTCCTTCCTGGAGGTATTGTGATACGGCCGTGTGTATTGACAAAACTAGAGCACTTGGAGCACTTGTCAGCATTGCGAACCCTATATATATGATTAGGTAATAGGAGGTACGTCGCTAAGGATGGGGCCCTGGGGGAGGTGAGGATTGGAAATGTAGCCGATACAGAAATGGGAGTAGGTAAACAAGTATAAACACTGCCCGCAATCCAAGTGTACTTCCATTATCCTAAACCGGAGTACAAGTTGGGGGGATAGACTACCAACCTATCTATGGCGACTCCGACGCAGGCGTGCTTCCCAATCTGTTAGCCCCTTCTCGCTAGAAAGACATCTCCTATATAGGCATTCTATTCCATCCGCGTCTCCTCTTTCCCACCAGGTGTCCCTCGCTTCAATATCCCCGCTACCATCCTAATACCGTCTTCACGTGTCCAGTTCAGTTCCGACTCTTACACCACCCCCACCCTGTTCCCGGCAAAGCTTTAACTATCCTTTTTGACCGTTGGGTGGTTCTTCCTTTCTGCGATATCGACGGGCGTGATTGTGAATGGATGGGGGGAGGGGGATTCAGGGGGAGGGCGATCGGGCAGATGCGGTATTTCTCCAGTGGTGCACAACGTACCAAGAGATGCAGTTAAATATTGAAAATCTGTTTCCTTGTCCTCTGATCAGCCTCAATATCCTACCTCGCTCGACCATGCACTGCGTGTTGTCAAGAGTGGGGAAGAAAGGAGATTGGAGGGTGGTCTGAGGCGAAAGGAGCGAGTACTCACCAAAAAACAAAGAGGCGTAGTAGTATTAGAGACTAGCCGACCAAATGGGTGATGTAAATTTGCTACCGTCGGGGAAAATAGCTACAGGTTGTGTCAAAAATGGGGTCGCAGGAGATGCTTTGGAATTGGCGTTGGGGTTGATGAAGCTTGTGTTGTATCGGTTGTATTTGAAGCTGTCCACCCGTCCAGCAAAAGTAAGTAATTTAAGAAGGGCAAGTTGGTTGGCAGCAACACAGGCAAGTAGGTAGCGTGCTGCCGCACCCACACCACGCCCCCCGTCCAGCCCTCGCGCACCAGCCAATAGTACAGAGATGCTCTCCAGGATTCACCAAGCGCGTTCCAATGTGGAAAACAAGCAGACAGCGTGCAACATGCAACAGGTATCAAGCCAGATGGGCTACCAACTAGATTCTACCACTTACTTGTTCTATCCGGATCCCCAGGGCCTGCTGTCAGGCGGCTGTCACGGCGGCAGACGTCGCTGATGTGATTATGGGTGGGAGAGATGAGACCGTGATAATACAGGGTCAAACGCAGCACCTCAGATCGATTTCAAGGGACCCGCAGACGACCCGAGAAATTCCAAGGGGCGGTTTAGTGTCAGTTTTATTTGCCAGGATTGCCAGGACGACGAACCTACCCAAGCGTCGGCGGCGTCTGTCTCTTTTGAGACCCAAGGCAATACCACAAGTACCTGCCTACACCCAAAACAGCCTGGGATGCTCCCTAACGAGCAGAACAATCGTCTACGAAGAGACACGTACTAGTTCTCCTTGTCGAGATCATGCAAAATTGGGTGGAGCAAACAAAGGATAGGGGCTGATATCAAATATTTGGAAACATCTTTCTTACGTTCTGATCTTGGCACCTAAGCCGTTTCGATAAACTTCCAATCTATACCAGAGGCTAGACCAGAGGTATTATCGCGAATCTCGTCGTGCGACCAGACTATGCATTGTTCTTCCAGACTCCAACTGCAAGTTCTTGCGGTGGCTAACATAGTTGGTTCCACTGGTGTACAACACACGGCATACTACTGTATCCATAGGGCGAGCTCTAGAGCTCGTTTCATGATACCTATTCAATCTCAAAACTTCTGCCTCCAATTGGATACCCTGTTCCCCACCCAAGCGCGAACTATCATATCTACATACTTTTTACACAATGGTATATAAACCTATCCTCTAACCTAACCTACCGAGCCCCAACCCAGAAGCCTTCGATAACCTCCCCTGCCAGCGATCCAGCTGCCCCTATCCAATCGAATCCATCGAATCTTTATTCATCTCATTCACAATAGTCAATTACCCTGACCTGGCTCCGGCACTACTTCCGAAACAACTCAACTGCAAAATTGAAATGACCAGGACTGCAATGAGGCGAGGATTCCCTGCATGCGTATTGCGTGCCCTGTGGTACCTACAGGGTCTTGTGACTAGGCTGGATTGAGATGGGGATGGGGAATTGCCAGGTAATATTGGCAGTACTCCCGGTTTCTGAAGATGGAATGTCGCTGGACAGGATCACATTGGGTCACTGTACAATCGCTGGGGCGGGTCCACTGAAAACCTCCTTTACTCTTTTAGCTGCTGTACTTATAGGACGATACTCACTGGCTTCCCTGATCTTCAAAAAAACAAATATCAGATGGTGCCTAGGAACTTTCCGCCACTAAGGTCACGAAAGCAATGAGTGGTGTTCTTGTTAGGTCCTTCTTACAGGCATGTTAGATACTTTGAATGCAAAAGAATTATAGTTCCGTCCCAAAGTCACCACAAGTGATATCTCAATACACAGCCCCAGAGCGCCCCAGAGTGTCCGAAGTTACATACGCGGCAACTACCAGAGAAAGCCAAGAGGGGAAACACAAATGTACCATACCCAATACAAAATTTATTCTGCGAGGCCTACCTCTTTGCCTTTGTCTCGGCAAGTACAGAAACACTTTGGGCTCAACACCAATTCTATTATTGATATCCTATCTTATAAGAATAAACTACAGATGGGGCTGGACTTAAAGGTCTAGAGAGGAGAAAACTGCCGTACACTTTCGTGACTACTTAGCCAGCATTGATTGATTGCTGTTGAGGCTGGCAATGAGCAATCCACGGCATTATTGCCACAACACAATCCCTTCAATTCGTATATTTCGAGTCTGACTTACAAGGCTGTTGCTCATGGTTCTATTTTGGTGGGTTCAAATTGTGGGGGGTGGTACTACTTATATACTCCAAAACCCATAGAAGTTCAGTTGAAAAAGTAATACCAATCTACCGCTATACTAAGTAGCCTAGACCTCGTCTACTCCGACTCGGTGCAGTCAAGTTTCTTAAGTACGATACTCGAAACCCCAGTTACCCCATTAGGCCGCGCCAACCTGACCAGTTGAGACTGGTAGCATTATAAGTCCCAGTTACTCTTTCCAGGTTCCTAGCTGGGAAAAATCCAACCTACGTAGATACCTCGTGCCCAGCAAGCAGCTGAGGGTAACTAATGCTGACATCAAAATCCACCTTTGTCTCACGTATATAATATACATAGGAGGCGCTACAGAGTCCCAATGAATGCTGTGAATATACCATTGATCATTTGTAGTTCGATATCTCTTGTGGATGTGGATGCTCTTTGAGGCAAATATAGTATGGACACATCTCCACGCACTACACTCAAAGCTATACTTCATCGTTCCCAACAACTCAAGCCCACTCAGTGAAACCAGATTGATGGTATATGATGTTCATATATTTTGTTAGTATTACTCTCCTCGAAACCCGCACACAATTCCTCCGCGAAAGATCATAAACCCGCAAATCAAGTGACTGCCTTCCCACCAACTATTCATAATGCTGAGAAAAAAACCCCTGTTTCATGGGGGCCGCGAGAAAGCAGAAAAAGTAAAATAAAAAGTAAACATAAAAAAAGCACGAACTGGGATGACCAGATTCGGGGTATGCTAAAAGCGCCATGGGACCATTCTCCTAACGTTGACTACCATTATCCTAAATCATACAGGCCACTCCTCCTCATCCACCACCAGCACCACCAGCACCACCACCACCACTACAGGCAAGGCAAAAATAACCAAAACGAAACGAAGAAACACCGTAAAAAAGACGCATACCTTGAGATGAAGAACGCCGCTAACTATGAATGAATGAGGAGAGATGTCATGGGCTAAACAAATAGCAAGGAATCTAAGCGTTCAATGGAAGAAAAGAATTCGAGCCTCCTCCTTTCTCCCACAATTAGAAAGAAACCATAAGTGATCAAGTTCGTCTATCCCACGCATGGGGGATTGAGGACCAATGCCTACCCTTGGGAAGAAAGGAAACAGCATATCCAGCAAAGCGCCAGTACCGCCATCAAAGAATGGGTATCAAATATTCTAAAGCGGCCTTTCATCTGGTGAAATCGACTCGGTAACTGTTGGAATAGTGCAGCCCTCCAGCCATATGCACCCCCCGCGCGCCTCGAGCGCTACCAGATTTCCAACCCCTCAAACTCTACCACCAACCCATCACTCAGTCGCGTTCCCGGTGAACTCATTGCCTGCGGGAAATTCAAATTCGCTGGTCTCGACGCATACACCCCAACCTTAATCGTCTTCTCCTCCACCCCCCAAAAGAACCAATTCACCTCCCTCAACTTCTTCCACTCGCCCTGACCATCCTCAAACCATACCTCAAGGCTACTTCCCACCTTCTCCAGTCGCACGCGGAGGTCATTCTGCCCTTTCGGAAGCTCCACAAGTGACCAATCTGCCCCGTCAGTGGACGCGGATACGGATGACGCTACGCTGCGGCAGTCGTAGAATTCAATCCCGGCTTTGACCCACTTATGACCAGCGAAGATGACTAGACCGCCCTGGTCCCATTCTATAAAAACACAATATTCTGGGTTAGTTAAGACTGGTCATGTGCGAAAGGCCTGGAGGGGGAGGGGCGCGGCACACCATAATTCCAAGACGCAACAACCAACACCTCAGCTCTTGTAAACGTCATTAATGGCCGTGTATATAGCACTGGTGCAGTGAATGTGTCGCGAGATGGCTTCCTCCATAAATCCGTTCCAGCCCTAGTTCTTGTCAGCGCTTATTACGGCATTCCTAGCTGACAAAAAATTCACACCTGGCAGTGAGTGTGAAAGAGCCCATCCATGGGGGTATTGGGGTACTGGGTGGAAGGTTAAGATACGCAAAGGAAGAGCTATCTGGAGGCATTTTGAAGTATGCCAATCTCAGGTGTTGATGCTCGGTCCGTAGGAATCGGGGTTCGCAAGTAAATATATTACAAGCTAGAGAAACTGCCAGGTAAGCAATGTACCATAATTAAGTATCACTGCAGGATGGGTAACACTACTTGGAGCGCGTTTAGGTATCAACCTAGGCTCCCACAACAATTGCCTATGAACCACACCGTTTGCCGTTCGTTTGGTTTGCGAACGGTCAGAATGCTGGTATCCCCGTCTTGAAAGAGTGTGCGTTCTTAGTTGAAGTAGAGCGAAGTATCTCGTTCAAAGCAAACCAATGGATGTTAAGGAGAGTTCCAGATTGAGTGCCAGAGGTGGCGGTGATGAAAGCAAAGGGGAAGTTGAATATGGCGCTGAGGCTGATTATGATGGTGGTGATAGTTCGCGCTGAGGTGTTTACGACTGTTGTTGATGTGCATAAAAGCTTTGTCTCCTGGTGGAGTTGGTGGGGTAACGGTGCTCGCTTTGCTGCGCCTGTTCCGTTTTTCTTGTTGAATTTCTCCGTTCAGAATTGTCGAATGAAAGGTTAAGTCCTACTTGGGAGCTTGTATAGGGTACTTGGGCTATGCTCCTTGGGCTATGCTACCTACTTTAGATGCGATGCTATGCCGGATCCAGGTTGCCGAGAAAAAGTAAAGTTTCTCGTGTGTGCACTTTGTTCAAGGGAACCTGACCAAGACAACGTGCATCAAATGGAGCGGGAAGAAAGAACTGGAACGTGAGGATGGGCGCCCCTGCCGAAACACCAGTGATGGATTTAGTACTCTATATGTCACAAGGAAGCTCCCGATCAGCGGGGTAGAGAGCAGGCTCCGTACTATACATACATACATACATACAACCTAGTACAGTACCTGGAACACCTAGGTAGAGCAGCTCTCGGGAACACCTAGCTCTCGAGAACACCTAGCTCTCGAGAACACCTAGCTCTCGAGAACACCTAGCTCTCGAGAACACCTAGCTCTAGTATTTAGCACCTCAATAAAGCTGTGATCTTGCTGTCAAGATATTCCAGAAATGTGTTCGTCATTGCTTAGAGCTTCCTTTACGGTCAACCGTACTGGACCAAGAGTAAACTGCGTTTCAACAGCTGATCTGCAGAATGAGTCGCCCAGATCGCTCGAGCTGGACCCCGCACCCCCTGCCTTACTTAACCGTCAAGCTTGAATCTGTACTAGTTCAAGTAATGCTGGTAACGGCAAGGCACCCCAAGCTTGATGTCGATAAGCAATCGAGGGGAGTTCGGTCCAATCCCGCGTTGCTGTTTGGAACTCCTAGACTCAACTGGAAAGGCAGAAATGAGTCCAATGGGAATGAAGTCTTATCGAGAAGGTGCAGAGGCTCCCACAAGGGAATAAAAGCAATGAAGTACAGTAGCATGAACTCTAATACGACTTAAGAAAAGCAACTTCAACTCACCTGAACGAGGGAAACCTCTGGATCTCCATTTCAATAGCAGAGACACCCAACCCAGCGACCTATTCCAAGTGAATACAACCGTACACGACTGGCCCTCGGCAATTGTGCCTTGCACTGTTATCGCAATTGCATTGGTTTACCAAGAAAGTGAATGAAACGTAGAGCCCTATGCCCCACAGATAAATTAGCAAAGCTTTTCGCAGGAAATCAAAATGAATTATCCTTAATCAGGCTATAGCACTATTAGACACTATGTACTTTGTAAGCATATTTCGTGTTTCGCTGCATGTGTGATATCCTGTAAGAAAAATTGTTCATTTGTATCGTATATACCGCAAACAGAAACACCAGTAGTATATACACTCGGTAACTCGAGCACATTTTGCCGATGGAAGTATAAGGGGGCATACCAGCATGTTTCTTTCCCGCCCTTTGCTTATTCCGCTTTACTGGATTTTGAAAGCGCCGGACCGCAGTAGAAACCATAACAGCCATGCAGGAGCTTCCGGACGCAACATATTCAGTTCACCGTGGTTCTGAAGCCTCATCCTCTATGTTCCACTCCTGGATAGCCGCCTTACCGTGCTCGTGGCAAGCCTCATCCCGCCGTTAGCTTAAAACTGTGTCCGGCATACTCCAATGGGATCCCCTGGCTCCTCACGACTCCATATCTGCTCTCGCACATATAGCTCCAAAGTAATGTGCCATAGCTGTGCGATCCACTCTTTGTCGTCGCAGACTCGTAGTTAATGTAATGGAGGGTACAATTGTTGGTTCTCCCAGAACTAACTCCACACCCACTTCAAGAGAGGTGGAACACAATGAAAGTTACCTTATTGGACGGTTAAAGTACACAAGTGGAGTATACTTAGCTTTCTCGTATAGCGCAATGAATGTGTTCTAGAGATGCACATTAGTGAGACAGTAACATCTTCCTGCATAATTATATGTATATTTACCAGATGTTCATGTGGGTATTTCCCATCGGTTGCAATTAATTGCATAAACATCGATTGCCTGGACCTAGATATTCCGATTCTTCGCTTCCTAAGTGCGCAGGAAGGTGTTATTTCGGCCCACTGCGAGTGCCGGCGCCAGTGCCTGTCCGATTCCGGAGTTTACCGCAGATGGGAATGAATTATATAATCACACGCGGGTATGTATATTAATCTCACACCTGCTGTGTGTTTGGTGTGATGGGGAACAATCGGTTTTGTGTTGAGGTGAGCTTCCGTGGTGATCACCCCAAGGTCTTCCTCCTTCGGGCCGGATAGGCTCTCCTGTCGTTAGTCTGGTTGGCACGACCGCTCCTATGGAGGCCTGTCGTATCAAATTCAATCCTAAATGTTGAAGGTTCTGTTTAAGGTCCTGTGTACCTAATCCTTGGCGTCGAAGGGCCCCACTCAATCTCTTCGTAAAGGGAGTCTAAATAAACTCCATACACCACCTTAAATGAGGGTGCCCGCCAGACTATAAACGAGGCTTCGCTACAAACCGTTAAGGCACAAAATTCCAGGTATTTTGCTCAGCCACGGAGCAATAAGCTTTTGAAGGGCTCATGGTGGAGCACGACCATGCACATAGTACTTACATCACCATGTACTGCATGCCCACCGGGGTGTATGTATCGATTTATCTGATCGGTCATCGTCAGGATGTTGCTTGCCATTTTGGTGGCCATCATTAAATTTTTTATCGGTCATGAGTACCTAGGATGAGGTTGATCTCTGGAAGCTGAAATGAGGGGCCGATCCCTCAAATCGCAATCGGGACCAGCCCAGTTCTGCATGGCAAATTTGAATGGTAGATTTGGCTAACCCTGCTCTTGCCCTGACAGGGTAGGGAGCAGTGGAAATCTAGCAAATAAATCAGGAATCCCACAAACCCATTAACCTCGCTTCTGATATCGGATATATACTAGTGGCAATATTAACTAATTCCCTGACCGATTAGCGCTCTTGAGTAGGATATTGATATGCATTCTTTTGCTTAAATGGCCTTATGGGGGAAACATATCAGAGAGGGGATAACTCTAGTCAGGTTGAATAACACAAGCATCTTTCCGAGAAATCAATGGGCTTGCTTACTACCGTAGAGATCGATGACGAAAAGAAGGTACTCAGACTGCAGTACCATTCCAGGGAACAGGCGGGGTACGTTCTCGTTAGGCGAATGGTGTGTTGACTGACAAGGCAAAGAAAGCTACTTACCTAGCTTGCAAACCACAAGATGAGATGATGGTAAAAGTGGGGGAGAGCCTTGTAGCTCTTGAGGCGGAGGCATTGAAGCATTATCTAACATCTCAACATCTCAGGCTCAGGAGATGAGATTTATCTAGTATCTAGACTATCGTTTAAGTTCATCAGAAGACTACTGCCAAAAAGAAGAGTGATGCTCTAGTTGGCCAGTCTCTACTTAGAGCTAGCCCTACCGACTTTCACCGTTACCTAGTCTGGCTGCAGACTTCAGCACTCCATGTGGGTATATACGTAGACCATCCCATTATATATATTCCCCCAAACCCCAGTCCACCCCGAGAGTGTGCCCCACCCACCGGCGTCGGCCGCTACCTGTCGTGTCCGATTCTTCCTGTGCGATCTCAGGATTTTCAACTCTCTCAATAACAAGTATACGAGCCAGCGGCGCTCGCCTCGCATTCACAATCCTCGAACGCCGGTGCCATCTCTCCGTCTTGTTCTTTTTGTTTGCGCAGTTTCCCTGTTATCGCATTCCGTTGGCACCATTCTCCCACGATACCCGCTATCCTTAACTTTGCATCCCATTTCGCTACGAGAGGCCAGTGCCCGCCAGACTACCCATTTCGACACTTGACACCAGTAGGTGTGCTGGTGCCCACATTTGATAAGCAACTGCTAGGGAGGTGATCAACACAACCGCAACTGCGCTCATATTTTGGAGGTGGTTCGGGGAACAATATACATACTTTCTCACGATCTTGGCACGGGCATCGAGTGGCAGATCTAGAGCCACGGCGCAGTAACTTGCACGCTGCATCTGCAGCGGCATTCTGTTCCTGATAACTTTGCGAGTGAGGTTTCTGATCTGTGCTGTAGAAAGTCTGTTGCTCATTGGTTGATAGATACGCACTCTCACTCTGATTTTACTAGGCGTTGATTCCAACCATGAGCCATTGTTAAGCGAGATACAAGCCATCTATCAAGCCGGGCTACCTACGAATCCTTTACTGCACAGTTCCTTTGCCGTTCGCCTGGTTGTTTACTGTCATCAAGAAGTTATCGCCTCTGAGATTGTCCAACCCCACTTTTCGGAAAGTAGTAATTTGGCTTGAGCGCGGACTGGGTAGTACATGAAAGAGGGTAATAGGCAACAAGAGGAAGTGTCCAGGATCCAGCAGAATAGTTTGTGCGGAGAGCAGGGTGGGTTGGTTGGCTCCCCAGTGCTTACTTGGTGCTGGTTTCCTTGAAAGAATTTATGTCTGCTCAGAATACATCTCCTGGGGCCGGAGCCTCTGGAGGTGCTTTAAATACCCATACTTCCACTTCACCACGGATATCACGGTATTACCCACCGCATTTTCAATCACAGCACCATTATCCCTCACAACCTCTCATTGGTATCAACCCCCACTCCGTCATGGCTCCAACAATACCAATAACAACAAGTTTACCCACAGCAGCAATTAACGAAGGAATAATTGCTAATTGTGCAATAAACGGGGCATTGCCAGTGACTTTAGGGATGGGCTCTGCTGGTTCGAAAGTGTCAAAGTCAGCCGCTACGGTGGGGGTTGCTAGTATCCTAGCATCTCCGTCCACGGCGGCCACAAGTGTCAGCAGTATACTTTCTGCTTCGGGAGCAGCTCAGTCGGGGGAGATATCTGGGAGTGTGTCAGGAAGCGGTGGTAACGCTAGCTCCATCATCACAGGGCTGCCTGGGCTGCCTTATGGAATCATCATGGATCCTAGTGATGTGAATGAAGTTGTCGGTGGTGGTGCGGAGGTTATACTCGGGCGGGACTCAGTAATTACAACAGAACCAGCGAATCCGGATATTTGTAGTGGTGGAGCTACTGGTGGGGGAGTCAACGGAGTGAATGGTTTTTATGATGTCAGTGGCGTCAATGGTCATGTTATCGGCGCAGGGGAGGTTGAGAAAGAGGGTAGGGAAACCGATAGAAACCTGACTGAGGAGTGCACAAGTAGCCGGAGCAGCTCAGTAGCGACGATAGTCTATGTATCCCAAAATCTGACAGATATGGGTGAATCTCTACCGGAGGACTCGAGGTTATCTTTATTACCGGAGGAGGATATGCATGAAGAAGTCCCAAAGTCGCAATTGGGCGCTTGGAAGGACCTCAGGCTTGTATATGCTATCGTAAGGATTTCCACTCTACCAAGAAGGGGATAAATTACGCTGACCCCTAGACTTAGAATCATTTGCAGGTCTACCGTGCTGTCGCCATAAGTACTGGCAAGCCCGTCTTTCTGAAGCTTTGTCTTGTGAACCACATAGAAACATTATCTCTGCTTCATCATGAATGGAAACTCTTATCAGGATCATCATCATTCTCTTCAGCCAGTTCTCACCTATCTTCCCAGGCGTCTTCGTTATCTCTATCTCAACAGCAAAATCTACACCTTCCCTCCTCCTTGCATGTTTTACCAGGTGTGGTGAGACCTACAGCTTTGGAGTACTTACCAGACGGCGGGATGACCCTCGTCTACGATTCTGACTCAGGCGTCCTGAATGTGCGAGAGGCTTTTTTACCGGATACAAAGCCAATCAAATTGATTAATGGCGAGACACTGGCGGGAACTGCTCCTAGGGTGCGGCAACAACTACATGAGGCTGCTAAACATAGGACAAAACCAGAGATTATCAAAATTTTGACGATCATCTCTAGTGTGGTTTCTGTATTGGCGGATACACATCGGCTTGGTATTACACATAATAATATCAACTCTTTCACCATTCTTGTCACCAAGAATGGAAAAGGGAAACTGAGCGGATGGCATCTCGCTTCCCGCTTTGAAAGGGAAGAAGCAACGCGGAACTCTGGGCAATCACTCATCAAAGATAACCTTGCACCACTTCAGTATATAGCGCCTGAATGTACTGGGAGGATGAACAGGTCCGTGGATTATCGGGCAGACTTCTACTCCTTAGGGGTTACACTCTACGAGATTTGTGTGGGATTCTTACCATTTAGATCTACTGATCCTCTGGAGTTGATTCACCAACACATTGCGCAGCAGCCTATCCCTCCGCATGAGATCAACCTCACCATACCCGTTGTGTTAAGCACGGTTATCATGAAGCTGCTTATGAAGAATGCCGAAGACCGATATCAAACTGCCTCAGGATTGAAGGCTGACTTGGACTCAATATGTAAGCGGTTAACAAAAAATGAACCATTGGACACCACCAAAGTTGGTGAACTAGACGATACAAGTCAGTTCATTGTCCCAGAGAAGCTATACGGCAGGGGAGCTGATGTGGGGAAACTGGAGCATGCATACGAAAAGGTCACGAAGAATGGAGGATGTAGTGTTGTCATGGTATCGGGTACCAGTGGGATCGGAAAGTCCAGACTTGTTAACGAATTACAGCGAAAGGTTGTTGAGAATAAGGGCTATTTCACAACCAGCAAGTTTGATCAGTACAAACGAGGATTTTCTTTTTTCACCCTGGTGCAGACACTACAGGACCTTGTGCGGCAAGCACTCTCTGAATCTGCCACAAGCCTCCATAAATGGAGGGTTGACACATCAAAGGCATTCGAAGAGAGTAAAGATGCAGGTGTGCTAATGGATGTTATTCCTGAGATCAAAATACTGCTGGGTGAAGGGTACAACTTTGAGCCAATCGTCATTCTTGGACCATCAGAAAGAGAAAACAGATTTAAGAGTGTTTTCATCAAACTCCTTGCGGTATTTGCTAGACGCGGCCTGGTGGTGTTCCTGGATGACTTGCAATGGTGTAGTGGGAGCGAGGTAAACCTCATAAATACTATTATCAGGGAAGCTGCGAGAAGTGGTTCTGGAGATACAGGTGCTATGCAAAAGATCCTTCTCATCGGTGCATACAGAGAGGGGGTTGTGTGCCCTGATCATCCTGTGTCTGGGATGTTGGACTTCTTTAGGTCTGCTACAGCTTTTGATTTCCTGAACGAGGGACCTGGTCAGAGGAGCAACATCTTAACACGAGAGGAAACAAAAGTTGAAGTGATTGATATAACGCTGGGCCCCTTGGATCAAGACAGTGTAGGCAAGATGATTGGCGATACTTTGCATCGAATACCTCATGTTTTAAATATAGAGGGATCGGCAGCGGGCCCTGACATGCAAACACTTACTGAGCTTGTTTTTTTGAGGACAGGTGGTAATGCTTTCTTTGTTACTCAGTTGCTGAAATCGCTGCATCGGGATGGACACATCATTTTCGACTTTGAAGCAAAGAAATGGAGGTTCAGTCTGAGTGGAGTGGATGCAGAAGGGCTTCCTCCAACGATAGTTGATTTGCTCGTTCAACAAATGAGGGCACTTGATGATGAGACCAGGTCGGAACTAATAGTAGCCAGCTTTCTTGGAGGTATCAGAATAGGACTTGACATGCTTGCTTGGGCTTGTGGCAAGGAGCTAGAGGAGACTGCAGATGGACTATGGGGTGCTCTAGAGGTGGGTTGGGAAGTTTATGGTCCAGTCGCTATTAGCGGTGCTAACCCTATCATAGGCAGGGCTGATACTGCCGACTTCCTCTAGCTACAAGGTGCTGAGTTTAGAACAGGGGGTCGTGGACAGCACCCCAAGTGTAGCCCCATGTCAAAATGTGCCGGGCTCTTATTTTCCGGGAGAGCCATTGCGGAACGTGGATGATGAAGCGGTCACCATATCATATCGGTTCCTACATGACAGAGTGCAGCAGGCTGCCTATTCTCTCGTGCCCTTGGATGAGAGGGCTGCGTTGCATAAACAAATAGGAGAGCGACTTCTAGCCAAAGTTTCAGAGTCACAACTGGATTCCATTCTTTATGAGATAGTGAACCAACTTAATCATTGGCTCTCTCCACTCAGCCGCGGGGAGAGAGTTCGATTAATGGAGTTGAATCTACGGGCAGGCAGGAAAGCCATGGCAGCAACGGCTTTTAGCGCTGCATTGGAATATTTCCAAGTAGCGAAGGCACTACTTGATGCCGCCGACGAAGAACAAAGGTTGGAAATCCTATGCCGCAAGTGTGTTGAGCATAACTAACTCGAGAGTTTTAGGCCTCAATCATCTCTCGAACCAGGACCACTGGTAAATGGTGCTATTGACTCAATGGCATTTGATATCAATTTGTCACTGATAGAGGGCTACTTTGCTCAGTATAATTACGAAGAGAGCATCCGGTTAGTGGAATCCATCCTCCCAAGATGCTTCAAGCCAAGGGATAGAGTGCGTTGCTTGATGCAAAAGATGAATTGTCTTTTGGCACAGGGTAAATTGCATGAGACAATTGTCACTGGTTTACTAGGGCTTAGTACCCTGGGATGGGAGGTCCCAATTGACGACGATGAGGCCAGGATCCATGCGGCAATGATGAGGCCCCGGATCATGCTTGACGTCAGCCAAATCCGGGCCATTGCGCAGATGCATACTCTGCAGGAGGAAAACTTGAACCTCTTGCAAGAAATAATATCCATTATTATTCTGCCAGTCTGCATGGCCAGACCAGTTCTACTTCCGTCAGTTTGCTTCACATCCGTCGCCATTTCGCTGGAATACGGAATCTCTACGGCGGGTGCGTATGCAATGCTCATGAGTGGGGTGATTCTTGGTTCCGAAGGCACCCAGGAAAACCTGCAAAGGAGCTACCACTATGGTAAACTTGCTATACAACTCATTGAGAAAGAATCACCCCCGCCAGCAATAGCTCCAGCAATATACCAGGTATACGCTGGACACATTGGGGTTTTCCACCAGCCCATGAATGATGTTTTGAGGTATTTACATCAAGCAGCAAGTATTGGTCAGGCTGTTTTTAATGTGGATTATACTTGCTTCG
>Ga0307511_10001495_pt1 | contig 24770 bp, 28 predicted proteins | sample 13_EM_MG_FD_200266 | JGI IMG/M metagenome (GOLD analysis project Ga0307511, IMG submission 200266) | Populus trichocarpa ectomycorrhiza microbial communities from riparian zone in the Pacific Northwest, United States - 13_EM | ecosystem: Host-associated > Plants > Roots > Unclassified | place... | reverse complement strand
GTTGTTAATTGCGAGATACGAAGTATACGTTCGTGAGGGCAATTGTTTACGATCCAATCCCACAGGTCGAAGGACATAGGCTTGCACATCCACGCCGCAGATGCTCTGATCGGTCCCGCCGGCTCGGCTAGCGTTTCCGAGCACCCTGTCCGACGCGGGGCGGGTCAAACGCATTGTACCTGGTGACCAATACCGCTTCCCACCTGTTGTGACGAAAGCTAGTAGGAACTGCAACATCTTCTGGATCGGGTGAGGGGACACCTAACACGTTAGGGCACCGTGTCGAAGGCAGAGGGTAGGTCCGAGGTGGAGGATGAGACCTCCCATTGTCCCGCCTGAACTTGAGCCGCTCGATCACACAATTGGTCACAAAATTGGTTTATCGTGCTCTCGCTCATTGATTGATGCTACGCTTGTCAATCGTGAGAGAGGGTTGGCACACTCGGTCCGAACCGCGTTCGTCACTCGCGATGCTGGTATAACAAACGACAATTCCTATTTACAGTACAAACCGCAGAAATACACAAATGAGTGACTAGACTGATAAAGTTCCGGTTCAAACGAATGACTAGGTTGATAGAGTTAGGGTTCAGGCTTTCATTATCCGGTTGATTCAGCCGCAGCCGACCACCGTCCGTTCGGGGTACACCAAAGCGGGATACACTTTAAAGACCGTTGTTGAGCAGAGCGTTGGTGGTTCCGGCGGCTGAGAGGAATAGTGAGTCCCGTGTGACGCCGGTGGTCATTGAGAAATTGAACTCACGGATGTCGCTGAGGACGCTCTTCAGTGCCTTCGACTTGATGGTAGAGTCCACAGCGGCGGGGGTCAAAGAGGAGTCGAGAGTGAGAAGGTAAGCAGCATAACCGGCGACATGCGGGGAAGCCATGGAAGTTCCACCGTCGGACGATGTCTTGCCGTCGTTCCAGGTGGAGATGATATCGTCACCTATGCTCCAGGTGAGATGGGTTTCAGAATTGACAAATGTCATTACGTACCAGGAGCCCAGATATCGATGACAGCGCCGAAGTTGGAGAAGTCAGCCTTGGCGTCAGCGATGGTGGTGGCACCAACAGCGATGACAGAGGGGGTGCATGCAGGCGAGAAGTCATGTGCGTCACCCCGGTCGTTCCCGGCAGCAGCAACGGTGGTAACACCAGAGGAGACAAGGTTTGCGGCGGCGTCGTTGACAGCAGCTGAGAATTCACCGCCCAAGCTCAAGTTGGCAACAGAAGGGCGACCGCTGCGTTTAGCAGCACTGGCAACCCAATCCATCCCGGAAATGCTGTCGGGAGTGTGAATACCGACTCAAACGCGACCTTGCCACGTAGGGGAGAAACGTACACATAACCCCAAGTACCATTCCTTTGAAATGCCCGGGTCAGACGGATGGATCTCGAGGAAACAGATAAGGTACACACCCATCATCATCAAAGACCTTGACGGCAATGATTTTAGCGGCCTTGGCAACACCGCTGAAGTCACGTTAGGTACTGATTGCAGGACCACGCCATATAATAGCAGGCGACACTTGCGGACACTTACTATGGGCCGGAGCCAGCGGTGCCCGCGGTATGGGTACCGTGACTATATGATCCAGCGATCAGATCGGTGAAACGGGGGAAAATAGGGGCGTGCGTACCCGTAAGTGTCGGTGTCCTGCAAGTGACAGTTTGTCAATCGACCACATCACAAAGTACAGATCGGACGCACCGTACCACCACCTGGCGGGAGTCAAGGAGGTGAAAATATTAGCGAACAATCACTTGGTCCAGGATTCTATTAGTGCATACCGCTGGATCGAAAGATATCAGTAGGGTCTTGGAGATGCCGACAAGCTCTGACTTACAAAGTAATTCCCCAAGAGGCGCGACCTTCGGAAATTCGACATTTAGATGGCCATCGCGATAAAACCGTGTCTCTCACCTCCGAAGGCAGGCTGTCAAGTGGCACGATAAGAACACCCCAGAGATAGAAGGGCCAAAGTGACTTACATGGGAAATCAAGGTACCTTGAGCGCGGTACGTTGGTGAGATTCGGTTCCGAAAGTCGTCAATGGTACTCACCGGTATCTAGACGTTCACGGATCAGTCCTGTACTGGCACTTCAATCATTCAGCACACTTACCGATGATATAGACATCCGAGTTGGCTCCGGCGGTGCTATCGTACTTGTAGGTGTAGGTGAGAGCATTGACATCCTGGTTAGCGAGCTTGGTCTTGGAGCTGACGCGTCCAAGGCCCCATGGGGCATCGGTTCTGAGCGGATGCGTGAGTACCACCAAACGGCCAGAGCGGGGGATGTTTACTGAGTGGTAATGGCCTGGGTGCGAACGAAGGCATCCTCCTCGATGGACGCGACGTTGGGGTTGGACCTCAACACCTCCAAATCGCCGTCGGTGAAGGATCCGGCGAAACCGTTGATGATATCCCATTGCTGCGTAACTTTGGAATTGGAGCTGATCCCACTGGCAACGGAGGAGACACCATCAGCGTGGACAACGTCGTTCTTGAAGGTCACGATGTAGCGTCCAGGAACGGGGTTCTTGGCCTTCGCCACAGTGACGAGGGGGGATGGAGCAGCGAGGACCGGGAGAACACAGAGGACGAGAGCGACGAGTTGCTTGGAGAACATGACGGTTGTTTAGAGCTGTAGAACCCTGGCTTCAACGAGTGAGCTGAGGTTTACTCGTCGAATTTCGCCCCGTACTTATGCCATTTCGACCGTCTCGTGACGTTATGTGCATAGTGTGCCGACGCGAGCTCGTCTAGTGGCCACCGATGCGGTCAATCAATACACGAGGGCAAAAGATAGACCTACCCATGAGGTTCACTCCATATCTCTGAAGCGGGCTGGGTAAAACGGGAACGAACCGCGTGCAACCCGATCTCACCCATTGGCAGAGTTTGCGTGGGGTTCGCGCCGGTAGTAACCTCCTGGGATCATCGATCACTCGATCATCTCACCTATTTCCACCAGGTGGTCTCAACTTGGAAGCTACTGTATCTACATATAAAAGCGCGCAGTACGGGCGTGGCGGCTACTCGCGATTGGCCCACGCCCCTGCCCATCATATTCCAACCATCCCCATTTGCTGGAGCAACCAAGGGTAATCAAAACGCCCCGGCTCGCCCACGGTTGACAACGGTTACGATGACTCAGGCGGATAGGAGGGCCGCGTGCATTTTCGCAACCGCCCACATAGCAACCGCAGTCGTGCTTTACAACGCTGCCACTTTCAAATCAAGCACTAGAATTAACGCGAGCCCGCTTGGGCTCGATTTATGCTAGTTTCTGAGGGTGGAACCAATCCTCACTATCGTACAGACTGGAGTACTGAAACCCTACAACGACAACGTAGCAGAGTGTTCGAGCATTTCTCAGGTGATGTTGGAGGATAATCGTGCGCACACAAAGATTCGCAAGTTGAGGAACAAGAAGTCCGGGAGAGAGAACCGGTACTTACATTTGGGGCATGTGCGGGTGTGCTCATAACGAGTACTTATCGTCTCTATATAGCTGCATATTACATTTGGATATGATTGAAATCAGGCTGTGGGGTAGTATCCAGGGCAGAAAGGTGCAATCTGGAGTTGCTGTCGTGTGTGGGACTCCAGTGGAGAGTGTGAGTACCCGCAGACCGATCGCATAAGCACCCAACCTGAGTTCGTTGCGGCTCCCCACCACGATAACGGAGGTTGCGGGAGGTCGGTTCTGGGGTTGAGACTGTCCTGCGAAACCACACTGACCGGAAACGAGTAACCGCTGAGACCACATTTTTCGCGCCAGTTTCCCGTCTCGTGGAAATTACCTTTCAGGCACATCCTCCACGCCCCCCCCTGAACAAAGCACGTTACTTACTTCGAAGCGAAACCGACATCCTCAGGAGGCAGGCGAAGAAACACTGAGGAAATGGAAAATATTCACGTGCCAATCAACGAGACCCCCTCCTATCCCCAAGCGCATCCTGGAAAACAGGTCGTAGTTCCCATCCCAGCGTTTGCGTGATTTCCTCGATCTTGAAGATGGTCCACTCTTCGATGCAGAACCGAGACCCATTCAACAGGTGCGTAGTTCATTCACGCAGTACTGGAAAACTCGTCCGGTGATGCAAGGACACGTTGACGGAAAGAGGATTATTAGTCGAGCTTGCGAGACTATAGGTGGGATTAGGGGGGTTCAAATGCGTAGATTTGTCAGCAAACGTATTGCCTTTTTTAGTGATGTAAACTGCTTATCTAATTTCCGCGAGTCGGCTAACTCTGAGCGAGCGCAGCGAGCCAACACGGCGCTCGACTCTGCCATGAGGGGCACCCTCATAAAATGCATTTTCGCGTACGACCGCGGACATGAATCAGTCTCTGATGCGGGCTGATCCCAACGTCGACGTCACGAGACAGTCAGTGATACCCTCGCGATCATCGATCATCACTTAGATACTTTGTACCTCGTGGTGTAAATCATCCACACCCACCAGCGAGGTCCATCCCATTACATTCGACAAGAGGGGAAAACGCCGTGTGCTCCTGACCGCTCGACGGTGATCGCCCTTAAGGTGTTAACGTTAACCTCGCACGAGGTAGTGTTGTCGCGAAGTGAACTGATTTGTGAAAAAAAGTGAGTTGAATCACTTCTCGCTGTCAAAAACACTCGGGGCCGAAATAATTTCTTTTACTAATTTACTGGAAGGGCGGCTAATAGAAATGATTTCGTCTCCCGGCAACCTCCCCAATACGGGATACTTACCCATATCAACTGCAGTGACGCAGCGCGCAATAGCATGGCCAAACCGACATCCCATCCCTCCCCCGTCTTATAAGTAGAGTCTCTCCCTAATCACGTGTATACTGCGGCACGCTCGACCTGACCGAGCACTTATCAGACGGGTTCAATCCCTCGGAAGATCATGTATTGGAGGCAAGCGAGGTACTTGAGGTGACCTGCGGCGGCGTCGGGACAAAGTCCTCGGGGCAGGGATTTACACATGGCGTCTGTGATTTATCTTTTGCGAGTCGAGGCAAAATTGAAAGTACACAGAGTTTCCTATCTCCCACAAGCACATAAGGCCGGCAAGCGGCAGAACCCGGGACTGAGACGGTGATAAAACCAGAAAATGCCCGCGTTACAACATTCGACCAATGGCAGTGACCCCGGAGTGTGGTACGTAGTGCCTTGACTTAGCTACGATGTTATTTAACACGAGAGACGAGTATCAAAAAAACATGGACAGGCCAAAATTGGGCCGTTGGAATGCGAATTCAACTCGAATAATCCGTTACCAGCCTCCATTAAATCAAATCGTTACCGAGTACCTATCTGCAAGGAGATAGGCACAAGTCGGTAGGACAAATGGGTACGCGACTGCATGTTGAGAGCGACCGGCTCAACTGAACCTGAGATCTGAGACCGACGTCGAAGAACTGGTGAAGTCAGGCAGCCTCGTGACCCTGAGAACGTTGCATGTGACTGCCCGCTTCTTTCGTTTTTTTTTTTTTTTTTTTTTTGGTGTAGTGAAGTCGTAGAGATCACTCGAGTGTCCGGGAGTTTCACCCGGCGGTTTGGAAATAGATGAACACCAGGAGGAAATGCGTTACGCACTGGCCGCTTTGCGGCACTTGTGTGGGACTCATCGCTCTTGGTAAGGCCGGAGCCTTACCTGGTGTGTCCGGGGGGACACCCCGGCGATATACCCACTAAAACCCCCTTCAATATGTGCCAATTATTTGGCAGATCGTCCTCGTTTTTGAGGCAACCGTTCCATGTCGCTTTGACTACTTTTTCGTCCAGGGCCTTTTTCCCAAATCGGGATTGGTCCGTGAGTGCTCTATCTATTGTTAGGCGTTTGTTCATGGCATGCATCCATCTGTTTTTCGTTTCGTTTGCTCTGTCCACCGTGGGGCCGTCGTTGTCCCGGATTCTCCGCTCATTTCTCATCTTCCATATCAGGTATGCTGTTTCCGATACCAGGATTCTGTACAGTCTGTTTTTTCCACTGTCGGGTTTGCCTTCTATCGTGAAGTTCGCCAGTCCGCACCCGAGTATATCTCCCAGTCTCAGGGGGAGTGTGTCGCTGCTTCGGCCCTTCCATAGTTCGTTGGCCAGGTTCCACGCCGTTATCCTGGGGCTTGCACTGCATTTCGTTAGTATATGGTCCATGTCCTCCTGTTCGTTGCAGAGGGGGCATGTCCCTCTCTCCTCGTAGCCCTCGATTGGGTTCCAATATTCGCCGATCTTATATGCGTTCTGTGTGCTCTTCCACAGAAAGTCCCGCGTCTTTCGCGTGAGGTCTTTGTGCCTCGTTGCTCTTCTTTCGTTTTTCGCAGGACGGAACGTAATGAAAAAACTGTAAGACCCAGGACTTACAGTCCCGGGAATGAATGGAAATAATTTATCAGACTCAGTTGGTGAAGTGAACCCAGCCATCACGCGTTTGTGATTTGGAAGTGAGTTGACTCAGTTCACGACAACACTAGCACGAGGGGACTTTTCTGATTCGGATCGTTTGAAATGCCTTCCGTAGAAGGTCCCGCAGAGGTTTGACAGGATCCTGAGGCTTGTTCCGAACAGAAACGCCCAAGATCGAAGGACAATGGATAAGCGTTGATGTTGACATGGAGCTAACGTCAAAGTTCAAGCTAGTTTCTGCTCCCGTTGCGGATCCCGCCTCAACACTCGTTGGTTTTCAAAACCTGCCGCACAACGCACAGCGCGATAAACCAAAAGGAGTGCCCAGGGCGTTCCAGTACTTTCCATATCATTTTATGACACACGTTCGGACAACCTTTCACGAAGAGAACACCTGTACAATCAGATCATTGGGTATATATTCCGTGGGTATCATGCCTCAATATTTAGAGGCCGTTGTTGAGGAGGCTGTTGGTGGTGCCGGATGCTAGCAAAGGTGGTCGATAACGTCGTTCCAACGCAGAGAATGCCGTACTTACGGATGCCGGAGAGGACGCCAGTGAGGGCATTGGACTTGATGGTGGAGTCAATAGAAGCCGGGGTCAAAGAGGAGTCCAAACCGAGCAAGTAAGCAGCGAAACCGGCGACGTGGGGGGTAGCCATGGAAGTTCCGGAGATGGAGTTGGTTCCACCGTTGTTCCAGGTAGAGATGACGTTGGAACCTATTGCACAGGTGAGATGGCTTTCAGAATCGTCAAAGGTCTTTTCGTACCAGGAGCCCAGATGTCAACAACAGAACCGAAGTTGGAGTAGGAAGCCTTTGCGTCAGCGATGGTGGAGGCACCAACGGTGATAACGGAAGGGGTACTGGCAGGGGAGTAGTTGGCGGCGTCGGCATTGCTGTTCGCAGCGGCAACGACGGTTGTAACACCAGAGGAGACGAGATTGGCGGCGGCGTCGTTGACGGAAGTGAGTAAACCACCACCCAAGCTCATGGAAGCAATGGAGGGGCGACCACTACTTTTAGCGGCACTGGCAACCCAGTCCAACCCGGAGATACTGTTAGGAATATGAATGTCGATTCGAACGCAACTTTGCCTCGTGGAAGAGGAAGAGGGACACACATATCACTCCAGGAACCGGACCTTTAAAATGCTCGAGTCAGACGGGTAGTGTTAAGGGACAGAGAATATACACACCCAGCGTCGCTCAAGACCTTAACGGCAATGACACGAGCAGACTTGGCAACACCACTGTAGGTCGCATTAGCCACTCGCTACGGAAGCACGCCGTATTACAAGTCACTTACTATGGGCCGGAGACAGCAGTACCGGCGCAGTGGGTACCGTGACTATAATGGAGCGATGAAATCGGTAAAACGGGGGAAAATATAGGCGTGCATACCCGTGACCGTCGGCGTCCTGCAAGTGGCGATCTGTTAATCTATAATCACACCAGTGCACAACTCGGGCTTACCGGATAACCGCCTGAAGGAAGCGAGGGAGGTGAGTGTATTAGCAATCAGTCGTATGGTCCAGGGTTCTACCAGTGCGTACCGCTGGATGGGAAGAGGTCAGCTAGGGCCTGGGGGTATCCACAAACAGCCACCTACAAAGTAGTTCCCCAGGAGGCGCGACCTTTAGAAATTCAATGTTCAGGTCGTCACGGCAAAATAGCTATGGTTCTCACCTCCGAAGGCAGGCTGTAAAGTAACACGATATGGGCATTGTCGAGGAGGGAACGAATGAAGGGACTTACATGGGAAGTGAAGATACCTTGAGCACGGGTTTGTCGGTGAATTTCGATCCAGAAGTTCATCAAGGGTACTCACCGGTATCTAAACAGTCATAGATTAGTCTCGTTCCGGAAAGTCGATCGTTCAACACGTACCGATGACGTAGACGTCGGAGTTGGCTCCTGCGGTACTATCGTAGTCGTAGCTGAAGGTGAGAGCAGAGGTGTCCTGATTGTCGAGCTTGGTCTGGGAGCTGATACGCCCGAGACCCCACGGAGCGTCTGTCCTAAGTGAACGCGTGAGTACCATCGTACGTTCTGAGCATCGTGGTGTTTACTGAGTGACAACGGCTTGGGTGTGAGCGAGACCGTCCTCCTCGATGGACGCGACGTTGGGGTTGGACCTCAAAACCTCCAAGTCAGCGTCGGTGAAGGCTCCAGCGAATCCGTTGATGATGTTCCATTGCTGCGTAACCGTAGACTGGGAGCTGATCCCGCTGGTAACGGAGGAGACGCCAACAGAATGGATAACGTCGTTCTTGAATGTCACGATGTAACGTCCAGCAATAGTGTCCTTGGCCTTCTTGACGGTGATGAGGGGGGAGGGAGCAGCGAGGACTGGGAGAACGCAGAGGACGAGAGCGACGAATTGCTTGGAGAACATGGCGATTGGTTAGAACTGTGGAACCCTGGTCCTGGCTTCAACGAGTGAGCTTAGGTTCCCCCGCCGAAATGAGCCAGTATTTATACCATTTTGCCCATCTCGTAATTTCTGTGGATATTCGCCTGCTGATGAAAACCCCGTTCGCCACCGATGGGATGGATGGCGCTGAACGCATGGGGACCGCCAAAGGAAGGCCTACCCACGAGGTTACCTCCAGATCTCCGAAGTGTACTAACCAAAAAAGGGAGGTGAAGCGTGTGCAGCCGAGCCGCCCCCTCGTATAACTCGGAGTTTACGCGCTCCGAGTCCCACCGGATCGCCCATCAAACAATCGGTGCGGACTCAGATTCGGCTGCGCCAAGAAATGGCCTGGGTGAGCTGGATTTGAGTACAAGGGGCCAGGGAGCTTATGCGGAACACTCACTCATTGCGAAGTGGCCCGTTCGCGTGACCGAATAATAAAACGTGAAGAACCTTCAGTTAAATCTACTGCCGGGACAAATGGTGATCAACTTTGTATTGGCATGCCTCAGATTTAAGGAGGGGACCACGCATTCAGTAGATGAAAACGCGGCAGGATAGTTGCTCCTTGGCGGAGGGTCGGAAGGAGTCCAGCTGGAAAGAGGAAAGTGGGCACGCCACGATGGTAACAGTGTTTGGTAGCTTGATTGACGTGTTCTTCTTCCACCAGGACCACACGACTCAGTTAAATTCAGGTTATCTAGACGCTAAATCTGCCTTGGTTCGGGACTTCACCAGGGCGTGGGTATTGAAAGAAAGTCAGTCACATGTCGGGAGTGAAACAATGATGGCACGGAACACACGAGTATTATTCCCATTGTGCATAGCGAACTACATCTCCATTGAACTAACAATAAGTTCATCCCGAAGTGTGAACCGGCGTCCTCGGAAGAATGCGGGCGGGGGGGATATCGATGAAATGGCGAGTTACTCACGCGCCGACCAATGAAACTCATACATTCCAACGTTTGTATGAGATCCTCGATCCTGAAGGTGGACCGCTCATCGGTATAGAATCGGAGTCCATCCAACGGTGGCGTAGTTCGTTGCCCACGGTGCCGGGAAAACTCGTACGGTGGCGCGAGGGGATGATGTCGACGAACAGAAGATTGTCGCATGAAACCACGGGCAAAATCAGAACACGATGAAACGCAACGGTGCGTTCTCATCGTTGATATATGATACCGCGCAAAGCGCGGGGGAAGGGTGAACAATCTGTCTGCACGTGGCATGAACCCAACATCCATCAGCAAATCCGATCACTCAGTTGAACTACCTATCTCGCTTCCAAGGCGAAAGCCGCCTCCCCCTCTTCTTAGCCCTGGCTTCGAGAGGTACACGCTAGGTACATTCGTTCCGTCTCGCTTCATTTCGTTCCCCACCTACCTATCTCGCTTCTAAGGCGAATGCCACCTTCCCCCTCTTCCTAGCCCAGCGGCTTCGAGAGATCCACCGTTGGACTCTCTCGCGTGTAACATTGAAAGGAGCTTCGGCCGGCCACGTCTTGCACTGTTTGGAATGCTTGTCGTGATCGCTAAACGGTCAAACGCTCGGGAAGTTCCAAGCGGGGCTGGTCACTTCACCCATGTCGACGCACGCTCATCCCTTTCATAAGTTGCTGCTTCAATTGAAACTTTGTGGTGTTCTAAACTGTTCCCGCTCGTTCGTGGGGTACGTCCGGGACACGAGACGCACGGTAAGCATTGGAGTTCCTGCAGAGACCGCAACGGTTAGCGATCCCTAACAGAAAGGCGACTGGGCCGACCAGTCTCCACGGTGACCGATCGCTATATTCCAGGAAAAGGAGACTATCTCTGAGGGTTCGTAATCAAACTAGACACCACAACGCCCTTAGGAACCAAGTAACCTCGCGTGAAGGTATTTGCCAAATTTCGACCGTCCGAAATGCATTGAGTAGAAGAGGTGTCACTAGGTCGGGCCGAGCCCCGCCCTGACGAACCCTAGAAGCGGTAAGAGGGGGCTGCTGGGCGAAAACCTTCAGGATAAAGGAAACTGAGGAGCGTTCGTACGATAAAACCAAACGGGGTGCCCAAGGCTCTCCCACTTTTTCATTTTGTTTACAATACATGTTCCTACAACATGCTACGAAAAAACCCATGCACAATCAAATAATTGGATAAATATTCCGTGGGTATAATGCCTCCAAAATTTAGAGACCATTGTTGAGGAGGCGGTTAGCGGTACCGGAGGCTGGTAAAGACGATCAACGCTGCTGTTCAACCACAGAGGATGTTGTACTTACGGATTCCGGTGAGGACACCAGAGAGGGCCTTGGACTTCATGGTGGAGTCGACAGAAGCCGGGGTCAAAGAAGAGTCCAAACCGAGCAAGTAAGCAGCGAAACCGGCGACGTGGGGGGTAGCCATGGAAGTTCCGGAGATGGAGTTGGTTCCACCGTTGTTCCAGGTAGAGATGATGTTGGAACCTATCGCACAGGTGAGATGGCTTTCAGAACTGTCAAAGGGCATTTCGTACCAGGAGCCCAGATGTCGACAATAGAACCGAAGTTGGAGTAGGAAGCCTTTGCGTCAGCGATGGTGGAGGCGCCAACGGTTATGGCAACGCCAACACGAGCTGGGGAGGTGTTGATAGCGTCGACGTTGCTGTTACCAGCGGCGACGACAGTGGTAACGCCGGAGTTTACGAGGTTGGTGATGGCGCTGTCGACGGCCGAGGAGGCACCACCTCCCAGACTCATAGAAGCAACGGTTGGACCGCTGCCACGGTTGTTGGCAACCCAGTTAATCCCAGAGATCACGTCGGCGTTGGTACCAGAGCCAGCGTCGCTGAGAACCTTCACCGCAACAACCTTAGCGCTCTTGGCAACGCCGCTGTGCTAATTTAAGCATCTTGGAGGAAAGGGAGAAATCTCTGCACGCACTAAGGGCCAGAGACAGCAGTTCCGGCACAGTGAGTTCCATGACCGTTCCCGTCTTGGCTCTAGAATCCGATCAGTCGATCGCCCGAGAAGGTGAGTGTGGACGATCACTCACGGGATAGCCACCTATCACGATCCATCAAAGCGGGTTAGAGATATCCTGTCAGCACGTGGAATTGTTTCGTACCGCTGTCAAGATGCGTCAGTGTTGGTTCATCATCACAGATAGGGCACCAAAAACTTACAAAGTGGTACCCCAGCTGGCACGACCACCGAAAGCGGGCTACAGAAAGTATGCGTATGAAACAGGATCCGAATCGATGGTATTGACATCAACTTACGTGACTGGTGAAAATACCAGTGTCTAAAAAGTCGTGTGAGTCGAACGAAGGGCTCCGGTTGAATTTATTCTACCCACCAATGACATAAACGGTGGCACCGCTGCCAGCCGTTGAGTCGTAGTCGTAGCTGAAAGTGAGAGCCGTGGTGTCCTGATTGGCGAGCTTGGTCTGGGAGCTGATACGCCCGAGACCCCATGGGGCGTCGGTCCTGAGTGGATGCATGAGCACCACTGGATTGCTCAAGCATCAGAGGTGCTTACTGAGTAACAGTGGCCTGGGTGTGGACGATACCGTCCTCCTCGATGGAAGCAACATCGGGATTTGCCCTCAAACCCTCGAGTTCCACCGCAGAGAAAGTACCAGCGAAGCCGTTGATGATGTCCCACTCGTGGGTGATTGAGGAGGCACCGTTGATTTTACGAGAGAGAGCGTTGACATTGGCTTCACGGCTAGCACCGTCCTTGAGGGTGACGATGTATCGTCCGGCGATGGGCTCCTTAGCATTCTGGACTTTAACGAGGGGAGAAGGAGCAGAGAAAGCGGGGAGAACGCAGAGAGCGAGGATGACGAGGTTCTTGGAGAACATGTTGTGAATGCCGGATGATACAGACGAGGAAGTGCTGGAGCTTTGAGGTCGCTGAGCTGAAGAACCTCGCTGGAACTCCAGCCCGTATTTATAGGGCCCTCAGTAGCATGCAAGTAGGAATAATTGGCCTAATATTGCGCATCCAGAGGTGGCGGGTGGGGGCGGGTAATGTGTCGTATGGCGGCGTCAAACGACCAAACAATTTGGTCGAGAAGTCTATTCAATAGGCCTATGGGTGACCTCGGGGTCCTGTCATGGCCTGGTGGTTTCGATCAGAGGGTGTTTTTTCCGCGAAGCTTTACCGAGATAAGATGTGGAACATGCTCGCTCGGGCACATTCAGTCCGCCGGTCGCATTGGCGTCGTGCTCACCGTAACCCGACAACCCGCCTTTCCCCCAGTGGAATGCATAGGGGTGTGATCCGATCGGCCGGTTCGTACAGCTGGCCTCGAGGTCATCGGGCGGTGGGTGAGTTACCGTGGGGCAAGTCCCGGATGAGCCTTTTACCCTGGGTGTCACGTTCAGAACGATAAACTTGGCGCCAATCGCAGACTCGCAAATCGGGACGATTTACAAATGGCACAAAGCACATAGCAAGCGCGCACACCACACGAGGATATGTCGAACCGGGAGAGTAATCTGGGCACGGGACTACAGGCTCATTTCGGTCAACAGAAGTCGTCTTCAGCGCACTGGACCCGCTATCTAGACGCACGGGCATCGTGTGTCGCACAGAATGTCATCACACCGAAGCTTCTTTGGAAGTCACGAGGGAGGAGACCCTCCTACGTCGAGGACCCGCTGTGGTTTGGCGACTCCGGCCTCCCAATTGTTCCATGAAAGCACACGACAAGTTCTATGGTGGGTTTCCGGTGTCTTCGTCCAAAAGAAAGACAGTGCGCCAAGATATCAAAGATCGCTGAGGCACCCGACGGCTAGGAAGCAGATGATGTTGATGGAGAAGAACGGGCCAAACGGCGATAAGCCCGCACCACGCGCTATCGATCACGATCGCTTCCTCGATCATCCAGCAAGAAGACAGGAACTCACATTTGAAGTAGGTTCACGCATGTGACGCCCTGGGTCTACCCTGATGCGTCTGATTTACCGAGGGAATGGCCAACCAGTGTTGTGTCTTCGGGTCTATCTGAAAGTAGGATTGCGAAATTACACCGACTCGGAAGCATTGCGAAATCGCATCCTATCAGCAGCGAACATGGACATAGGACGCCGGCATCAGAAAACAAGGCCAATCAAATTATACCCAGGTTGAGCACAGCGCGGTTTGCTGAATTAGAAGCCAGGCCTCCCCCGCCCTAACCCATAGGGCTCAAACCTTGACGCAGGGTCACATCCGCGTTCTTGTTACAAGACACAATGAAAAAGTTCCGGGCGTGGCCATGTGAGCTCGAATACACCATATGAGACGGCTTGTTAAAGTGTCTTCAACCTATCACGTGTCCTGATTGCCACGCGTTTCGGACATGGAAGCAATTGCGCCGCGCTCTGAAAGCATCCCCGGAACACCATTTGGGGATACAGATGACATTGCAGTGGGGCAGGACCCTTGTGTCTGGGCTCAGAACGGGATGCTAGGTCTATTGCGCGACGTATTAGCAACATTTGCCAAGACCTGAGCGCATGGGACGCACCGGCAATAGATGAAGGTGGTCGCTCGAAGCTGGCAAACGGTGAGACTAGGGCGTGATTGGGGGCCACGCCCCTTCTCTTCGTCTCTGTGCTTTTGGCTCGAAGAACCCGTTCCCCAGCGTCGACCATCCGTCCCATTGGCGATCAGTCCGTGTAGCTTTGACAGGGGGACGCCCCAGTCCCAGCTTACACCGCGACCCATAAACATGACTGGTGACCAGAGTGGTATGGAGGAACACCCCATACTCCAGAGGAAGATGGACATCATGAGTCCACGGTGCTGACGGTACCGCTTTGTTCGGAACGCATAACAAGAATGGGACAGTGGCTTGACGCTCAAAAATACACCCGAGCTACAACAATGTCGAAATGGTTACGGTGAACATGACAGTAGAAGTACGAAATACAACATCATGCGGCATCCCTCTCCCTGCGCCAGCGACCTCATCCGCGTCCTCTGCCACGAGCGCGACCACGGCCCCTCGCTACCATACGCGGATATTGTTTGAATCCACCTCTCACACCCCCTCTCCCAAAGTGAATAGAAGGCGGTACCAGGGCCAACGAAGACATGGAATCAGCCAGGGTGTCGACATCTGTGGAGGAATTTGGGGGAGAGACGTCCATGTGGTGGACCTCAGTCGGCTGAGGGGGGGTCTGTATACCCACAGTAGCGGTGGGTGAGGGTGCCATAGTTGCTCTCGGCGTGTGATGTCCTGCAGCAAAGTCAGACTTGGGCAAAACGAGATCGTCACTTTCGCCGTCCTCGTCGATTGGGGAGGCTGGTCCGTCGTGCTTTTCGTCCGAAGTTTGGGTGTCCTTGCCAGGAGTGTACTCCTTTCTTAGGAGGGTCGCTCCCTCTCCCCATTTCCTCAGAAGACCACCGATCCCTTTGTTGGTGATGGAGAAGTAGAAGTTTGGCGGATACTTGTGTTTATCAATTAGGTGTAGGCGTCTCCCTTTGGGCGTCGTGAACGTGCTCTTGCAGTTTACGTCAAAGCACGCGAACTACAGACTAATGCATGAGATCAAGGAGGCCCACACACCGGTGCGAACCACTCACGATACGTTCCCCTCGGTCTTTCTTTATGTCTGCGATGGGATTGTGACATTCTGTTTGGTGCTGGTAAACTTGAGGGATTTGTTCGGCAAAAGTGGGACGTTTGGGGATCAACGCACCAGATCAAGGTATCGTTGTTCAGGAAAAACGCGATTACAGCCCTCGGCGGAACAGACATGAGCATGGCAGGTTGAGTAATGAGTTTCCAGCTCGCGAGCATTTCCCAGAGTTGTCGGATACTTGCTGCAGGTTGGAGGGAGTTCACAGACAAATGGTTTGGCGGGTTCAGGTACGCGAGTCGTTTTAGTGGGCGGATTTGACGGCGAGCTGGGTCGGTGTCGTTTCGACATCTTCCTGCGCTTGAGTCGCTTCCTAAGATCGATACGTCTCGTCTCGTTGGTGGTCGTTGGTGAAGAAAGAGTGCAAAGCCAGAGTTTGGTATAGAAGCCGAAGACAGCAAGCGCACGTCACACCACCTTCTCCATCTACCTCCTCGAGATCCACGCAAGCCGCTCACAGGAGGGCGACAATGGGCTCTACATCCAAGGGCCCGTTATTCCTGGCCTTGCTACTCGTTCTACTATCCGCCCTCTTCGCGAACGCCCAAGAGCCAGAGTCAAAAATCACATACTTCGCCAATCTACCTGCCAGTCTCTTCTTCTTTGAGGACACTTCTGCAAGTCTATCGCGTTCCAGTTATTGATGCCCTTATTAACGTTTATCACATAGACTGTCGTCTATCACGATGTAGTCAAGGGCGATGTCCACATCTCACAAGACGAAGGCAAGACATGGGAACGCGCGGATATTCCATCTGGTCAGGCGAGCATTGTGGTACCGCACCCTTTCGACACCAGATCCGTGCGTCACAGTTACAGTCGCTGTCCCTAATATCTAACCGCGTTCCCTGGTAGGCCTTCGTCCTGACGAGGAGCAAGACCCACTTCCGTACCGCTGATCGGGGCAAGTCATGGCAATCCTTCGAAATGCCCGCTGCTCCCGCATATGTGGCGAGACCCCTGTCATTCCATTCGGACCCCAAAAAGTACGGCTATGTCCTCTACCAGGGAACAACTTGTGAGGCGCACGGATGGGGAGAGCAATGCCACGACGAGGTGTGTCCGCTGTTACCCCGCAGCACTTACCTTATTCATCACGATCGGCCAGACATATTACACCAAAGATGGATTTGCAACCTCCAAGAGTCTCCTATCCGAAACGTCGAGGTGTCAGTTCGCTCACAGTACCAAGGACTTCAAACACGACGCGCACGAGGATCTGATCTATTGCGTTGCTTACGACTCCGAATCCTCCACCGGCAGTCACTCGTTATCCTCAAGCAAGCTCTTCTACAGTGCGGACTTTTTCGAGGACGACAACAAGGTTGAGGCCCTTGGAATTGGAAAGAACGCTCGTGGAGTCGTCGCGTTTGCCATCCTCTCTAAATTCGCCGTTGTCGCGCTCAAGGATCTCACCCCTGGTGGAGAGGGCGAAATGATTCTCTATGTTACAGTGGACACGAAAACATGGGCGAAAGCACACTTCCCGCACGCTTCATCGGCCCGCCTTCGGGAGAACGCGTACACCATTGTCGAATCGACCACTCACTCTTTGGCTGTCGATGTCGTGCTCCAGGATATGAGCACTATCGGTACTCTGTTTGTCAGCAATTCCAACGGAACGTACTTCGTCGAGAGTCTCAAGGACACGAATCGAAACGAGATGGGCTACGTCGACTACGAAAACATCTATGGTGTCGATGGTGTGGGATTGGCGAATATTGTTTCGAACGCTCAGGAGGTCGAGTCACGACGCGCGCCAAAGCAACTCAAAACAAGAATCACGTTCGACGATGGGAGGAGTTGGCAACCGGTGAAAGCGCCTTCACAAGACGCCGAGGGAAAGCGGGTACACTGTAACCCAGCGGACACGGATGTCTGCTCGCTGCACCTCCACTCAGTAACAATTCCCCACAACTTCGGCCGTATATTTTCCTCCCCCGCGCCCGGTGTTGCGATGGGAGTAGGATCGATCGGCGAATCCCTCAAACCATACGACGAATCCGACACTTTCCTCAGCACAGACGCCGGTCTTACCTGGTCCATGGTTAGACTTGACGCACACAAGTACGAGTTTGGTGACTCCGGAAGCGTTCTTATAGTCATACAAGATGAAGAGAGTACGGATGCCATCAGCTACTCCACGGACTTTGGCAGAACTTGGTGAGAAATTCCATCAGTCTATATATGCACCCCTACCCATCTTTTCCTTAGGAAGTCATATAAGTTGGGAGTCAAGTTGAGGGCCCGGATCCTCACCACCGTCTCAGATTCCACTTCGCAAAAGTTCATCCTTCTCGGTCAGGTCGATAAGAGAGACCAAAAGGACGACGGTCGTTTCGCCATGATATTCCTCGATTTTGCCAATACAAGGTCACGACAGTGTGGCGATGATGACTTCGAAGACTGGTACGCTAGGACTGCGAAAGGAAAGGAGTGTTTAATGGGTCACAGGGTTCGTGTGTACTGCGTTGGTGTTTCCTGTGCACTCTGACACTTTTCGACTTCTCCAGCAATGGTACAAGAGGAGAAAGCCGGATGCTAATTGCTATGTCGGTCATAAGTTTGAAGATCCGCGCGAACATGAGCAGAACTGTAACTGCGAAGACGATGATTATGAGTGGTGCGGACCAACGATTGATCGCTGTTCCTGGAGTTCACCACCTGGCCTTGTAGCGACTACAATTTCATTCGAAGCGGCGATCAGTGCATTCCAGCTGGCCCCGAACCCGTCCCCCCGAATGTTTGTGCAGGAAATGATCCCGATGAAACCTATTATGGATCTTCTGGATATCGGTTGATCCCTGGGAACACGTGCGACAAGGACCGAGGAGTGAAGAAGGACGAACCAGTCAAGAAGTCGTGTTCCAATGGTGGCGGTTTCTGTCACTCTCCGGTGATCCAGGTCTAACATGTTTTCAGCACAACCATCCGAAGGAGAAATTGCACACCAAACGGTAGGAGTACTGGTGGCCTATAATTGCGTGGGGACTGACGGCCGTGTAGTTCGAATTCCCATCTACTATTGTCCAGTTTGCCTATTTCAATCAATCCACGGTGAGTTCGCCCCCAGGTGCCCCTAAGATTGTCGTTGAAATAGATCTAGACCATCCTGGTTCGCTTGGCCGATTACTCGCTCTGGCAATCGAGCAACGAAGGGTACAGCTGGGTCCAACATTACCCCGAAGAACCTTTCCTGGCGTTTTACCACCACAAATACACCCCTGACCGCGCATATGCGATCACCGCCGGAAAGAAGATCATCTACACGACGAACACCGGTCGCTCGTGGCATTATACTGAGACCCCTACCGTACCGAACACCTTTGGCCAAGCTGTACTCCATTTCCACCCAGAATCGGACTACCTCATCTGGACCGGAGAAGACGGCTGTACCGGGCGTGGTGAAAACTGTCACGCCGAGGCCCACTACTCGAGAGACAACGGCCGATCGTGGACTCTGCTGGACACGTATATTAGGAATTGCGCTTGGGCTAGAGATGCGACCCTTTTCACAGACCCCACCGAGATCATCTGCGAATCATACAGGGACAAAACTGGCAACCAGAAGCTATTCCAGTTGAATAACCCTCTTGAGTTGATCGAGGGGACGGACTACTATAGGAACAAGAAGAAACTATTTGACCATGTTGTTGGATTCGCCAAGTTCTCTGAGTACTTGATCGTGGCTGAGGTTCGTTTCCCGTCATTCAGTACCAACACCCCCGCTTACGAGGACAACCTCTCCAGTACCAGCAGCGGAAACAATCGCTTGATATCCAGGTATCTTTGGACGGAAAGAACTTTGCGATTGGCTTGTTCCCACCGACGATGCGACCCGATCAGCACGTTGGTTCACTCCATTCTACATTTGAGGACCGAAATCTAACGCAGTGCTTACTTCCTAGGCTTACACCATCTTGGAATCAAGTACCGGCTCCATCTTCCTGCACGTCACTCTCTCCGAACCTCCGAATCCCTACTGGGGAAATATCCTCAAATCCAACTCGAACGGAACCTATTTCGGCCTGTCTATGGACTACGTCAACAGAGATAATCGCGGGTACGTCGACTTTGAGAAGATGATTGGGCTGGATGGAATTGCGATCATCAATATCGTGTCAAACCCGAGCGATGCCCCTTTGACCGGGAAGAAGGAATTACAGACGCGTATCAGTCACAACGATGGTCCGTAAAGCGATGGCAGCTCTCTGTGACGCGTTGACATTTTATCTGTTAGGTGGGACCTGGAAGGCGATCGTACCTCCCAAGGTCGACTCGCAAGGTCGTAAGTATGAGTGCGATACAACGGTATGAAACGGTCACGATGGTCAACCCGCTCGAGTCTCAATTTCTCCTGTTTTAGAAATGTGCCCTCCACCTTCACGGATACACCGAACGTTTCGACCCGAGGGCCACGTTTAGTACCCCATCGGTTCCGGGTCTGATCATGGCCGTCGGCAACGTCGGAGAGCAGCTCGTCGATTACACGGACAGCGACACTTTCCTCAGCCGCGACGCTGGATTTACCTGGGAAGAAGTCCACAAGGATGCTCACCTCTACGAGTTTGGAGATTCTGGTTCCATCCTCATCATGACCAATGACGAAGATCCTACCGACCATATCGTATTCAGCACCGATGAAGGCTTGAGCTGGAGGGAATACAAGTTCAGCACGCAGCCGGTTAGGGTCAAGTCGATTGTGACCGTTCCGTCGGATACGAGCAGGAGGTTCATCTTGTTCGGTTACTACGGACGATCCTCGAACTGGCTTGCGATCCATATCGACATGACATCCCTCACGCGTAAGAAGTGTGTCCTTGATTTGAATGATCCAGGAAAAGATGATTTCGAGCTGTGGAGTCCGAGCGAGGAGCGCGAGGAGAGGTGCCTCTTTGGCCGTCAGGTACTTGTCTCCGTCACAAATCGCATCCAACCAGGATTCTTATTCCTGTCCTCGTTAGACTCTCTACCACCGTAGAGTCAGGGATCGTAACTGCTACGTCGGAGACCAACCAAAGGCCGCCGAGTCCGTTGTGAAGAACTGCGTTTGCATGGAGAGCGATTTCGAGTGGTGAGTCCGCAACCATTGGTGCGCTTGTCCTGCCCCCTCACCTTTTGTTAGTGAGTTCAACCATGAGCGAGACGCAGCTGGAGAATGCGCGTTGGTCCCTGGACTGCAACCGCTGTCAAACGACGACTCCTGCAAGGGCGATGATGATTATTGGTACGAACGTACGGCATACCGAAGGATCCCGCACTCCAGTTGTGAGGGCGGCGTACGACTCGATAGAGGTTCGCCACACATTTGCCCAGGCTTCAAGGCGCACAGTGCATTCTTCTGGACCATGGTTTTCTTGTTGCCCTTCGCTTTCACCTCGTTGATTGGATACTGGTACTACCGTCGAAGCGGGATGGCAAGGGGGTACGCACTTGAATCTGCCTCTGTTCACGGAATGACTAACGAGCGTTTTGTTAGGACGATCCGACTGCCGGGCGACGGCTCTCGTGGGTTTGATCAGGGTTCGGGTGCTTTGGATACCTTGGCTTCAGTACCATGGTTCCTGATCGGCGTAATCGGTATCGCATGGGAGCAGGCATCATCACTGCTCGGTTCGATGACTGGTGGATACGGAGCGAGAAGAGGGTACAGGGATTTGCCAGTTGATGAAGACGCTCAGATCCTCCACTTCGAAGATGAAGAGTAAGGGTATATTATAGAGGAGACTTCGAGTGGGGTACTACCCTTTCGTAGTTTTCTTTTTTCTCTTGTCTAGATGTTTTCAGTTCCTTCTGGGCGCGGAGGAGGGCGATCTACCTACTACTTACTACTCACTCTGGCCGCAAATATTTTATATGTCCGCTTTACCATTCAAATTTTTTTTTTCTTGTGTAAATATGCATGTGTAACCCATTCTACAAATCGCTCTGTTGTCTGTCGTCAAGGATTTCGGTGGCCAAGCTAGGTTACATACACATTCGATGTAACCATATGGGGTGACTATCCGTAGCACCAAATAAAATCATATCCATCGTAGAAGGGTGCCAGTAGCTAGTCTCCGTGGCTGACTCATTGTGGATGATGACCTGATGACAAGTGAACAGTGAATTCCGCGCAGGATTCACGGTTGCGGTTGAAGCGAGTTTTACAGTGCGTTGCATAATTGTGGCTCAAGCCCTTCATTGAGGCGTGACGGAACAGTCGTGGGAATATATCCCAGTAGCTGTTGACAATCGCGTTTTTCTCCCCACCACTTCTGCGCTTGTGCTCAACTCCTTGTTGCTCTCTACTTGCTACCATGGCTAGGAACCGAACCACAGTGTCTGACTTTCCAACCTCCGTATCCTGCCCTTGTCCCACCAACCCCCCCCCCTCAACAGCCACCCCTATGTCATGGGTTGTTTCTACCCCAAACTATTCCTCTCGCACCATGACTATGCCGGCTAGGAAACGAACAAGGCTCGGACCCCCAACCTCCTTGTCAGATCACGGTCTCAACAATCCTCCAGCCTCAAAAGATACCTCGAGGACACGGGCCACTATCCCTCAGTCTGAGACGGAGTCTAGGCCAGGGTTTCTTTCTCGTATCACGACTATGCTGGCCGGGAAGAGAAGAGCAGTGTCTAGGCTTCCATCTCGCCCTAGTCTCACCGATCCTCTTAGGGCCGTTCCCATCCCGAGCACTTTCTCTCGCATCGCGACTACGCTGTATAGGAAGCGCAGAACAAGATCCGGGCTTCTAACCTCCTTGTCGGATCGCGGTCTCACCGATCCTCCAACTTCAAGAGATACCCTGAAGACATGGGCCGCTATCCCTCAGTCTGAGACGGAGTCTAGGCCAGGGTTTCTTTCTCATATCACGACAATGCTGGCTGGGAAGAGAAGGGCAGTGTCTGGGCTTCCATCTCGCTCTAGTCTCGCCAATCCTCTCGCCTTGGAAGATACCCCTAGGGCCTCTTCCACCCCAGACTCTTTCTCTCGCATCGCGACTATGCTGGCTAGGAAGCGAAGAACAAGGTCCAGGCTTCCAACCTCCTTGTTGGATCGCGGTCTTACCAACCATCCAATCCCGAGATATACCCCGAGGACCTGGGCCGCTATCCCCCGATCTGAGATGGAAGCCCAGTCCTACTATGCTGGGCTACCCACTGCCCCGGTCTTGGTTGCTCGCGCCAGCGGCGCTTCGTTGGAGGAGCCTATTTGCCCAGATAGACGCCTGAAGGCGTTCCATCCTCCCATCGACTATCCTCCGCTCGAGAAGATCTGGGATCGCACCTTGGCCCCCAAGCTCCACAAGCTTTTGGGCTCAATGGAGGTGGACTGGACTAGCCTTGAACTCCTCCGCATCGGGTATGCCAATGAGTCTTTTGCCCCTCTCATCCTCTGGATTGGCATGGTACCTGGATCTCTCCCTGGCGATGATGGTCTTGGTGTGGCGTCAGGGTGCCACGAGCTTTTCGGAGAACACGGTATCACCGACATCAACGTCGAAATCCGCGAGTCGGTTGTTACCTCCTTGGCGGGTCCCAAGCTCCTCAAACCAGCGCAATCCTCCGACCCCACTGCGGTGGTCGTTGAGCCCCTTACTGCCACGCTCGGCCTCCCCATCAGCGCCCAGTCTAGACCTTCGGGTATGGGCACCGGCGGCTTCTTCTTCACTGAAAAGGCTAAACCCGGGAAGCTCTTCCTTGTCACTGCAAGGCATGTCATCTTCCCGCCAGACAAGAACGATTTTCACCAGTACAAACGAGGAGGACCCCGTATCAACGTCATGCTCTTCAGTGATCAAGGGTTTGAAGACTATCTCGAAGTTATCTGTACCAAGACCAAGGAACAGGGAGTTATTGCTGGAAGGTTGAAGGAGGAGATAAAGACACTTGTAGGGAATCAGCTCAGGAAGGCTCAGGACGAGCTGAGCAACGTGGAGCAGGCGATCCGATCATTCGATTTATTCTACAAGGAGGTTTCAACCCATTGGGCTGACCCGAAGAAGCGCATTTTGGGCCACGTTCTCCTCTCACCTCCCATCGAGCTCGGAGCCGGTGACGAGCATTTTACTGAAGACTGGGCCATCATTGAGATCGACCCCTCCAAGGTGACGGTTGGTAGAAATTTTGACGGCAATGCCATCGACCTTGGCTTCACCCCCGCCCACGAACTCAATTCTATGATGCATCCCTCCGCCCAGAACCCCCGTTCCTTCACATATCCACCCGATCGTCTCCTGAAGCTCGAAGGTGTCATTCCGATCGAGGAAATGGCCCATCCAACTGCGCTTAACCGGGATTCCAGAAGATGTATCACGGTGATCAAGCGTGGTGCTGCCACTCACTTGACCATTGGTTATGCCCTTGGGTTTTCCGCTTACCGCCGTCATCCTGGTGGAGGAATTGAAGGGATATCTAAAGAATGGGCCATCGAACCGCTGTTTAGCGACGAGAATGAGATCTTCTCGGTCGGTGGTGACTCAGGTTCTGTGATTGTTGACGGCCACGGACGCATTGGTGGCCTCCTCACTAGCGGTAGCGGTCGCCCCCTAGCGAACTCCATCGACATCACCTACGCAACGCCAGTCAGCTTCATCCTGGAGCGCATTCGGCTCCACGGACTCAAACCAGTCCTCGCCATTCAGGCGCGTTCACAGGACCGATTCCCATCATCAAGTCGAAAGGTTCGTTAGCCTAAAACCACTCACAGGAAAGGTTGACGATTGGTAAGTGATTTCGATTTCTATGTTCTAGCCCTCCCTCAGGACACCCTATTGATTCTCGCTTTTTTTGCATCATTCAGGTCTTGATTGCGAGTTTGAGGGAGGGCCACAACTTGTATAGTTGATGCATCAGATATAATCCAGTACTACATAAACATCTATAGAGCAACTGTCATAATTATGCGCAAGAGGGAGGGATGCGCACGAAATCAGGGGAGTTCCAGGTACGGGGAGTCGTACATAAGTGATGTAAGTATTACTGTATACCCAGACTCCCTTCCTTGATGCGAATCGGGCGAAATTAATATACCGACCATGGGAGCGTGATTATCAAGCCGATGCGCGTCGTCTGCCTTTGATGAGAATCGGACGGTCGATTGGATGGGCTGAAAAATGACGATTCCATCGAAAAACTGTGTACAGTCGTCCCGAGTCCTTCTTAGTTCACTTTTGTCGACTCCCATCGACTCCGGATGACGCCAACTCAATTGAACCGTCGCCATCGTCATCGTTTTCGGACATTGAAACTGTCGATCACATCCGCCGGCGGATCACGGGCCGGGTCCGGATCGGTGATGAGGCGCCGTAATGTTTCCGGGGTTACATAATCTACGCCGAAGACAATGAAAACTGGGCCAAACC
>Ga0307511_10001494_pt1 | contig 24772 bp, 22 predicted proteins | sample 13_EM_MG_FD_200266 | JGI IMG/M metagenome (GOLD analysis project Ga0307511, IMG submission 200266) | Populus trichocarpa ectomycorrhiza microbial communities from riparian zone in the Pacific Northwest, United States - 13_EM | ecosystem: Host-associated > Plants > Roots > Unclassified | place... | reverse complement strand
ATAACGTCCCGACTGCAAGGGATAGATAGCCGCCATCTTCGAGTCCATACGGTAGTGAAAATAGGCGCGCCCGTTCGCGATCCACTGTTTGTCCAAATAGCCGCTGGTGGTTGCCAGCTGGTCGGCGTCCGTGCTGATTGTGGCACTGAAATCGACCCAGTCGGCATCCGGCAGGAAACCAATTTGATGCCACCGCGGATCATCCAGATCGTGTGCGCGTTCCTTTGGTGGCAGGCCGAACTTCTTGCGAAGGCGGTCAGATTGCAGCTCGCCTTCTTCTGAATAGCCGAATCCGGGCACGAAGTCGGAGGGTAGACCGAAGGCGCCGTTCAGGAAAGTGCCGTTGTTCAGCACGATGTTTTCGGCGCCATCGTTGGTGAAGCCGTGCATCTGATAGCCGTTGTCGAAGTGGCAGAGTGTCGTCTCGCCCGGCGCGAGCGGTGTTTCCAGGCGGTAATGAAGCCAAAACAGATCGCGATTCGCATCGACCAGCCTGGAGGGCCTGCCAAAGTCCATTCGTCGGATCTGCGCGGTATCGGGCAGCCTGACATACAGATCAAGAATGGGTTTTCCGGTCTTGTTGACGAGGGTCAGTGTCCCGCTCAGGCGCACGCGATGCTCGCGCGGAAAGATATCTGCGGTGACTTCGATGGCGGTGATTTTCGGCTGCGGCGCATACTCCAGCGGCTTGAAACGCTTCTCATATTCCGCCCGCAGTCCCTGCCGAATGTAGTCCGAGCGATACGGATTCAGTACATGAGTGTTGTAGAAGATCCAGGCGCCGCTACCGACGAAAACAACGGTGGCCAGCGTCGCAGTCGTGAGGATGGGAGCACTGATGCGCTGTCGCGCGAGGCCCCAGCGGGTGCGCAGGTCAGAGTCCTTGCCACGGATCCACAGCAGGTACGTCACGACCAGCAGCAGGACCGCGCCCGCGCCCCAATACAGCTGGAACCACCTGAGGGCGGGTAGAAAGTGCCCGTAGCCGTTCATGTCCGAATAGATGATTCTGGGGAGGGTGCCGAAGCGATACAGCCGATCCTCGAGGCCGAAATCGGGAAGCTTCAACAGCACGATGAAGCACAACACGACGATGAAATGACCGACGTATTTCTGATTGACGAGCACGTGCACGGTCAAAGCCAACGCGCCGATCATCCAGTAGCGCGGCCACTGCAGCGCGTAGAGTTCGTACAGGTAGTGACCGATCTCGAGTTTCGAGTAACCGCTCCATAGCTGGATGCCGATGCTGCAGACCATGACGACAGCCAGCAGGAGTCCCTGTATCAGGAACAACGTGATGAGCTTGCCGAAGAATCCAAGCCAGGTGGGGACAGGCGTACTGTCTAGAATCTCGTCCATGCGCGCGTCACGTTCGCGCCAGACGAGTTCACCGGCGTTGATCGCTGTGATGATGAGGATAAACAGCGCGAAGAAACTGGAAGTGACGTCCAGCACCTGGTAGGTCACCGGCCAGGTGTTCGTGCCGTAGATGCTGCCCAGATCCTTGGCGCTGCCGATGACAAACAGGGCACCACCTGCGACCACGGTGTAGAAGCGTGGGCGCTTGACGGTCTCGCGCAAGTAAAGAGCAATCATGGAGGGTAGTGCGCGCAGGTAACTGCTCGGTCGTGTGTCAAACCGGGCCCGCGGTTCGGAGAACGCGACCGGCGCGACCGACACGACCGACGCGAGAGAGCTATCTGCCGCGGCGGTTTTGACTACGCGCTTGGATTTGCGCGACCACCCGGGTGAAGCAGAGCCGGCGTAGTCCATCTTGAATGCACGGTATCCGAGGGCCGTAATCACCAGCCCGACGCTGAGCCAGAGTGCCCGATTCCACAGCAGCACGCCGATGAACGGGATCTGCCGGGTATTCTTGTCAGCGATGCTCCAGTAGCGTGTAAGCACATCGAGCGATACCGTGCCCGCGGGGTCGATCAGCGCCGCCAGCGTCTTGTTCTCCATGTCGCCGATCAGGTTCACTGCCAGCAGGTAACCAATCAACACGATCACGCCACCTACATACACGGGCGCCATCGCACGCGTCAGGGTCGCGGTAATGAGGAATACTCCGCCGAGCCACAGGATATTGGGCACAACGGTGAACAGATAAGGCCGCACCAAGGCCTGCAGCGAGAAAGGTGCGATCTTGACGGGGTCGACGCCAGGCCAGTGCGCGCCAATTTCCAGACCGAGCGCGATGCTCGCGAAAATCAGCACCAACGTCAGGAAGGCTCCGATGAAACGCCCGAAGAAGTAGTCGCGCTTGCGGATCGGAGCGGTGAAGAAGAAGTGGAAGGTTCCGTACTCGAAGTCCTGCTGGACGGCGCGGCCCATCACGGCTGCAATGACGATGACACCGGTGAAGCCGAGGACCGTTACGCTGACGGCCAATGGATACGGACTGTTGATGAAGATCTTGTCGCTACCGACACTCACCGTCGCGTGCTCGATGGCGCCGCCGGCGGCCGCCATCCACAGGCCGCTTAGAAACACGTATAGAACGCAATAAACCCAGGTCGAAATGAGCTTGAGCCGCGACCGCAGCTCGAAGCCAGCGACGCTCAACATGGTCGCGCTCATCATGCCGCCATTGGAACGGACGGCCGCAGATAGCCGGCGATGGCGCTGAAATAAACGTCTTCCAGGTCCGCTTCGATCGACTCAAACCCTGCTTCGGGCGCCACGTCGGCGTATGCACGTACGAGTGTGCGCCCCGCTTGCATCCGTGTGGAGATCAGCGGTAGCCGCGCCTTCAGTTCCGCAACTTCATCCTTGCGAACCGTCTTTCGCCAGATCTTGCCTGCCACGGCCGCAACCAGTTGCGCAGGTTCCCCGGTCAGAAGTACGCGTCCTTTGTTGATGACAGCCAGACTTGCGCATAGATCGGCGACGTCATCGACAATATGAGTGGACAGGATGACGATGACATCTTCACCGATGTCCGCCAGAAGGTTGTGAAATCTAACCCGCTCTTCCGGATCCAAACCGGCCGTCGGCTCATCGACAATGATCAGTTTTGGACTGCCGATGAGCGCTTGTGCGATACCGAAGCGCTGGCGCATACCGCCGGAAAAGCCGCCGAGATTCTGCTTAGCTACGTCGTAGAGATTGGTCCGTTTCAACAGGGAGTCCACGACTTCCCGCCGCTCCTTGGCATTGGTCAAGCCCTTGAGGCGGGCCAGGTGGTCGAGCAGCTCGAGTGCACTGACTTTGGGATATACGCCAAAATCCTGCGGAAGATATCCGAGCACTTTGCGCAGCCTCGCCGGCTCGCGCAGAACGTCGATGTCGCCGAGAGTGACGGAGCCGGTATCCGCTTCCTGCAGCGATGCCAGCGTACGCATCAGCGTGGACTTGCCGGCTCCGTTCGGACCCAGCAAACCAAACATTCCCGGTGCTAAATCCAGGTCCACCTGGTCGAGCGCCTGGACGCCGTTGGGGTAGCGCTTGGACAGTCCTTGGATCTGCAATCGCATTCGGCTGCACCTCGGTCCGTACCACGGCAACCTATCATCGCCGATGCGGCGAGGCTACCAGGTATCGATCGTCGCGGGTCGTGCTCCGTTCGTCGCATCGATTGCCGGCAAATTGGAAATCATTCGCAGACTTGCGCCGAGATGAGATCCGCCAACTTCAGCTTCGTGCCGATCTTGTGCTTTAGCTGTGTCAGCTCAGCCAGTACGAATTTGAGCTCGCTTTCAGTCGGTTTGAGAGGGCGAATGGCGCTCGCCAGTACGGGGACCACCTGGCGCATCATGAAGCGTCTGCGCGATCTGAATATCTGCCAGACGACGAGCAGAACCCCCAGAGCGATGAATACCAGCGCCGCCATCCCGGATGCATCGGGCGCCAAAGCCCGCGTAAGTGCCGGTCCAGCTATCAACGCAGCTACTGCGGCAGCCATCGAAACTCCGACTTCCTTGTCGATGTGAGTGGAGGCGAATCTTTTTTCCACCTTCGGCGACAGGAGCAGGAATGGACTCCTGATGAGGGCCCGCCGTTCGTCCGTCGACAGCGATGTTGGAGCGCGCCGTACTTTTTCTTCGAGCGCCAGACGGTCCCGGTACGCTATATCAAGGTTTGGAAACGTTTGCGTCGTTAGAGCGGCGAGAGGCTCCGGCGTCTTGGAAATGGAGGCGTAGGCACTCGGCTCCGCCCGGAAGGTAATCCGACACCCTCCGCAGGTACGCTCATAGCCGGCAAGTTGGCCCTCACCGAAGCTGACATAATAAACGTGACTGGCCGAGCCGATGCGCTTCAATTCGAACTGTTGCGGGGAGCGGCAAATAGGACAGAAATCGGCTATATAGCCCATCTTCCGGTATACGAGTTTTCTACCCCAAACAACGAACATGATCCCTCCCTGGAGTGTTGTTTCTCTGCCCTGGTCGACCTGACTTCCCTGACGGGGTTTTGTAAGCTATCTGACGGGCTCGAGCTTGGCCGAGAACTGCTTCAAGGATCTGGGATCCGGTTGCGCCGCTCGCCGAAATCACAGTAGGATCAAATGGTTACGAGCGCCGTGCGCGGTTGCGGCCACGAACCGGTTCGGCTGTTCGCTTGTATCGGCAAATGGCATTAGAATTGATGCCAAATTGCATAAGGGGCTCTCTCCCGTGACGCCGAATATCATCGAAATCCTAGGTGGCCCACAAGCATTCGGTGTCCGCGCCGCTCGCGTGGATTTGCTCGAAGAGGTTGAGCGCGGGCTTCCGGTGCGTGCATATGAGGCTGTGTCCGAAGCGTTGGAGCTCACTCCTGTCGAGGAGGATCGACTGCTTCAAGTGAGTTTGCGAACGCGCGCTCGTTGGAAAAGGCGCGCCCGACTCGATGCGGCCACATCGGATCGTCTGGTGCGTCTGGCGCGCATTCTGGCTCTCGCTGTGATGGTGCTGGAGAGTCGCGGGAACGCTGTTGCGTGGCTTCGTGAGCCTAGCGATATGCTAGGCGGTCGTTCACCACTGGCGGCCATTGCCAGCGATCCTGGCGCGGAGAAAGTTTCGAACATGCTCTATCAGATGGAGCATGGGATTTATGCGTGACAATAACGGTTTTTCGACTGGGCAAACAGGCTCACGGCGCGGAACTGTTCAGTGGTCTGGGAGGGCTGTACGCAAGTGGTCGATGGACACCGCGAGGCCAGCCGATTGTTTACACCTCGGCGAGCATTTCCCTGGCAGTTCTCGAGTACACGGTTAACTATCGACGCCGTGGTTGGGTCCCGGCTACTGTTCTGGGGCGTGCCACGATTCCGGCGAGCGTGCGTGTTGAGACTGTTTCAACCGATGACCTGCCGCCCAAATGGTTCGCGGCGGATCCGCCGCCGCAATTGCATAGGATTGGTGCACGCTGGCTACAGCGCGGTGACTGTGCGGTGTTGAAGGTGCCATCGGCAATCGTGATTGAGGAATGGAATTATCTGTTGAATCCGCTGCATTCGGATTTTGGAAGGCTCAGGTTGAGTGCGCCGACGCCCTACAGTTTTGATCGTCGCGTGACGCGCTCCAGGAAGGCGTAGATTGCCTTTTCGACTGTTCCTGCGATCGCGCTACTTGAGCTCGATTTCCAGAAATCGAAATTCATGAGCGTTGACGTTGATCACGTTGTGGCTCACGCCGGCGGATCGGTTGTAGGACACGCCCGTGGTCAGCTGCGCGTCGCGCGAACCCGCCGGTTCGATGAGGCGCAGTGTCCCGCTCGTCAGCGGTACGACGATGTAATCGAAGGCATGAACGTGCTGTCCCGTTTCTGCGCCCGGGGCGAAGGTCCACTCGGTAACGATTACGCGTTCGTTTTCGATCTGTACTACCGGGACGGCTTTCATGTCTGAGGCTCCTTTCCTGCGAGCTTAGCGGTACCGGACGCACGGCGCGAATCTACGGGCGGAAGAACCCGCACACCAAGCGCAACGTTCACAGGAATGCTGTCCTGCACGGCCATTGCGAGTCCTTCAGGGTGATTCGTCGTACTGAGGCAGCCCGTCTGTGATTTGGTACCACGGCGCCTTGGATGCGACATAGATATGGTGGTCAGGCACGCGGCTCGGCGTATCAACGAGCGCTCCGAGGCTGACATGCAGGTACTTCCGCTCTCGAACCGCGGCGAACAGGAAGGAGAAGCAGCGACGACATCGGGCTCCGTAACCGTCGGAGCATTCACCTTCGAGCAGCAGGTGCTCGTGCCCGGCAATTACGTCCACCTTGTCAATGGAGACTCCCGCGATGGCAGCGAAAGCCGATCCTGTGCGCGCTCGGCAGCGTGAGCAGTGACAGTAATAGGCGTATTCGAAATCATCCTGGACGAGAAAGCGTACCTGGCTGCAGGCGCATTGTCCGTGCAGTGTGCAGATCTGCGGCGCTTCATGAGGCTCATCGTATTCGGCCAGCGCCTCGGGGCTCACTGAGCCATCTGCCCGTAGAAACTTGGGTCTCGCGGTGACGAGCTCTCTGAAGTCCATCCCGCCCAGCAAGGGAGGTATCTGTGAGTGGTTCACCGGGGCGGTGTTTGGTTGATAGAGACTGCCGGGCGCAGTTGCACTCACATAAGAGCGCAGGTCGACGCTGTCGCCAAAGTTGACGGCCTCTACGTCAGCGTCCAGTCGAGTCCACGCGAGTGAGCGGGAGTCTGCGCCCGCTCTTCGCATCTGCCCGATGGATATGATTGCGGTAGCGACCTGCTTTGCTGCGGGCTCAACCTTCGAGCTGGTAAATGCGTGGCTCAGGTTGGTCAGATCCTGCGCAGAGAGCTCGTCCTGGTGCGGGGTGAAAATCAAGCTGCCGCCAGATACCGAAAAACCCCAGTCCTTCGACACGAGATCAGGTGGTAACTTCGACGCTGCTTCGTAGTAGGAGAATCTCAGTGTGGCAGAAGCGCTCCGCAGGCTGGTTGTCAGCAGGTCCGCCGATTTTTCGTGCAACTCGTCGCCGGCCAGTGCGTTCAACAACTGAAGATAGGCGCCGACTCCTCTTTGTGTCAGGAGGTTGGGTGAAGCGGGGAGACCTAAGGCGTGGTAGACGTCTGCTGGGTTGGTGGCTGCAATCGGAACCGGCATGCTGAAACGCTGATTGGTTGGAGTGGTGGGCGTTACGCTTTCGCGGTTCTGAGAGGTGGCCGTTGTCTGCCCCCCTTGATTCAACGTGCCCAGGTTCTTGAGGTCCACCGCGTGCTCCGATCCGATTATTAATTGCAATCTATCGTGGCAGAGGCGCGCAAGTCTGCGGTCCTGATCGACCGCTGCCCGGTAAAGCGTGATGCAGTTCGCTTTTATGCAGGAGAACGGCAGAATAGCTGCTCCTCGCTCAACCGAGTACCCGCAAATCCGTACCTCTTTTACTGCAGAGGGCGTTGACGCGCTCCTGCGCTCACTGCGAGAGGCCGCTGTGACCATGCTGGCCGTGGTCGCCACCCTTTTGTGCGCGCTAACGATCGACCCGGGTCCGGGCCCCGCAGTGCTGGCAGTGGTGTTGTGCATCTCACTCTCGCGCAGCCAGCTTGATCGGGATAGCCGCGGTCGCGTCGAGGCGGCCATTGTGCTTCCGCTTGTCGGTTTGGTCGCGGTCGGTGTCGGCATGCTTCTGCATCGCGTCCCATGGCTTGGCGCTGTCGTCTTCATCACGGGCATGTTCCTGTCCATCTGGCTGCGCCGGTTTGGCCCGATGGCGCGGCGCGCCGGCTCTCTCATCGCGCTACCGTTCGTCGTGCTGCTCACCGTGCCGTACATTCCGCCGACACCGCACAGCCCTATCCCGGGAGCGCTGGCACCCGTCATCATTGCGCTGCTGGCTCTCCTATGGGTGAGCGCTTTGCACACGCTTGGCCGTCGCGTGCGCTTTTTGCCAGCCGTGCGCGAATCGGAAACTCCGGCGCCGGCGCCGACCGTAGAGAGTTCTCTGCGTCCGATCGCCAGCACCCGGATGGCCATCCAGATGGCAGTCGCACTCGCCGTATCATTCGTGATTGGATACAGCTACTTCGCCCAGCGGTGGGCCTGGATTGTCCTCACCGCCTTCATCGTTATCAGCGGAAACCGTGGTCGATTAGATGTTGCATACAAAAGCCTGCTACGCGTGTTGGGTGCAGCGGCCGGAACACTATTCGCCTTGTCGCTCAGTATCCACGTTGGGTATCACGGCACGACGAGTGTCGTGTTCATCCTCATCGCCATTTTCTTTGGAGTGTGGTTGCGCCCGCTGAGTTATGCGTGGTGGGCACTCTTTGTCACACTCGCGTTGGCGCTGCTTCAAGGCTTCTCAGGTTCGTCGGCATCGCAGATCCTGTGGTCCCGCCTCGAAGAGATCGTGCTCGGAGCACTCATCGGCGTGGCCTCTGCTTGGCTCGTCCTTCCCGTGCGCTCAACCTCCGCGGTGCGACGCCGAATTGCCGACGCGCTGTTAAACCTGTCCCGTGCGTTGGACCCTGCAAATTCCGCACGAAAACCTGATGATTTTGTCGCGGCAGTTGCAGCGGTGAAGCAGATGGCGCCCGCTTTCAGGGCGAGCCGCCTGGTTACACGGTATTTTCGGGTCGTTCAGCCTGCGGACTGGATGGATGCCCTGGCGGCGTGCATAGATCCTGCGGTCACGCTGATCGAAAAGGGCGAGACCCCGGGGCCAGTACGTCAAGCAATCGGAGCGGCTCGCAAATCAATGCGCGAGCCCGGTGAGATTCTGGCGGCATTGCAGGCGTTGCGCCGTTCGCTGGCAGAGAGTCAGCGGCGGGAGGACGTCGCCGCCATCGATGAATGAGTTCGCCGGATCACTGCGAACGCCGGGCCGCGTCGATGGCCGCAGCGAGCCGCCACATCCCCGCCCGGATCGCCGCTGGACTGCACGAGCCGAATCCCAACACCAGCGCGTTCGACCTTTCACCGCCGCCGTAGTAGTAAGCCGCGAGTGGCATGACCTCGATGTTGCGCGCTGTGGCTTCCGTGAAAACGCGCTCCGCGTCAACATCCTCGAGATCAGCCACTGCGTGCATGCCTGAGTGCACGGGACGAAGGCGCAACGCGGCACCGGTGCGATCCAGAGCTGTGCGCAGCGCATGCAGCCGTTCCGCATACTCGGCTTGCATGCGACGGACGTGCCGTTGGTAGTGACCACGTGTCATGAATTCCGAGAGAATCATTTGTTCCAGCATCGGCGGATGAACGTCGCTGGCCATTCGCGCTCGTATGAACCCCTCCACCAGATCGCTTGGAACGACCAGGAAGCCCAGGCGCAAGGCGGGAAACAGGGTCTTGCTGAAGGTCCCCGCATAGATGACGCGGCCGTCCGGATCGAGCGCATGCAGGCAGGGTAGCGGCTGCGCGTCGTAGCGGAAGTTGCAGTCATAGTCATCTTCCAGGATCCACGACAACGAGTTGGTGGCCCAGGCGAGCAGGCTCTGCCGCCGTGGCAGGCTCATTGGCACGCCGGTTGGAAACTGATGCGACGGCGTCACGTACGCAAGGCGAGCTTCGATCTGGCCCAGGCCTTGTTGATCGATGATCATTCCCTCCTGATCCACTGGCATGCACACGGCTCTGGCGCCTGCCGAATGAAGAGCGGCATGCGCGCCCGGGTACCCGGGGTCTTCGATCCAAACCGGATCCCCAACATCGAGCAGAAGATGAAACACGAGGTCAATGCCGCGTTGGGCGCCGGCTACGACGAGTACTTGCTGCGGGTCGCAGCTGGTGCCGCGGGAGCGGATCTGCTCGGCGATCGCCTCGCGCAGCCTGAGAAGACCGGGCAGGCTCGAGTAATCCAACCCTTTGGGCGACAAAGAACGCACGCACTGGCGTGCAATCTGCGCCCACAGTCGAACAGGAAACAGGTCGACTGCCGGGGTACCCAATCGAAACGGGCGGGGTGGTATCGGACCGCGCCGGTCGGGGGTGCGGGCCTGCGCCAGCGACCGCCCACGCGCCGAGAAGAGGGGATGTTTCACGGCGGCAACCGCGCGCACCACTTGACACGCCGGCCGCGAGTCCGGCAACACTTTTGCAATGTAGATACCGGAGCCCTGCCGGGGCACGATGTAGCCTTCCGCCTTCAACTGCTCGAAGGCCAGGAGCACAGTCGTCCGGGAAACGCCGAGATCCGCCGCAAGAGCCCGAGTGGATGGCAGTCTACCGTCGGTGTGGATCGAGCCGTTGACGATTGACCTGCGGATGCAGAAGTAGATCTGATCCTGCAGCGTCTGGCCGCAGGACGGCTCGATACGGATCGGCAATGTGACCGTCTTGACCATGACTTGCGCTTCCCTGTCGAAGATTCATGGATCGAAATTCATCGGCGCCAACCGTGGCACTTACGCACGGCCGCACCGGCTTCCCGGGAGGGAGCCGGTGCGGCCCGCTACGGATCTTGAGCCCTCGATCAGCGCAGCGCTAGAGCTACTGCACGGGCGAGCGCCTGGTGCCCTGCGTCGTTCGGATGTAGCTTGTCGGGAGCGGCATAGGCCGGTAGCAGGGCAGCCGGGTTGCTCGGATCTCGGAGCGCGAGGTCGTAGTCGGCAACACCATCGAATTCCCTACTCGTTCTGACCCAATGATTGACGGCCAGGCGCTTGGCTTCGTTTTCAGGCGTGTGGACGTCGGGAAACGTGGTGCCCTCGTTCGGCGAGATCGTGGCCCCATATACCTTGAGTCCTCTCATCCGCGCCTGGCGAATCAGTTGACGTATCCCGGCGATGATCTCGTCGGGACTGGCAACTCCCGCGGCGGCGGGAAAGATGATGTCGCCGAGGCCCAGCGCGAGCACGACATGCGTGATCCCCGCGGCGTTCAGCACGTCGCGCTCGAAGCGTGACAGGCCGCTCGGCCCGCAGAAGTCTCGCAGCAGGCGCCCGCACCCTGTCGACTGATCCAGTACCGCCATTCGCGCAGGCTCTCGCGGAGGATTGAACCAGCGCGACAGGTCATCCTCCATACGGCGATTCGCATCCAGTGTAGTGGTTGCCCCCTCGCTGACGGAATCGCCAAAGATCGCCAGAACACCGACTTTTCTCTGCGGCAGCACTTCGACGAAGGTCAACCAATAGCGTGAGATCGCCGTGTCCTGTACCGGTAAGGCGGTGGCATCGCTGAAGTCTCCCGGGCCGGAGATATACGCAGTTTGAGTTGCATTCTCGTGATAGGTCGCAAACCCGGTATTTTGCGGGACGTAAAGACTGATCGCGAGGCGGGTGTTCGAGGGCACACTGAGATTGACGGGATCGCTCTGCACAACCGCGCCTTGCGCAATGACGACTGAGCTCTGGCCCCCGAACGTCAGCGTTCTGTCGGATTCGGGTACGATCGAAGCGCCCGTGGATTGCACGGCGATGTGGGCAGATCCGATGATCAGGGCGCCGATGCCATACTCGTTCGAGAGCGTCACGCGCACGCGACTGCCACCCGCGCTGATATAGACGATCTGCCGTACTGTCTGGTTCTCGAATGATCGGGATGCGCCGACACTCGTCCCGTTCGCCATCGGTGGGGCGCTCCACGTCGCAACCCAACGAGGGCCGCCAAAATCAGTATCCTGGGCCCTCGACACCGAGGGGCTCGCGGCCCCGACAAGAACCAGAACGCCGGCAGCCGCTACGAGAATGTAGCGGCGCGAAATCCTTCTTAGATTCACCATGACTTCCTGTCTCCTACGTTGCTCATGTGTTCGTTGCGGAACTCCCGGCGCGGAGAGTCTGCATACGTGAGACCGCTGCGTGGTAGCTCCACTTCGATGCAACCGGATATAACCACTTGGGGCAGCGGTGTGGGCCGCGCGCCTCAGCGCGGAAGTCGGTGAGCTTTCTAACAGCGGGTTGACTTGGCCAACAACGCGCGCCTGCGCAAACAGTTACAACTGCTTGGCGGACGACTTGATGAAATCGACGAACGCGCGCAGTGGCGCGGGCAAGAGGCGTTGGCCGGGATAGTAGAGAAAAGGTCCCGAGAAGCGCTGCCACCACGGTTCAAGGACGGGCTCCAGTGCACCGCTGTCCAGATGCGGGCGCAGCCAGTCCTCAAAAAGACTCAGAATGCCGGTACCGGCGATGGCCGCCTCGACCGCAAGATCGGTTGCAGTACCGGCCTGGACGACGAGCGGGCCGGAAGGATCGACCCGCACCACCTCGCCGTTGCACTCGAACTCCCACGGCGCCATTGCGCGGTTGCTGAAGCGGCTGAGCAGACAGGCATGGCTGAGCAGATCGCGTGGATGTTGGGGTCGGCCGTAACGATCAAGATAGGCGGGAGACGCGGCAGTCGCGAAGCGCTGGACACGCGGCCCGATTGGCACCGCGATCATGTCTTTTTCGAGCCGTTCATCGTAGCGGATGCCCGCGTCACACCCGACCGCAAGAACATCGACGAAGTTATCGTCGGCGATCACCTCCAGTCGGATCTCGGGATAAGCTGCGAGGAAGGGCGGAACGATCGCGGGCAGCGCCAAGCGCACAGCACTGACCGGGACGTTGAGCCGTAGAGTGCCCGCCGGCCGGCTGCGAAAGCCATTCACCACGTCGAGGGCTGCTTGCACCTCGTTCAGCGCTGGTCCCAGCCGGTCAAGCAAGCGTTGCCCCGCTTCGGTCGGAGCAACGCTGCGCGTAGTGCGATTGAGCAGCCTGACACCGAGGTGGGTTTCCAGCCGACGTACCGCCTCGCTGAGTCCGGAGGCGCTGCCGCCACTCGCCCGCGCGCCGTCGCGAAAGCCCTTGGCCCGCGCCACCGCGACGAAAGCGTTCAAGTCACCAAGGTCGATCTCCATTGTTCGCCATCCCGCACAGCCCGTGCAGATTATAGCTAATTGTCGAACGCGTGGGGCGCCATTAACCTGAGGTCACGTGAACCCCTGAGGAGTTTCAATCATGTCCAGCATCAAGAAGTTCGAGACCTTTAAGCTCGGCAACCGCACAGTGAAGCGTCTTGGCTATGGAGCCATGCAACTCGCGGGACCCGGTGTGTTCGGGCCGCCCAAGGATCATGAGGGAGCGTTGGCCGTACTGCGCGAGGCTGTTGCAAGCGGCGTGGACCACATTGACACCTCCGACTTCTACGGCCCACATGTTACCAACCGGATCATCCGCGAGGCGTTGGCGCCCTACCGCGATGACCTTGTCATCGTCACCAAGGTCGGCGCCCGGCGTGGTGCGGATGGATCCTGGATCCCGGCCATGTCGCGCGAAGAGCTAACTCAGGCGGTGCAGGACAATCTGCGCAATCTGGGCTTGGATGTGCTCGATGTAGTCAATCTGCGCGCCATGTTTGACGCGCATCACGTCGCCGAGGGGTCGCTCGAGTCACCACTCACCGTCCTGGCCGACCTCCAACGGAGGGGATTGGTGCGTCATATCGGGCTGAGTAACGTCACTCCCGCGCAGATCGTGGAAGGACGCCGGATCTGCGAGATCGTCTGCGTGCAAAACCAATACAATCTGGCGCATCGGGCCGACGATGCGCTGATCGACAATTTGGCCCGGCAGGGCATCGCCTACGTGCCATTTTTCCCGCTCGGCGGGTTCACGCCTTTGCAGTCATCCACTCTGTCGGACGTCGCGGACCGGTTAGGGGCCACACCGATGCAGGTCGCTCTGGCGTGGCTGCTGAAGCGAGCGCCTAACATCCTGTTGATCCCTGGCACATCGTCGGTAGCCCACCTACGCGAGAACCTGGCCGCCGGTCAGTTGACGCTGTCACCACAAACCTTGGCGGAGTTGGACGGGATTGGCGCATGAGCGCGAGGTTTGAGCCATCCGGGCGCAACCTGTGGCCGCATTTGGTCGCACGTTTGAGGCGCCCGGTCTGTTTCCGAGCCACAGATCAACAATAGCCGCTACGCTGTTCCCATCTACCGGTGCTGGAAGACCGACAGCCGGGGAGAAGTGTTGATGGGAACCGCAACCATGTATAAATCTACCGGGCGTCTAGTTGCCGCCGCTGCTTTGTGCTTCATCGCACTTCTATCGTTTTGCAGATTTGCGATGGCGCACGACTTGCGCATCGAACATGTGACGATCGTATCGGCGGAACGCTCGGTCCCGATGCGAGATGCTACCGTCGACATCAAGGACGATCGCATCATCGCGATAGCACGCAGCGCGGTTCCCGCGGGCGGATCCGATAAGACCGAGGTCATAGATGGCACCGGTCTTTACCTCACTCCCGGGTTGATCGATAGCCACGTGCATGCATCCGACCTGCCGGGGATGGGCGACGCTCAGGTGCAGGCGAGTCCGGATATCGCGCGTGCGGTGCGCGAGCAGGTGCCGCGTAGCTATCTGTTCTTTGGGTACACGACACTGATCGATCTTATCGCCACACATGAACAGGTCACCGCGTGGAATGCCCATAAGGTTCATCCGGACCTGTACTTCTGCGGTGGCGCGTCGATTCCGGGTGGCTATCCTCCGATACAGTATGTGTCGCAGGATGACCGCCGCGCGCTGTATGCCGGCATGATCGTGCAGCGTGGCGACGAGGGTAAAGCACCTGAGGGTGTTGTCCCCGCCGAACACACGCCCGAAGCAGTTGTCGCGCGAATGAAGGCTGACGGAGCGCTGTGTGTAAAGACGTTTTACGAACGAGGGTTTGGCGAAGTCGATGAGATGCCAGCGCCGCGCCTCGACACCATACGCGATCTCGTGAAGGCCGCGCATGCGGTCCATATGCCGGTATTTATCCACGCAAACGGTACGGATGCGCAGGAGTTCGCCGTGAAGGCGGGGGCCGACATCATTGCGCACGGGTTGTGGCATTGGAACCGCGAACAGGAGGCCACCGAGCTCACACCTCGGGCGAAGACGATTCTCGATGGCGTACTCAAAGCCAGAATGGGTTGGCAGCCGACAATGCAAGTGCTGTATGGCCTGCAGGATCTGTTCGACCCGGCCTATCTTTCAGACCCGAGGATTGCCAAGGCCATACCGGCGGGTGCGATTGAGTGGTATCGATCTGCGCAGGGGCAATGGTTTCACAATCAACTTGCGCCCGGGTTCCTGTCAAAACAAGTCCTGGATTCGCACGATCTACAGGCTCAGTGGAATTCGGCCCGCGCTGTGCTGGCGCCGCCGATCGCCCGCGACAGGAACGCGACCCACTATATGGCCACGCGTGGCGCCCGGATCCTCTTCGGCACAGATACGCCAAGCGGACCCACGTACGCCAATCAGCCGGGGCTGAACGGGTGGCACGAAATGCAACGCATGGTGGAGGCGGGAATGACGCCGCTGCAGGTGTTTCGCGCGGCCACCCAGACCAACGCCGAACTACTTGGCCTCGGTGGCGAAATAGGCACAGTGCAGTCCGGAAAGCGGGCTAACCTCTTGTTGTTGCGCGGGGATCCTACGCAGACTACTCATGCATACGACGACATCGTCAAAGTCATCCTCCACGGAAAAGTCCTCGACCCTGCAGAACTCGCCGCCGACCGATCAGTGGCGCCGCGCTCGTGAACCGATCCGGTTCTATCAAGCGATCATTGATGTTATCGCTGGCCCGTCGCCTTGAAGAAGGTGTAGCAGAAGACACCGTCGTCCCCCGCTGCGCGGTGTAGTGCGGCGATCCCTTTGTCAAAATCGGCGCTCGACTGGAGTTCATGATGGAGCGCGCGATTGCGAACTCCCTCGATCATGGCGGTGAATGTTTTGCGCGTGAATCCGTCGACCATTGCCGGCCGAGTCGCGTCCGCATAGACCATTCGTGGGGAGACCCGTACATCGCGGTAGCCGGCATCCCGGAGCAACGGGTATAGCCTCCGTCCGATCAGTGCATCACCGCCGGCTTGGGCCTGCAACGTCACCTGACATGAAATGGCCTTGCGGGCCTCTTCGCTGTCCGGGTGGAAGAAGGTTGAGCCGTGATCGCCTTCAATTGCGGTGAGCGTCCCGCCCGGTTTGAGGACGCGCTTCAACGCGATGAGCGCGTCCAGCGGTCGGGGCAAATGCTCCAGTACGAAGCAGAGAAAAACATGATCGAAAGACTGCGGCGAGAAACTCAGTAGCAGGATATCGCCTTGGAGCAGTGTGACATTTGAGAGGCCGTGGGTTTCAACCGCTTTGCGCGCCTCGCGCAGTGACACCTCGGAGAGGTCGATCCCAGTGATGTGCGCACCGGGACTGCGCTCCGCAATGGTGACGGTTTGCGCGCCGACCCCACATCCTGCTTCGAGTACCGTTGAGCCGGCAGGGAAGGCTGTATCCATATGCAAAAGGTCGGCGAGCGTCGCCGCTTGATCCTGCAGACGCTGAGCTTCCCTGGAATCGTATCCATGCACATAGGCGTTGGTCATCGTGCGCTCCTCGGGCGCGCGAGACGATCAACGATTACGCGCCGTCATCGGAGCTTGGATAAAAGCGGAACGTCGCGTCTTGAAGGAAATTGCACTTCACTGGTCCATTGGAAAAACTGGCCTGCGGCCGTTTTTCGGACATCAGCTCCGTTGCCGCCGGCAAAAGGCGCGACTTTTGCCAGCTACGTCGTTGGTGCTCATGCGTTGCAAGTCCGACAAGCTCCTAGTGAGCCGCGAGATATCGGCCTGGAGTGATGCCGAACTGCCGGACGAAGGCACGGGTCATATGGCTCTGGTCCGAAAAACCGGCGCGCTGCGCGACATCCGCCAATGTCTCTCCGTTCAACAGAAACTGCCGTGCCAGGCGAACCCGGCACTGAACGAGGTAAGCATGAGGCGTCGTGCCCAACTCGCGAGCGAATGCCCGTAGGATCTGGTAGCGACTGACGCCCGAAAGCGCTGCCAGTTCCGCTAACGTAGTCTGGTTCGAAGGATCTTCCTCGATGCGCGCCCGCGCCTTGGCAACTGGGGGCGTAAATCGACTAGACTCGTTGAAAGCCGGCAGGTCCGCAGATACCAGTTGCTTCAGGACTTCGGTGAGAGTTTCATCCACGCTCAATCGTTCCGCGCCGCCGGCCAGCTTGCTGAAGAGCAGGTTGACTCGCCGGCTGAGCGAAGAATCACGCAAACTCGGGCTCATGAACTCGATCTGGCGTGTGGTCTCGGACATGAATTGCTTCAAGACCCGCGGATCGAAATAGATAATCCGCCAATGGCGGATTGCGCCGTTGATGGGAATGCCATCGTGCAGTTCGCCGGGATTGACGGTAATGACGTCGCCGGGAAGCGATTCCACCTGGCCGACACCACTCCATGAGCGCTGGGCGCCCGACAAGACGACGCCGATGCCGTACTCATCGTGGGTGTGTCGCGGAAAGCTGTGATTGGAGGCCAGTTCCATTGCATGGATGCCCCAAGCGCAGGATCGGTGCAGGGTTGCTTTATGCGATTGTTGTCTCATGCGTGCGAAATTACCAGGTGCTTGCGTCTGCATTATATCGAACCTGACAGTGTGTTGTGTTTGTATTTGCTTTGATCCGGCAACGGCCGAAAACTCGACATACAAACTTCGCCTGATCTGCCAAATGATGGCCGACAACCAGCCGCGCCATGGCTGTTGGTGGTTACTGCGATGCGGTAGCTGCATCGCAGCGCACCAACTAAGCTAACTTGTTGCACCGCATCCAAGAATTAGGGTAACTCATGGAAATAAATGTTTCATTTGCCCGCAGCGCCGGACTTCGATAACTTCCCGCACGAGCGCTCGCTCAGTGCAACGACAAAGGAGTTTGTCATCATGTCGTCCCATCTCAGATACGTCCCACGGATCACACGCATCGGCTTTCTAATGGCCGCACTGGTGTGGATCGCCGCCCCCGCCAATGCCACCCAACAGGATGCCGATCACTTCATCGTTACGGTGTACGGCGACGGCCGCGGATCCCAGGAGCTGTTGTTCGGCCATTACGATGCGGCCCTCGTGCAGATCGAAACAAGAGGCGGTGTGGATGAAGCCAATCGCTTCGAAGCGGCCACGAACCTTTGCGTTGCCCGAATGATGGCGGGTCGATTCGACTCCGCCCGTACCGCTTGCGATGTGGCCGTGAAGAGCGCTCGCTCCGCGATCGCCGTTCCGAACTGGGGACCGACCGGCGGCGCACGTCAGACGGATGTCGCGATTGCTTATGCCAATCGCGCGGTGTTGCACTGGTTGACCGACGATACGCGCAGCGCTGCAAGTGATTTGGCGCAAGCGAAGCGGCTTGCGCCGAAAGCCGACTTCGTGGCACGCAACCTCACTGCCTTGAATGCGAAAGACCAGGCCGTCGCGCAACTCCGACTCGCTCAGTAACGACTCGCCGAGGAACCGCGCGGCGCGCGCTCGTCACGTCCGAGCGCGCGCCGTTCAGACGCTATGGCCGTCGCGGCCGCCGCGATGGGACGCCCGTTGCCGGCCGTTTCTTCGTTCTATAGCTATTTTGGCGCGGTTTTGCAGGCAGCGCGCGTAAGGTGATCTGCCCCGGGTGATCTTCCCTGGGGTGCACTGCTATTCTTCGAATCCGTGCTCCGACGGCTTCGGATCAGGGACTAGGGAAGATACAGATGCTAACGAAAGATAACGCACGAAACCTGGCGTCTCATTGGGTTCGGGCGTGGAATGACCACAACCTCGATGAAATCATGTCGCACTACGCAGAAGATGTTGTTCTGGTGTCACCGGTTGCTGCCGAGATACTGAAGGACCCATCGGGTACGGTAAAAGGTAAAGAAGCTCTCCGAGCCTATTTCAAGAGAGGGCTGGATGTGTATCCGAATCTAAAGTTCGATCTGATTGACGTGATGTGGGGAGTTTCCAGTGTCGTTCTCTACTACACAAACCAGAAAGGTGCGAAGACCGGCGAATTTATGGAGATAGATTCGACAGGCAAGGTCGTTCGAGTGATTGCAAATTACAACACCTGAACAGTCCGTTGTGGGTTTGGATCTGTTGCATTCCACCGTCAACCACAAGCTCCGGGCGCCTCAGTTGTGAGGCTGTGATATGAGCCGTAGCTCGGGCGCGAGAGGACGGCGACTGGTAGACAGGCCGGGATCTGCGTAATCCACCCTGGATTGAAACCACCTCTCGGCCAGCCGCGCGTGCTGGTAGATTCCTAACTGAGTAAATATTATCCGTAATAAGCCAAAATCGCCTATAATCGATATTATGATATCGCTTAAGAGCGCTACCGAGATTGCTCGCGAACTGGCACGGAGGGTGCGCGAACGGCGACTCCGACGCGGGTGGACCCAGGCGGAATTGGCCAAACGCGCCGGCGTGAATGCCTCTACTTACATTCTCTTCGAGCGTACCGGACGCATCGCGGTGATTCGTCTGCTCAAAGTTCTCGACGTGCTCGATTTGGCGAATGAGTTCGACCACATCGGGCGGCAGGAAGATCTCACTGGAATGACCCTCGCAGAAATCACGCAGCCGGAACGAAAGCGCGGCATCCGCAAACGCGCATGAACAGACTCGACGTCAGTTACGAGGGGCAGAAAGTTGGCACGCTGGCCGAGGCGCGCGGCGGGATTTACTTCGAGTACGACGCACAGTTCATTGCCACTGGCCACGAGTTGTCGCCGCTGAACTTGCAGCTCGGCTCCGGGTTGCGCTCGAGAGGTTCGTCGGGGATGTGGCTACCCGGACTTTTCGAAGATTCACTGCCTGATCAGTGGGGCGAGCGCCTAATGCGCGAATGGTTTCGTCGGCAAGGCATCTCCTTTCACTCCATCACACCACTGATGATGTTGGCGTACGTCGGTCGCCGAGGCATGGGCGCGCTGATCTATGAGCCAGAGCTGCACGCGGCTCATGTCGGTGAACGTGTCAACCTGCGCGATCTGAACGACGCCGCCATGCAGGTAGAAACCTCCGGCACGATCGATCTCGACGTGCTGGCGGAAGTGGGCACCTCGGCCGGCGGCGCGCGACCCAAAGCACTGATCGGATTACCGCGTGCTGGCTTTGAAGAGATTCTCGCCGGCGCCGGCGAGCTCCCACCGAGTCATGAAGCCTGGATCGTGAAGCTCGACACCAGCCATAACGCTGCCGATGGGGTCATGGAAGAAGCCTATGCGCTCATGGCACGGGCAGCCGGGGTGGACATGCCGCCGACCCGTCTCTTGGAATCAACGCATGGTGATAACGTGCGCCGCCATTTCGCCGTGAAGCGCTTCGACCGCGACGGACGCGAACGTATTCACCATCACACGTTGGCTGCAATGTGTCATATCCCCGGTTGTGACCTGGACTATGGAACGTTGCTGCGAGTCACGCGTCGAATCACGCGCGACGAACGGGAAGTCTGGCGCGCGTACCGGCGTGCTGTCTTCAATGTGCTGGCAAGCAATCGCGACGATCACGGCAAGAACCATGGATTCCTGTATCGCAATCGCGAGTGGAAGCTCGGGCCGGCGTATGACGTGACGTTCCGCGGTCCGCGGCAACTCTCCGAGCGAGGAATGGCCATCTGCGGTGAGCGCCGCAGCGCTGGACGAAAACATCTTATAACGCTGGCGGAATCCGAGGCGCTCGACCGGCGTGCGGCTCTCGGAGTCATCGACGAGGTTGCCGCTGCGCTCGCAAGATGGCACGAGTTTGCGAGCCAGGCGAAAGTACCGACCGCGCTCGCAACGGATGTTGCGTTCGAGTTGAGTGACCTGGCGAAAATCTGAAAACCCATCTGCTGCGGGCAGGACCGAGGCAGGTCGCTACGATGGAGGTTGCCGATCTGACACGCAGCGATCCGGTCACGTTGAACCATATCGCCGCTGGGCAGATCACATATATAAGAGGCCGCCCCGCAAGCAGGCGGCCTAAGTGGTCAACGCCGGAGCCCTGTCAGCCGCTTCGACTCAACTCCTGGCGCGCCAGCGTCATTGTCAGGTCACAAACTTATCGTCCGTTCGTCCCGCCCGGAGGCGAGACTCCGGAGCCAGTGCGCCAAGAACCTGCAACGCTAAACCATTTTTCAGATATGTATGTGCGATAGCGTACATTGCGTATGCGTTGCAACAATTTGACTGCGCCCGATCAAACGCGGATCACCGCTCAGTTCGCATGCATCGCATCGCAACAGGCTGAGTCCAAGCACCTGCATCTGCGAACTGGGGCGCGGCAGGACAAAATCCCTCCTTCAATATTGGTTAAGAACCCGGAGGAGCCAGGAAAGTGTTCAAGTGTCGCTCGATCCTCATGCAATTCAGTTTGTGCATTACCGCACTTCTTGTCCTGCTCATGATCTCGGCAAGCATCGGTATGGTGGGCTTGAACCAGCTGTTCACAACGGCCAGTCATGCAATGGAGCAGGATGTCCGGCTGGCGCAGCGAGCCGCGAATATCGGTATTCTGGTGCTCAACGAGCGGCGTTACGAAAAGGACGCGTTTATCAACTTTGCGGATGCGGCGAAGTTTGGCTCGTATCGGGAGAAGTGGAACACGGCCGGAACGGCGCTCCTCCAGGAGACGGCGGCCGCACGGCGTCTCGATCTGGACGAAACGGATCAGCGCTCACTCAGGCAGATCGAGTCGTCGTATCAGGCGTATGCCGACGGATTCAATCATACCGTCGAGATGATCCGTTCGGGTCAGATCAAGAGCACGCAGGAGGCCAACAATGAGTTCACGCATTACAAAGACGCTGTGCACGGGACTGAGAATGCCAGCGAGCAACTGAATCGGCGCGCGATCAGCAGAGTGGACGCCGTCCGCGACAGTCTCGCGACGACCCGTGCCCGGTCCGCTGCGCTGCAGATCGGAATTGCGCTGTTGTGCGTGATTCTCGGAATTCTCTTATGTGTCGCCACCGCTCGCTCGATCACGAGGCCTTTGAGTCGTGCCAGAGAAGTCGCGGAGGCCGTAGCCACAGGCAAACTGGATAACCAGATCGATACGACCGGCGCAGAAGAGACCGCCAAGCTGCTTTCAGCACTGAAAGTCATGCAGGAAGCGCTTCTTGAGAACGCGCTGAATGCGAAAGGACAACTCGCGGCAATCAGTAAGTCGCTGTCAGTCGTGGAACTGAACCTCGATGGTACGATCCGCACCGCCAACACGAATTTCCTGCAACTGTTCGGGTACGAAGCTGGAGAGATTTGTGGCCAACCTCACCGGATCCTTCTCGAGGGAGGTGATACTGCGCAGGCCGGCGAAAATTCGCTATGGGCGCAACTCGGGCGTGGCGAGTTCGATACGGGGCAATACAAGCGGGTTGCGAAGGATGGGCACGAGGTTTTCCTGGAGGGAAGCTACAATCCAATATTGAATCTTCACGGCGTGCCGCACAAGGTCGTAATGTATGCGAGCGATGTGACGCAACAGGTACTCGCCAGCCAGCAGATGAGCCAAGCGGTGGTCCAAACGCAGCAGGCCATCAAGTCGGCCGGCGATGGTGATCTTCGGGCGCGCGTGGTCACTCACGATAAGACTGGCGAGTTGCGACAGATGGCTGAGTCCATCAACTCGCTGCTGGCCGGCATGGCCGCCATCGTCAGCAAGGTAAAGGGTGCGGCGAATGAGGTGTATCGCGGGGCGGAGGAGATCTCCCAAGGCAACAAGAGTCTCTCCCAGAGAACGGAAGAGCAATCGGCATCGCTCGAACAGGCGGCGTCCTCGATGGAGGAAATGACCTCGACCGTCAGGCAGAATGCCGACAACGCGGCGCAGGCCAACCAACTTGCTGCCGCGGCCCGTGATCAGGCCGAGAAGGGCGGGACAGTGACTGGACACGCCGTGCACGCGATGTCGGAAATCAACAAAGCGTCCCGGAAAATCGCGGACATTATCGGCGTGATCGACGAGATCGCCTTCCAGACCAATCTGCTGGCTTTGAACGCTGCCGTGGAAGCGGCGCGCGCCGGAGAGCAGGGCCGTGGATTCGCGGTAGTCGCAACCGAAGTGCGCAACCTGGCCAGTCGCTCGGCCGCTGCGGCGAAGGAAATCAAGGGTCTCATCCAGGATTCCGTCAAGAAAGTTGAGGATGGCTCAGCGCTGGTCACACAGTCCGGCGAGACGCTGCATACCATCGTCACCTCCGTCAAGAAAGTATCGGACATCGTGGCTGAGATCGCCGCCGCCTCACGTGAACAGTCCGCCGGAATCGAGCAGGTCAGCAAGGCTGTCGGTCAAATGGATGAGATGACGCAACAGAACGCGGCGTTGGTGGAGCAGGCAGCCGCCGCCTCACAATCCATGGCCGGCCAAGCCCGAAATCTCAATGACATCATGGCAGGGTATCGGGTGGACGATTCGGCCGTTGCCGAGGGACCGGGCAAAGCACCAGCAAAGCGATCGGGGGCCGCAGCGCCCGTGGAACGGCGCTCCGCTGGCCGACCCTGGAATAAGCAGCTGACCGGTGGCAAGGTCGGCGGCGAACCTTGTTGACCGGGTTCGCCCTGTGAACAGCTGGGTACACTTGGAAATTCTCGAGTCGCGGTGCGATACTTAATGCGGACTGCGATACTCAATGCGGACGCAGGCAGCCGATAGCCATTCCTCGAATCATGTTCCACCTCGATAGCGGCCGTTCGGGCGAGAGTGCCTGTCCAAGCGCGGGTGAGGCTCGGGAGCCGATATGAAACGCAATCCATTGTTCGCGCTGGCGCTGGTCCTCGTGTTTCCATATCTCGTCGTTCAAATAGGCACACTGGATTTAGGGCACGATCTGACGTACTTCGGGAAATTATCTCAGCTGCAGGGTGCGTACGTGCGGTACGCGCTCCTTCTGATTCCCGTAGTCTTGTTCGCCGTAGCAGCGTTCCGCTACAGCAAGCGCAAGTCCTCTACGACGCTCTAACTTTCGTTCGGGACGGCGTCGATTGCATTCCGGATTGCAGCACTACCGCGCAGATTCGCGCTGCAACCGTGTGCCTTTCGCAGTGGCAGCTCTGACGCTATCCCTGCTTTTCCTTGCAATCCAGGCAGCCCCTGCGAGTGACTGGGCGCACGGCGCGCTCCACAACGACTATCCTGGCCAACACTGGACTCAGGTCAGTAGACCTGAAGATCGAGGTTGGTCATCGGCCAAGCTGGCAGTCGCGAAGTCCTACGCTGATTCCATCGACACGGCTGCCGTGATGATCATCGACGACGGAGTTGTAGTTAGCCAGTGGGGCGAGACCTCGAAGGCATTCAACGTCCACTCGATTCGCAAGAGCTTTTTGAGCGCCCTGTACGGCACGGCGGTGGCGCGTCGGCAGATTGATCTCAATACAACGCTCGAGCAGCTGGGCGTCGATGACAACCAGCCGTCACTGAGCCCAGTGGAGAAGCAGGCACGCGTCATCGATCTGCTGAAGGCCCGGTCCGGTATCTATCATGCCGCGCTTTTCGAAACGCCGGCAATGAAGGCAAAAAAACCCGCGCGAGGATCCCATCCACCCCGCTCGTTTTGGTCGTACAACAATTGGGATTTCAATGCGCTGGGCACCATCTACGAATCCGCTACCCAAGATTCCATATACCGTTCGTTTGATGAACGGATTGCCCGGCCCATCGGGATGGAGGATTATCGCTTCGGCGATCAGGAATACGTTACCGGGCCAGACTCGATTCATCGAGCCTACCCGTTCCGGATGACAGCCCGCGATATGGCTCGATTCGGTTTGCTGTATTTGAGGGGCGGCAGGTGGCGTGATCACCAGGTGGTTCCCGCGAACTGGGTTCGAAGGAGTACGACCGCATATTCCGTGGCAGATGGCAACGCGAGAGACGGGTACAGCGGCTACGGCTATTTGTGGTGGGTGGCAGTCAATGGGAACCGCAACCCAAGGGTTGGGGTTCCGGACGGGAGCTTTTCGGCGTGGGGCGCTGGAGGGCACTTCATCGCCATCATTCCGGCGTTGCAACTCGTCGTAGTTCACCGGGTTGATACCGACGATCCGGAAAAGAAGGTTACGTTAAGACAGTTTGGCAA
>Ga0307511_10001493_pt1 | contig 24783 bp, 17 predicted proteins | sample 13_EM_MG_FD_200266 | JGI IMG/M metagenome (GOLD analysis project Ga0307511, IMG submission 200266) | Populus trichocarpa ectomycorrhiza microbial communities from riparian zone in the Pacific Northwest, United States - 13_EM | ecosystem: Host-associated > Plants > Roots > Unclassified | place... | reverse complement strand
AGTCGACAGTCTTGCCGTACTTATCGACGGCTCGATAGAGATACTGCCATTTGTCTCGGACGCGAATGTAGGTCTCATCGACGCGCCATGAGGAGTTCACGGGACGAGCCCAACGGTTCCAGCGCCTCTCGAACTCTGGCACATAGCGGATCACCCAGCGTAGGATTGTCGTGTGCGAAACACGGGTACCACGCTCGGCCATCATGGTCACGAGATCCCGATAGCTTAGCCGGTAGCTGATGTACCAGCGGACACAGAGCTCGATTGTCTCGCTCTCGAACTGGCGGCGGCGGTAGATGGCATCGCGTGCTTTTGGCAGGGTCATAAGAGCCTCCTCCCGGGGAAGGAGACCACCCACCCTAACCTCCTAATTTTGCAGGGAAAACTGTCGCATTCCGATGCATTGCGTTGCACCTGGGGGCGAACCTGCTAGGATGCCCGCCCGCCTGGCTTCGCAGGCGGGATTCGGTCGGGGCGTAGCTCAGCCTGGTAGAGCATCTGCTTTGGGAGCAGAGGGTCGGAGGTTCGAATCCTCTCGCCCCGACCACTTGTCCAGTTTAAGCTTTGGGTGCTCACCGAAAGCGGGCGATCGCGCGATGTTACGCGATCCGAAGGACCCGCCCACCGAGCCACAGGCCTCCCGCGCATGGGACAAAACCAAAAACGACGAACAGCGCTACTTCGAAAGGCCAAAGGTTTCGCTCGCCTCCGTTGACGACGGGATGCATGAGTACTGCGTCAGTCATGACCCCAGCTGCACCACCGACGAGAATTAGTACCCATGAAACAAACAACCGCGAAGGAGAAAGCCGCGCAGCGATCAGTCCGGCCAGGAATGCAGGCCCTCCGGTGACCGCCACCTGGGAAGCGATGCCGCTTTGTGCAGTCAAGTGCCAGCTAGCCACTGAGCCGAAGATTCCGGCAGTGAAGCCGAGAATTAACCGCTTGTGATTCGGTATTTGGAGCTGCAATATTCCTCCATGACATCAAGGCGCGATAGCTCGGATTCCTCAAGAATCACTGCTCACAGAGCCCCCGTCCTCGGACGGAGCGCTGTTACAGGGCTGCCCGTTCTTAAGCCCGCATCGAAGCCTGCCTCGATTTCCTTCAGAACCGCATCGACTGCGGTGCGCACGCTCCGCGCTCGCAAGAAGAAATAGCTTCGGTCTTCCGCTTGGCCACGTCGCCGGATGACGTTTTCATCAACTGTCCCTTCGATGAAAAGTACGCCAAGAAGTTTCAAGCTTTAATTTTTACGATTTATGCATGCGGTTTCCGCCCGCGATCCGCCCGGGAAATGGATGATGGTGGTGAGGCGCGGATCGAGAAGCTTTATGGTCTGATTAGAGAGTGCCGTTATGGCATTCATGACGTTTCGAGGACGCAGTTGGATGCCGCCACCAAGCTTCCACGATTCAACATGCCGCTGGAACTCGGTATTTTTCTCGGGGCCAAGCGGTTCGGAACGACAGCCCAGAAGAAGAAGCGGCTGCTGGTCTTCGACACTCAACCATACCGGTATCAAAAGTTCATCTCCGATCTTGCGGGTATGGATATCCACGCGCATCACGACCGGATCAACACAGTAATCGAACACACCCGCGACTGGTTAGCCAACGTATCACGGCGGAACCTACCAGGCGGTGCAGTCCTTACGCGCTTCTATAAGAGTTTTTGCGCCGACCTACCGGTGCTTGCGCGAAGTTTAGGACTTAGCGCTCGCAAAATCCCCTACGCAGATTACGATCGAATTGTCACGAGCTGGCTGTCGCCGCAGCGCGCAGCAACAACTGTTAAGCACGCCGCAGTTTCCTAACTTCGAAACTGCTGTTAATTAGGAGGCTGTGCCGATAGCGTCGAGAAACGTTGCGAGTGCGATATTGCGACCGCACAACACGATCGCAACCTTCTGGCCCCTGTAGGCATCGGCCAATTTGATCAACCCGGCCAGTGCCACGCCCGCAGCGCCTTCGACAATCCAATGTTCCGTCGCTGCGATGGATCGCATTGCCGCGGCAATCTGCGCCTCATTGACGGTCACGGTCTGGTCGATGACCGACTGACAGATCGGAAAGGTCACAGATCCGGGTTCCACGGCGCCGGCAGTGCTATCCGAGAGCGTCGGGGTCTCCGCTACGTCGATGATCCGACCCGCCTCGAGCGCTTTCAACAGGCAGGGAGAGTTTTCAGGCCAGACGCCCACTACGCGAGTTTGCGGGCGCAGCTGCTTGATCGCGGTGCCGGTTCCCCCAATCAGGCCGCCGCCGCCGACCGAGATGAAGACTGCATCGAGCTGCGGCGCCTGCTCGATCAATTCCATCCCGAGCGTACCCTGGCCGGCCATGACATCGAGGTCGTTGTACGGAGAGATGTAGGGACGGCTTTCTTCAGCAGCCCGGTGGCGTGCCTGCAGTTCCGCATCGAGAGGGTTTCCGTCCACCACGACCAGCTGAGCGCCCAGGCCTTTGATCGCTTCCATCTTCGATCGCGTAGTAGAAGCCGCGACATACACGGTTACAGGGACGCCAGCGAGCGCGCCAGCGTGGGCAACTGCCTGCCCATGGTTGCCAGTGGAAGCCGTTATCACACCCGCGCGCCGGCCGTCTTCTGCGAGAACATGAATCTTGTTGGTGGCGCCGCGAACCTTGAACGTACCGGTGGGTTGCAGGTGCTCCGCTTTGAGCAGAACCTCACACCCAAGCGCGTTGGATAGCGAGCGGCTGCGATCGAGAGGGGTGACGAGCACCTGCGGTCTGATGGCGCGGTGAGCCCGGGTGATTCTTTCGAACAATGACATCAGGGTCATTTTGACACCGTCCTGCATAGCCTGCGCAGAAAGATTAGGCCCACAGGCGACCGAGCGGCCAGCGAGGGAATCCCCAGCGGGGGCCCATTGGTTGGGCCCATAGGCGGGTGTAGCGCATGGTGTTTCCAAGTCGTTGGCCGCAGCCAGCATGCCGGCATTCAGCTACCCGCGCTATCCCTCCCGGGAGGGGGGCAGGACGAAAGGCTACGGTAACCTGGATTTTCCGGGGCGGTTAGCATCGATGTCGGTATGCCGGATCGTGAAGTCCCGCGCCCGCAAGGCGCCTTCCGTGGCGCGCCGCCTTAACAAGAATTGGGTTGACGGCGTATGTGACATCAATGTAATTGTCCATCCCGCGAGGGATCGAGGACTAACATGATAACCAGAGCGCGGGCTTTCTATCTGCTGGCGGCAGTTTCCTGGATTTCGGGCCAGACGGGGGCAGCCGTTGCAGGCGTGCCCGGCGGTGGTGCGGCGATGCCGCCGCCCGAGTGCCAGGCCCACGCCGGGTTTGATCGCGACCTGACGCTGCCGGGATATCTGCTGCCAACCAAGCTGGGTCCTACGACGTGCATTCCCTTCACGGTAACGGCTCAGCGCCCGCCTCCGAAATACAAGGGTGACTTCTACGTCGACGAATTCACGGATCAGAAGCTGAGGCAGCGCTGGGCCGAGTGCAAGCTCGACAAGGTCTGCTTTGATAAAGTCAACAAGATCGTGCTCGCCCGCCGCCCGCCCAACAAGGAGCACGACCACCGCTCGGCGCGCGATACCTACCTGCTCGGTAAGATCGACTCCGACAATCCCAACGTGGATCTGAAGACGATCCGCCGTCCGGCCTTCTTTGCGAAGGCGCCTTATCGCGAGAGCATCGCAGAGGACGACGGCCATACCTTCACCGTCGAGCTCACCGCACCACCGGAGCCGTTTGAGCGCGTGAAGCTCAACTGGAAGGATGACATCAAGCTGCGAGGCTGGTACCAGGTGGGGCAGGGGATTGACGATGGCAAGGGTGGCAAAGTCCGGGCGCTCATTGTCATGACAGCGGGCGGTGGCGGACGAATCGTGGCTATCGAGGACCCGAAAAACGAGCTGTACTACTTCGACACGGCTACGGGCAATACCGTGACCCGTGTATACCCGGATCAGACCACCGGCGCGACCGGTGAGCGTAACTGGCGCGAAATGGCGCATATGTTCAACACTGCCGGCTACGATGTGCTCAACTATGACCGCCGGGGTGTCGGCGTATCAGGTGGGTTCAGCGATACCAACACTGTGCAGCAGGGGCGCGACCTGCTCAAGGTGATTGGCGATTTGAAGACAGGCGCCGGCATCCGCGTGCTCACTCCCGCGGGCGAGGAGCACACAGGCCTGGAGGCAGCGAACCTGTTGACCGGTGGAAACGGCGACATCCCGGTCGTGCTCTTCGCCAGCTCACGGGGTACCATGTCCAGCGGTTTCGCAATGGCGCGCAATTTCGATAAAGCCTGCGACTATGACCTGCCCGTGATCGCGTGCGGACCGGCAGTAGGCTTGAAGAACATCAAGGCAGCCATGAACGTCGCTGACTTTACGCCGGGCATCGGCTATCTGACTTCGCCGACCGATGAGCGCGATTCCCTGCGTCCGCTGTTTACCGCCGGGACGCAGGAAGAGTACAACATCGTGTTCTTCCCGAGCTCGGCGATTCTCGCGAGTGTGAGCAAATGGCCGGCGCTGTTCATCGGGCGCGGCCTGTGGGATTACGCGTCGAGCCTCGAAGGCTCTATCGATACACTGAATCGCGTCAAGGGCCTGAAGGAATTGATGGTCGTGCGAGCCGGGCATACCATCGAGACATGGCCCGAGGAAGAACAGGATCGAGTGATGGTGCGCATGGTTGCGTTCGCACGTGCGGCCGTGCTCGGTCAATCTTCCGTGCCGGGCGGGCGAGCCTGGTCCAACATCAAGGAACTGGCTGCCACGGCCTCGGATGTGTGGGAAACTTCTTCTCATCCTGACTACATGCGTTAGATCTATGTACACTACGAAATCCACCCTGTTTGCGGCCTGGTATATGGCCGCCGTCGCATTGATCCTGACGGCTGCCGCGGTTGCGCAAGCTCCCCCGCCTACCGGGCCCACGCACATCCTGATCACCTACCGCAGCGAGCCGGCAAGCCGCCCCGCCTTTCGTACCTATCTGCAGCGAGACATGCTGGCGCGATTGGAGAAACTGAAGCGCGAAGGCGTGTTGCGCAGCTATCAGATCCTGTTCAACCCGTTCACGACGGCAGATACCTGGGACGCGATGACAATTCTGAGCTTCACGCGCTACGTCGATACGCTGCGTTGGAAGCAGATCGAGCGAACTGCGCCAGGTGGCCTCAACGCCGCTGGATTGCGTCTCGCGAAGCCGGTTGATACCTATTCGGCAGACCTTCCCTGGGAAGGGCAGGCGGACGATCCCGGGTCCGAAGGCGATAGTGTTTACTACGCCATACCGTACGAGTACGCCGCCGCTGATCAATACCGGAAGTACGTGGATGCCTACGTCATTCCGCAGGTAGCGGGTTGGATGCAGGAAGGCATCCTCAGTGGCTACCGGCTATTCATGAATCGCTACCCGGTCGGACCTGCCTGGGACTCTCTGTTCGTGTTCCGCTACCGCAACCTGGAAGCCTTCGGCCAGCGGGATGAAATCATTTCCAGGGTGCGGCAGACCCTGGTGGATCAACCCACCTGGAAACACTGGAGCGACATCAAGCAGACGATCCGGACCGAAAGTGCGAATACGATCGCCGAGGCTCTGCAGCCGAACGACGGCCCGCGGTAGGCCTGCACGGGGCCCGGGTTGCCGGCAGCCGCTGGTTTGTCTTCTTGTGCTTGAAAAGACATTGCAATCTCGACAATACTCTCGGGGTACCCGTTTGGCGTAGATTCCTGCAATCGTCGTGGCTCGTAGCTCCCATGTCGCCCACGTGCTGGGAACCCTGGCTGTCAGCGGGGCGCTCGCGCTTGGTCTCGTAGCCTGGCAAGTGGCCGCCGCGGGCACCGTGCTGCGCGCGCGCTTCAAATCGGACATTGTCTCGACCAGCCCGGGGACACGGCGTGATGAAAATACCGACGCTGTGTTGCTGCACGTCGTAGAGGGATTGGTCGCCTCGCGCGAGGATGGGTCGCCCGCGCCCATGTTGGCCAGCCGCTGGACGGTGTCGGCGGACGGCCGGATTTACACCTTCACGCTGCGCCCGGATGTCATTTTTCACAACGGTGCGCCGCTGACTGCGGCGGAGGTCATCTGGTCGCTACAGCGGTATCTGAAGCCGCAGACCCGGTGGCGATGCCTCGCGGAGTTCGGCGAGCATGGTATCGCTCGCGTAGCGTCGATCACCGCGCCGGATCCGCACACGGTGATCATTACGCTCGATCGGGCAGCTCCGATGTTTCTCACCACGCTGGTCAGGGCCGATTGCGGAGGTACTGGCATTCTGCATCCGGATTCCGTGGACGCGGATGGAAACTGGCGAGCGCCTATCGGCACGGGCCCTTACGAGATGGGCGAGTGGCGGCACAATCAGTTCGTCGAGCTCAACCGCTTTGCGCGCTACTCGCCACTGCCTGGCGCGCGTGACGGTAACGCGGGAGGCAAGCATGCCCTGGTGGATCACATCCGCTTCCTGATCATTCCGGACAGTTCCGCCGCACGGGCGGCATTGATCCGGGGCAGTCTGGACATACTCGACAATCTCGCCCCCTCGGAGCTCACCGGAATCCGTGGCAGGCCGGATCTGGAGTTCCAGCAGGTTCCGATCCTCGACTGTTATGCATTGCTCATCCAGACCCGCGATCCCCTGCTCAGCGATGTCAGGCTGCGAACCGCGATTGCGCTTACGATTGATACGGTGGGCCTGACAAAGGCCATCACCTGGGGGACCGGAACTGCTGATAATTCACCCATTCCGGTTGCAAGCCCGTTTCATGGTCCCGTGGAGGCGCACCTGAGGAAGCCGGATGTGGGGGAAGCTCGCCGGCTGGTGAGAGCAGCTGGATACGACGGCCGTGCAATCCAACTCGTCACCAGCCGTCGCGACCCGCAGATGTTCGATATTGCGGTGGTGATACAGGCCATGGCCGCGGAGGCCGGCATCCACCTGCAAATCGATACGGTCGACTGGCCGGCGCATCTTTCCCTGTACACGGTGGGCAACTATCAGCTGATGGTGCAATCCTTTTCCGCCCGGCTCGATCCCACACTCAGTTTCGGTATTTTCATCGGTGACAAACGCGAGGACCCGCGCAAGGTCTGGGACACGCCGCGTTCGCGCGAGCTGCTGGGACAGACGATGGCGTCTGCGGATTCCGCCGCTCGCCAGGCGCTATTTGATACCTTGACCCGCGATTTCCTGGCCGAAGTTCCGGCGGTGGCTCTGTTCAACTCGTCCCGGCTGTCCGTCGTGCGTTCCAACGTCACGGGTTACCGCAACTGGACGGCTGCCCAGCAGCGCCTTTGGGGCGTCGGACTCAACTGAATGCAACACGACACATGCTGAGCTACATCTGCAAACGCCTGGCTCTGACCCTGCCGACCTTGGTGCTCGTGTCCATTGCGGTGTTTCTCATCATCCGGCTCATCCCCGGGGACCCTGCGCTGGTGCTTTTGGGTGAGGGTGCGGATGGCGCGGCGCTCGCCGGTGTGCGTGCCGACCTGGGCCTCGACCGTCCGCTGCCAGTCCAGTTCGTGTCCTGGCTGCAGCACGCATTGCGAGGCGACCTGGGACGTTCGATCGTGAGCGGCGAACCGGTTGCCGGGCTGATTCTGCAGCGCTTCGGGCTGACGGCGGCAGTGGTGCTCGTGGCTGTGACCGCGGCCACCCTAATTGCAGCGGCCGCTGGCCTCACCGCGGCGTGGCGCCGCAACTCGGCTCTCGACCTGGCGGTGGTGGGCACCGCCACTGTTGTGTTGGCCATACCGAGTTTCTGGCTGGGACTGGTGCTGCTGCTGCTGTTCGGTCTGAAACTCGGCTGGTTGCCGTTCGTCGGCTACATCCCATTTTCCGAAAGTGCCGTGCAGGCCCTGCTGTTTCTCGTGATGCCGGTAGTGACGCTGACAATCACGGAAAGTGGCGTGCTCACGCGAATGATGCGCTCCAGCTCGATCGACGTCCTGCAGCTCGACTATGTAACTCATGCCCGAGCAAAGGGTTTATCCGAGAGAGTCGTCCTCACTCGCCATGTCTTTCCAAATGCCTTCGCGCCGACGTTGACTTTGGTGGGATTGACGCTAGGGCATCTACTTGGCGGCATCGCGGTGATCGAAACGGTATTTACCTTGCCGGGCCTCGGCCGATTGATGGTCGATTCGGTTCTGGCCCGGGACTATCCCGTCGTGCAGGGCTGCCTGTTGTTCACGGCAGTCGTCTATGTCGTCGTCAACCTCCTGGTTGATCTGTGCTACCCCTTGTTCGATCCTCGCGTGACAGCACGATGATGGGCCGCGTCGGCCATGTCGGCTTGAACGCACTCGTCGGGATTCCTCTCGTCGGCTCGCTGTTGGTGACCATCGGAATCGGGCTGTTTTGGATGCCCTACGATCCCATCGCGATTGATCTGGCTCACCCGCTTGGCTCTCCAGGGCTGCACCACTGGTTCGGAACGGACGAATTCGGGCGTGATGTTCTGAGCCGCTCAATGCTCGGATCGAGAATCAGCGTGCTGATCGCGCTCGCGACGGTTGCGGTGGCCATCACGTTGGGCACGGCACTGGGTCTGTTGGCCGGTTACCTGCGTGGCTGGACCGATCGGCTGCTCATGATGATGACGGATGCGGTTCTGGCATTTCCAGGAATCCTGTTGGCGCTTGCCCTGATCGCCGTGTTTGGTTCGAGTGATGGCAGCATCATCCTTGCGCTCAGTACCGCATATACGCCGTCGGTCGTGCGGGTGGTGCGTGCTACCGTGCTCTCGATTCGTGAGCGCGAATTCATCGAGGCTTCCCGGTCCGTCGGCGACAGCCCGCTCGAGACGATTGTGCATCACATCCTCCCGAACGTATTACCACCGGTAGTCGTGCTGGCAACCAGCCTCTTCGGTTGGGCAATGTTGTCTGAGAGCGCGCTAAGTTTCCTGGGCGTAGGGGTGCCACCGCCGGCCCCTACATGGGGAAACATGTTGTCGCAGTCGCGTCCGTACATGGACGTTGCAAGCTGGCTCAGTATCGTCCCGGGATTGTGCATTGCCGGCACTCTGCTGGGAGTGAATCTCCTGGGCGATGCCCTGCGTGACTGGCTCGATCCTCGCAAGACATGAGCGCCTCGCTGGCCACACCACTGTTGCGACTCACGGGAGTGCGTATCGAGGCAGTGGGGCGCGCGCGGGCCGGGTCGGCCCCCTTGTTGGAAGATCTTTCGTTTGACGTGGCGCCGGGTGAGTTTGTCGCGGTCGTTGGCGAGTCGGGTAGCGGCAAGACACTGGCTGCCCGCTCGATCCTGAATCTGCTCCCGGAGGGTGTCCGGCGCGTGGGCGGGCGGATCGAGCTCGAGGGACGCGATCTGACCCAACTCAGCGGCCCCGAGATGCGCAAGGTGCGCGGCGCGCAGATCGGAATGGTCTTCCAGGAGCCCATGGTCTCTTTGAACCCCGCCATGACGATTGGCCGTCAACTGGCGGAGGGTCTGCAATTGCATCGGCGATTGTCCGGGGACGAAATCCGGCGGCAATCACTCGCCATGCTGGAGCGTGTGCGGATCACCGATCCGTCGCGCTGCCTGTCGGCTTTCCCGCACGAATTCTCGGGCGGCATGCGCCAACGCATCATGCTGGCGGCAGTGCTGTTGCTGAAGCCGAAGTTGTTGATTGCCGACGAGCCGACGACTGCCCTCGACACCCTGAGCCAGCGCGAGGTGCTCGAGCTGATGGTGGAACTGGCTCATGATGGTGGGGCCGCGGTACTGCTGATCACCCACGACCTGGGATTGGTGGCTCGCTACACGGAGCGGGCAATCGTGCTCGAGAAGGGACGTCTCATGGAAGTTGGCACGACCCGCCAGATCCTGACTGAGCCGCAAAATCCCTACACACAGCGCCTGGTGGCCTCCTTGCCCCGGGGGAGTGCCGCCGGGACGGCTGTGCCCGACTCGGCGCAGGTAGTGGTGCAGGTCAGGAACGCCTGTATCGGCTATCCGGGCCGCCCTGGGTTGTGGCGGGCAGGTACCCCCACACAGGTGGTACATGGCGTAGACCTGGATGTACGTTCGGGGGAGATCGTTGCGATCGTGGGGGCCAGTGGGTCCGGCAAGACAACACTGGGCCGGGCGATTCTCGACCTCAAGCCATTGACGGCCGGCAGCATCCGCTTCGATGGCATCGAGCTTGCCCAAATGACAGCTGCACAACGGAAACAATTCCGCCGTGCTGCGCAACTCGTGTTCCAGGATCCGTACTCGTCGTTGAATCCCAGGCTCAGGGTGCGTGATATCGTCGCCGCCACTTTGCGCCATGCTGATATCGATCCGGCGGCACGTGCTGCGCGCGTCGATGCGGTACTGGACGAGGTCGGTCTGGCTTCGTTCGGTGATCGTTTCCCTCACCAGATGTCGGGAGGGCAACGTCAACGTGTTGCGATCGCGAGGGCGGTTGTATCCCGGCCGCGACTGGTGGTCGCGGATGAGCCCGTATCAGCGCTGGATATGACTATCCAGCAACAGGTGCTCGCGCTGTTTCGGAAACTTCAGGCGCAATATGGTTTTGCATGCCTGTTCATCACCCACGATCTTGCCGTGGTTCGCCAGATCGCTGCCCGGGTGGTGGTGATGTCGGGTGGAGTAGTGGTGGAGGAGGGCCCCGTACCGGCCGTTTTCTGTGACCCGCGGCACGAGTACACCCGTGAGCTGCTCGCGGCAACGCCGGCGCTGGAGGCGGCTGCCCTGGTTGGCTGAGCGGTGCAGGTGACAACTTGTACTTGTAAGTGTAAAAAGACAATATTATCTTTTTAGACTACATGATACATTTGGGTCGACCAAGCACATAAGCCTCACTTATTTCAGGGGTAGAAGATGCTCAAAGGCACTGGGGTACGGTTCCGGTTGGGGTGCGCCGGCTGGGTGATGATGGTGTCGATTGCCGCTCCGGCGGTCGCTGGCATGCCGGCGGGTGAAAGCGCGGCAGCAGCGGACCCTGCAGCCGCCGATGCGCCGGCTGCAGCCGCGGACGCGCCAGCCACGGGAGAAAAAAACCCGCTGACGCTCGAAGAGATCGTCGTGACCAGTGACCGCAAGGCGAGCTACAGTGCCGACCTGGTCCAGGCAGGTAGTTTCCGCGGCGCTCGTCAGCTCGATACTCCGCTGACCATCGCAGTCGTTCCCGCGGAGGTGATCGAGTCGCAACAGGCCCGCGGCCTGTTCGACGCTCTGCGAAACACAGCCGGGGTCACGAACTCGCAGACGAGTCCAACGGTTTACAACAACCTCTCCATTCGCGGCATAGCGGTGGACAATCGCGCCAACTATCGTCTCAACGGCAGCCTGCCGATCATCAACCTGGTCGATCTGCCGTTGGAGGACAAGGATCGTGTGGAAGCGCTCAAGGGAGCCTCTGCGCTGTATTACGGCTTCACGACGCCCTCCGGCATCATCAATCTGACCATGAAGCGGCCGACGCCGGATACGTATCTGTCGGTCGAAGGATTCGGAAACGATCATGGCTCGGCGGCGGGCCACATCGACTTCGGTGATACGTGGGGCATGTTCGGGGCGCGGGTGAACGCAGTGTACGGACACGTTGATTCCGGTATCGACAACACCGCTGGTAGCCGTGCGCTGATCGCAGGCGCGTTCGATTTCAAGCCCATCGAGGACCTCACGATCAGCCTGGATGCCGAGTATTTGTACAAGAACGTTGTCGAGCCCGGCGTTTTCAGATTCCTGACGCCACCGAAGCCGACCCTGAACAATCTATATCCGGCGATCCAGTTGCCGCCGCTGCTGGATCCGTCCACCAATTTCGGTCCCGCCTGGGCGGTGAACCACGCCCGGGAAAGCAACGTTCTGCTGCACACCAACTACCGGATATCGCAGGCCTGGAGCGCAACGGTGGACGTTGGTGACTCGTACCTGCTGCGCGACCGGCGCTTCAACACGCTGAATCCGACCAACTATGCGACCGGCGATGGCCAGCTGAGCATCGGCCTGCAGGAGCAGCACTATGAGAACAAGAACGCCCGGGCCGAAATCGCCGGCACGTTCTACACCGGACCGTTGGTGCACGAGGTTATTTTCGGGTTTTCCGAGAACGTGAAGAACCAGGTCTCGCCGGCTTCGGCCGCCGCCTTGTGTCCGGGAGCGACACCGGCCGCCAAGCCGGTGACTTGTGCGCAGAACTTCTTCAATCCCGTACCCATCCCATACACGCCGATGCCGTCGTCATTTACTGCCGACACCCTGCGCATCAAGGACGTCGGCACTTACGCGTTCGACCGGCTCAAAGTCGTCGATTGGCTCGATCTGCTCGGTGGCGTCCGCTATTCTGACTACACGGAGTCCGACGCCACCACGAATACGCAGACGTTCGCTGCGACGCCGTTATCCTATTCATACGGGTTCGTGCTCAAGCCCCGCACGTGGGCAAGTCTGTACGGAACCTTCATCCAGGGACTGGAGACGACGCCCGGCGCTCCGATTACGGCGAACAACTACGGCACACAGTTGCCGGCCACTGAAAGTACTCAGCGGGAGGCGGGCATCAAAATCGAGCCCAAGAGGGGTCTGCTGGTCCAGGCTGCCTATTTTGCTATCAATCGCGCCTCTACCTACACGAATAGCGCGAACTTCTACGTGCAGGATGGACGTGCTGAGTACAAGGGCGAAGAGCTCAGTGTGACCGGTGAAGTCACGCGCGACCTGTCAGTCTACGGCAGCGCGCTGTTCCTGCAGGCCGAACAGGTCAATGGAGCACCGACAACCGTTGTGACGAGCAAAGGCGTAACGACGGTCAATCCGACTTCCAACGGCAGGCAGATTGAAAACGTGCCCAAGCGACAGTTCTCGATTGCCGGAGAATATCGGCTGACCCCCCTGCTGACCGGCCTCAGCTTGACGGCGGGTGTTTACTACACAGGTCCCCGGGCCATCAACCAGCTGAACAGCGCATTCGTTCCCGGTTACACGCTGCTCGACGCGGGCGCCTCCTATTCCACCCTGCTTGACGGTCACACGCTGCTGTTGCGGCTGAATGGTGAAAACATTGCCCGCAGGCGCTACTGGGTATCGACCGGTGGGCTCATCCTCGACGAGGGGCCGCCGGGCGATGTCAAATTCTCGGTCTCATGGAAGTACTGACGGACAATCATGGTCAAATTCTTCGGCGTGCGGGAGCTGGTTGAGCTGCTGCGGATTCTCGGAGTGGAGGAGTTTCTCTCGAACCTGATCCGCTACACCCGGGACGACTATCTGCGCTGGCAGCAGTTTGAAAAGATAGCGCGGGTGGCCAGTCATTCGCCCAACGGCGTGATCGAGCTCATGCCGATCTCGGACGGCGAGTTGTATACGTTCAAGTACGTCAACGGCCATCCGGTCAATACACTATCCCGCAAGCTCACAGTGACTGCGTTCGGTGTCCTGGCTGACGTTCGGTCGGGCTATCCACTCCTGGTCAGCGAGATGACTATCTCCACGGCGCTTCGCACAGCGGCTACTTCGGCTCTCGCCGCGAGTTGCCTGGCACGCGGCGACAGTGCCGTGATGGCGTTGATCGGCCTGGGCGCGCAGGCCGAGTTTCAGGCGTTGGCCTTCAAGGCGGGTCTTGGGATCAGGAAGCTACAGGTGTTCGATGTCGATCCGGCGGCGGTGACGAAGTTCAGCACAAACATGCGTGGGCTGGGCGTGGAGGTCACTCCGGCAGGGTCGATCGCGGAGGCCGTCAAGGGCGCCGACATCGTGACCACCGCTACGGCGGCAAAACGTAATGCGGTGATATTGACCAACGACATGATCGTCCCGGGGGTGCACATCAACGCCATTGGTGGCGACTGTCCGGGAAAGACCGAGCTGGATCGCGCTTTGCTGCAGCGTGGCCGCGTCTTCGTGGAGTATCTGCCACAGTCGCGTATCGAGGGTGAGATCCAACAGCTGCCCGTCGATTCCGATATTACGGAGCTGTGGGAGGTGCTGGCCGGGAGGCGCCCGGGACGCCAGTGCGCAGCCGATGTGACGATCTTCGACTCAGTGGGGTTTGCCATCGAAGACTTCTCGCTGCTCAGGTACCTGAACGACCTGTCGAGCACGCTGGATGTGCACCGCGCGATCGATCTCGTGCCGACGCTGGAGGATCCGAAGGATCTATTCGGCCTGTTGCGTACGGCGCCCCCGCCGCTGCGTGTGAAGGCGGGCTGAGGCCGCCGCTGCGGATGGCTTACTCCGGAACCATGGCCACCAACTCGTTCGTTCTGCGGCTTGCGAGGAGGTGACTTTCCATCAGCACGGAGGCATCGTGATGCCTGCCGCTCTCCAGCGCCGTGAGGATGGCGAGATGCTCGTCAATCGAAGCCTGTACGCGCGCCACACCGTACACCCATTGATAGTTCATGAAGGTGCGCAGTTGGTTCTGCCGTTGCACCGCGCTCAATATGTAGCGGTTGCCCGAGCAGCGCGCGAGCTGTTCGTGGAAATCCGAGTTCATCTCGTAGAATTTCACGGCGAGCACATCGCGCCACGGCTTGCGGCGAAACGCCAGGTGCAGCTCACGCGAATGCCTGGCCCATTCCCGGTCGAGCTGGAAAGTCGGCTGCAGCAGGGCCGCAGGCTCGATGGCGCGGCGAAAGGCATAACTCTCCGAGCGCGTCCGGCTCGAGTCGATCGAGGCCATGAACGACCAGCCGTTGCCGGGCTTACGTTCCACCAGGCCGAGATCGGCCATTTGGCGCAGGACGCGCAACACTGTCGGCAGCTTGACATTGAATAGCCGCACGAGCTCCTGTTGCGCGACTTCCACTGGCAGCTTGCCGGAGTTGCGGCCTCGTGCGATGGCCACGAACAACTGCTTGTGTTCTTCGTCCTGCGGGTCAACGGGGTCGATGTCCGGGACGTTGGTGACCGGCTTCACGAGGACGAAGCCACGATTGGCCCGCGCCGCGACACAGCCCTGGTCGGCCAGGAGCTTGAGAGCCCCGCGGATGGGTGTTCGGGAGACACCGAACTGCCGGCACAAATCCTGTTCGACGAGGTGGTGGCCGGTGCCGGCGCCTTGCTCGTTCAGCGCCTTCAGGATACGTCCGGCCAGCTCGGCCTGCAGCGGACTCGGCTCAGACGTTTTGCGCGGTTTGGCGCTCGCGCGCGGGTTTTTGGCCGTATGCATGTTGCGTATTGTCGCTCAAGAGACATCCGAAGCGATAGCCGCGGTTTGCATTATACAATATGAAAATACAAAATGGGCGCGAGGGAATTGAATGACAGTAGCCCAGACGATTGCCCCGCACTATGAAGACGGCTTGGAACGGGCCCAGCCTCGTGAAGTCGACGTCAATGCTGCGGCCGTGGAGGCGTTTCTCGATGACGCTGCAGCCAGCGGCCTCGAAATACATGGATTGATGCTTCACCGCGGCGGCCGGGTGGTCGCGGAAGGGTGGCAGTGGCCCTATCGCGCCGATCGTCCGCGCATCATGCACTCCGCCACCAAGAGCGTCCTGGCGAGTGCGATCGGCATGGCACTCGACGAGGGACGATTCAAGCTTCAGGACAAGGTCGTCTCATTCTTTCCTGAGTACCTGCCGGCCGTGGTGGACGACAAACTCGGTGCAATGACGATCGAAGACCTGCTCACGATGCGTACGGGGCATGCAGCCGAGACTTCGGGTGCGATCTGGCGGGGAATCGAGACCAGTTGGACGGCTGAGTTCTTCAGGATTCCGGTCGTGTACACGCCTGGTACGACTTACATGTATACGAGCGCGGCCAGTTACATGTTGTCGGCAATCCTCACCCGCGTGACCGGCGAAACGCTGCACGACTACCTGAGGCCGCGTTTCTTTGCGCCCCTGGGTATCACCGGCGAGCAGTGGGATATCGGGCCAGACAACATCAACCCCGGCGGCAACGGCCTGACCATGAAGACGGTGGATCTGCTCAAGCTGGGTGTATTGCATGCGCAAAGGGGACTGTGGCAAGGGCGCCGTATCCTGTCGGAGGCGTGGGTAGATCAGGCGACGCGATCTCACGGCGAAGACAACTACGGCTACCAGTGGGCCACCGCGGCGGACGGCGCCTACCTTGCCATTGGGATCTTCATGCAGTTCGCAATGGTTTTCCCGCAGCATCAGGCAACTCTTGCCGTCGTTGGGGCCGAGAAAGAGGGGAGCACAGTGTTCCTGCCGCTGGTGCAGCGGCACTTTCCCCACGCTTTCGAGAAAATGCTGCCCGCGGATGAGGCGGCCCTGGCAGATGCGAGCCTGCGGGCGTGGCTTGCGGCGCTCGCGCGCAAGCCCGCGATCGTTTCATATAGCTCCACAAAACCCACACAAGTCAGCGGCCGAACCTATCGCATCGAGCCCAATACCGTGGGAGTGACTGCGGTACGGTTCGATTTTGGCGACGAGGGTTGTGTCTTCCATCTGCTGGCGGCAGGCGCCGAATACCGCGTGGCGTGTGGTCTGCGTGACTGGATCGAAACCAAAACCGACGTTCCCGGCCGCGAGTTGCACCACGGTTATTCCCTGAGGTCAACCCAGGTCGTTGCCGGCGCCCGCTGGCTCGATGAGAGCACACTGGAGATGACCTGGATCTTCGCGCAGACCGCATTTCGTGACACGGTGGTCTGCCACTTCGACGGCGATCGCGTCACCCTCGAACGCAGCGTGAACGTCAATTCGGGCGCGCTGTCGTGGCCGACCCTGTCCGGCGTTCTGAGCGACGCCAGGCACGTGAGAACGGTCGTCTCGTAGCCGGCCGTACGCGGGTTCGAAGGCTATACTTCGGCCCATGACGGATCGGATCGTCGAAGACCAGAAGCGTCCGGCGGCGTGAACAACGCTGCAATACCTGCCGCCCCCGAAGGAAAGGTTTCCGCGCGCTTTATCGCAATTTACGCCATTGCGTACGCGGCACTGTGGCTGGCGCTTCTGACGCCCGCCATCATCAGTCTGGCACTGCGTGTCCAGCAGCTCGCTCCGGGGAACGCTGCGCAGCCCATCTCATGGATTCTCATGACGGGCGCCCTGGTCGCGCTCGTCAGCAATCCGGTGTTTGGCGCGTTGAGCGACCGCACCAGGTCGCGGTTCGGCAGGCGCCGGCCCTGGCTGGTTGGCGGCGTGCTGTGCGGCTGTGGGGCCCTGGCGGTAATCGGCCTCGCACCCTCAATCAACATCGTGCTGCTCGGGTGGTGCCTCGCCCAGCTTGCCTACAATGCGGTGCTCGCAGCCCTGGTGGCCATCATTCCCGACCGGGTCCCAACGGCCCAGCGCGGCACTGTGGTGGGAATCCTCGGGGTGTGCATGCCGATCGGGCAGATCGGGGGGACGTACCTGGTCCAACAGCTGTCATTCAACATGACATGGGTACTCGTCGTGCCCGGGCTGATCGGCATTGCCGGCGTGCTGCTGCTGGTACTGGTTCTGCCTGAGGGGACGCGGTGGCCTGCTTCCGCCCGGGCGCAAGCTCCACAACCTGCCGTGCTCGAAGTACCGCCACCACGCAATCATCGCGACTTCTCCTGGGCGTGGCTCTCCCGCGTCCTGTTCACGACGGGCTCGTGCTTTCTGCAGGCCTACCAACCTTTCCTTCTCATCGAGAAGCTCGGGCTCGATCCCGCCGATGTGCCCCGGTTGATCTTCCGGTCTACGCTCGTGGGGGCGGTGATGGTGGTCGTCTGGAGCCTGATCGCGGGCCGGCTGTCCGATCGCAGCGGGCGGCGCCTGCCGTTCGTCATGGCGGGCTCGGTGATCCAGGGGCTCGGGCTGTGGGTGATCGCCGCCTCGGATTCCTACACGATGCTGTTGCTTGGAGTTGCGCTGACCGGCATGGGGCATGGCGTCTACGAGGGTGTCGATCTTGCACTGGTGACGGACGTGCTGCCTGATCGCGATCAACATGCAGCCAAGGATCTCGGTCTTCTCAACATAGCCAACACGCTGCCGCAGGTAATAGCTCCGCTGTGTGCACCGGCGATACTTGCGGTCAGCCGTGGCGACTACGCACTCGTGTTTGCGGTCGCCGGTGCGGTCGCGGTGCTTGGCGCGGCCGTCCTGGTACCGCTCAAGAACGTTCGTTAATCATCAAAGTACCAACGTTGTCTTTTTGGTACAGTCGATAATTATCCAGTATTTCAAATAGTTGCATGCGCGTTGGCAAAATGGACGCCGAGAATATTTGACAACGTTGTCATCGAGGGGTAATTCTTCCGCCCGACAGTCAACCAACTGTTTCGGGAGGGGGAAATGGCGATCGGATTGCCAATATCACGGCGGGTTGGCGCCGCCAGGTCTGTTGCGATCATCGTGGGCGCGAGCTTGTTTGCCACCGGCACGCTCGCGGCAGAAGAGGCCGCCCAGAAGCCTCCAGAGCCAGCCGAGCTGGCGGAAGTCGTTGTGTCGGTCGAGCGGGTGACGCAAACGTTGCAGAGCTATGCCGGAACGGCAGTGACAGCCACGCAGTCGGAGCTCGACTCGCTGGGCGCTACCAACCTGGTCGATATCCCTTCGATCCTGCCCGGAGTCGAAATATCGAACTACGAGGACAACACGAATATCTACGTGCGCGGTATCGGCAGCGATGCCAACACCGAGCTCGGAGATCCGGCTGTAGCGCCGCATCTCGACGATGTGTACGTGCCGCGTCCGCGAGGCCTCCAGGTGGCCTTCTTCGACATCGATCGCGTCGAGGTGAACGTGGGCCCGCAGGGCACGGTCCGCGGGCGAAATGCGCTGGGCGGGACCGTGAACATCGTCTCCAAGAAGCCGCAGATGAACAAATTCGACGGCTACGCGCAGGTGGGCGTCGGCAATTACAACGAGAAAGAATATCGCGGTGCGCTGAATCTGCCGCTCGTCAATGACATGGCCGCGGCGCGCTTTTCGGTCTATTCCTCGACGCACGACCCATTTGTCAAGAACGTGGGTCCGTTGCGCACCCTCACCGGTTGGGAATCACAGGATGACCTCGGCGCCCGCATGCACGTGCTCGTGCAGCCCCTGGAGCAGTGGTCATTCCTGGTGACCGGCGACTATCTGCGCTCGCGCGGTACGGGCTCGCGCGGTGTCGACTTCTTCAATGCCGCCAAAGCCGGCATTAACTTCAACGACGTGAGCGACCCGCGCAAGGTCAATATGGTCGGATTCGATCCGACCCAGGACACCCGTCACTGGGGCCTGTCGCTGAATACCACTTACAAGACCGACCTGCTGAATGTTCAGTACATCGGCGCCTACCGCAGCCTGCACTACCAGTCGGATCATCCATCCGCCGGACGTGACTATGCGTTTCCCGGCGACGATAACGCCAACATCGAGCGTGGCGGTTTTGTCCACCCGGGTGACCCGCTGGCGTCCCAGTATCTTGCGGAGCGGGTGTACGGCAACTACGGCGCCCTGATCTGGGACACGACTTCGAAGATGCACACCCATGAGTTGCGCTTCACGTCCCCGGACAGTGCCAGCCGGATTACCTGGGCAGCGGGTCTGTATTACTTCAAGGAACACCAGGACGTATTCCTCGGCATTCCGCAAGACTACAACACGCTGCCGTACCTCGAGTTCAACCAGGGCAGCACTAATGGCGAATCGAAGTCGGGTTACGGCGATCTCACCTTTGCCGTCACCGACAAATGGAAAGTGACCGCCGGTGCCCGCTACTCGAAAGAGAGTAAGGACCGCGACGGCTTCAACTTCATTGCCGGATTCGATACGAATGGTGTCGCCATCCGCACGGGTACGCCTGGCTTCACCATGGCGGGGCTTTCGCGTGCGTTGAGAAACCCGGATGCCAATGGCAACGGAGTTCCGAATGAGCTCGCGGACATCGTCGCCTTGTACCGTGCCGGCGTCACCTCCTACGGCATCAACGACACGTTGAGCACCTTCCTGTCAGGCGGTTGCGTGCAGGCGAGCGCGTTTGGCGGCACCTGCGCAAACTATCCCGGCCTCAAACTGGCCAAAGACGCCGCTGCGACCGTCCAGCACGGCGAGAACTCCGACAAGTTCGCTGACTGGCGGGCGCGCACGCAATACGAGTTCACTGACAAGAACATGGCGTATGCCCTCGTTGCACTGGGACACAAAGCGCCGAGCTTCAACGACACCGTGCAGGCCGGTGACAAGCTCATTACTCCACCGGTGGGACCCGAGAAGAGCATGATGGTGGAGGTCGGCAGCAAGAACATCCTGCAGGTGGCTGACCGTGCCCTGGTGCTCAACGCCTCGGCCTATTACGTCAAGTACACGGACCAGGTGTTCAGCTCACAGGTTGCCGTCGCGTTCCTGTCAAACGATCCGGTCGGCCAGGCGAACTGCCTGACCAACAATCCCAACATTCCGTGCCCCACGGTCACGCTGAACCAGAACGTCGGTAAATCGAGGAGCATCGGCTTCCAGCTGGATAGCGCATACAGTCTGGGATACGGCCTGGCGCTTGCCGGGACAGTCCTGTACCAGAACACCCGGTATGAGGACGGCTCCCTCGTGACGGATGGACGTCGTGCCGGTGGGCCCGTGATCGATCTCGGCGGAAACGAGTTGCCGCGCTCCCCCCCGCTGACATTGAACATGCGCCTCAACCAGGCATTCGCCGTCCCGGGCGGAATGGCGGACTGGGTCATCTCTGGCACCTACAAGATGCGGCAGTACCTCACTGCCTTCAACGGTGGACCGGGAAACAACAGCGCGCGTGACGTGACTGCGGTGGATGCGCAGCACCATCCAACGGCCTATGGGGCCGAAGAGCTCAGCCTGTTTGACAAGGTCGACGGCTACTTCCACATGGATCTCGGTCTTGGGTACACGCACGAGGCTTCCAACGCTCGCGTCGAGCTCTACGTCAACAACGTGACCGACGAAGCTCACGCCACCCAGGCGGGCATCGACACCAGGACTCAGGAATTGATCTTCAACCCGCCGAGAACCTATGGAGTGCGCATGCAAGTGAGCTTCTGACAGCCTCCGAGCTGTTGCATGCATCTTTTCCCCGTACCGCGGTCAGGCGCCTGGCGGATCCCCCAATCTGGCAGGCAAGGAAAGTCCTGGCCGCGGTACATTCTTTCTTTGGCGCGTGGAGCGTCCGGTTAATATAGGTCCCGAAGATGATCCATTCCGCAAGGCCAGCCCTGCTGCGCTGGCTGATTTCAGTCGTCCTCACCGCCTGCTGTGGCGTTCTGGCTGCATTTGCGAACGTGCGGCCTACGGATCCGACGCACGTTCCGCAGCCTTCACCTGCGGCACCACACGCGGCTGATAAACCTTTACACCAGGCTGCTGCTGCGCCTGCCGTTTCGAGCGCCGTCGCCAAGGACCCGCGGATCGAAGCGCGGATTTCCGAGCTGCTGCGCAAGCTGACCCTCGAGCAGAAGGTTGCGCAGATGGTTCAGCCGGACATCCGCTATGTCACTCCCGAGGACGTCAAAACATATCACCTGGGCTCCATCCTGAATGGCGGCGGCGCGTTTCCGAATAACGAGAAGCACGCAGCGGTGTCCGATTGGGTGGCCCTCGCGGACCGCTTCTACGATGCCTCCATGGATACCTCGGGTGGCGCGCCGCCGATACCCATAATGTGGGGTACGGATGCGGTGCATGGTCACAACAATGTGATCGGCGCGACGTTGTTTCCTCACAATGTCGGGCTGGGGGCGGCGCACGATCCTGATCTGGTTCAACGCATCGGCGAGGCTACGGCGCAAGAGGTTGCTGCGACCGGAATAGATTGGACGTTTGCTCCGACTGTCGCGGTAGTTCGCGACACCCGCTGGGGTCGCGCCTTCGAGGGGTACTCCGAGCGGCCAGACATAGTTCGCGTGTACGCGGGCCGGATGGTGCAGGGGCTTCAGGGAACCGTCGATACGCCGTCCTTTCTCGATGGCAAACACATCCTCGCCACCGCAAAACACTTCATCGGTGATGGGGGCACGAATCACGGCATCGATCGGGGCAACAACCGATCCTCCGAACAGGAGCTGCTGGCGATCCATGGACAGGGCTATATGGCCGCAATCCAGTCCGGTGTGCAGACCGTCATGGCTTCCTATAACAGTTGGCAAGGCGTCAAGCTGCACGGCCAGCGCCACTTGCTCACTGATGTGCTCAAGACCCGGATGCGGTTCGATGGCATCGTCGTGAGCGATTGGGATGGCGTGGATGAGGTTCAAGGATGTTCGAAGGATCGTTGTGCCCAGGCCATCAACGCGGGCATCGACATGATCATGGTGCCGGAGCAATGGAAGGCGTTTCTACAAAATACAGTTGCACAGGTCCGTGCCGGCGACATCCCGATGGCACGGATCGACGATGCGGTCACCCGAATCCTGCGTGTGAAGCTGCGCGCCGGCCTGTTTGAGAAAGGGCGTCCATCGTCGCGCCTCCTGGCCAACCAATCGGCACAAATAGGTGCGCCGGAGCATCGGGCGGTGGCGCGCGAGGCGGTTCGCAAGTCCGTCGTATTGCTCAAGAATGACAAGTGCCTGTTGCCGCTGTCTCCCAAGAGCCATGTATTAGTTGCGGGTGACGGCGCGGACAACATCAGCAAGCAGGTGGGAGGCTGGAGTATCTCCTGGCAGGGAACTGGCAATACCAATGCGGACTTTCCCGGCGCCACCTCCCTGTTCGATGGAATCCGGTCGGCCGTTACGGCCGCGGGTGGAACCGCCACCCTGAGTGTGGATGGCAGCTATGACACGAAGCCGGATGTAGCGATCGTCGTGTTCGGCGAGAGTCCGTATGCCGAATGGCATGGCGATCTGAAGTCCATCGAATACCAGGGTCCGTCCGATGACGGTCATGAGGTCGACATGCAACGCCCGGCGCCCGAGGTGAATGCGCTGGATGAGGCAAATCCAAGGGTATCGGAGGCGACTCCGGCGCAGCCGCCAGCCGCGCCCAACGCCGATCTGGCCCTGCTGCAGCGACTGCGGCAGCGCGGCATTCCGGTCGTTGCGGTTTTTCTCACCGGCCGGGTCAGAGGGGTGACACCCGAGCTGCAAGCATCGAATGCATTTGCCGTTGCCTGGTGGCCCGGCACGGAGGGCGGCGGCGTCGCCGATGTGCTGTTTCGTAAGAGCAATGGCGAGGTGAGTTTTCCCATTACCGGGAAACTCTCGTACGCCTGGCCGCGTGGTGGCGCAGGTTCGGGCGGCTCCACGCTATTGCCCTACGGGTATGGACTCGGGGGTTGCATTCGGCCCTGAGACGCGCCATCGTTCGCGGGAACCATGCCGAATGCAACGATCATCGATGTCGCAAAACACGCGGGCGTTTCGATAAAAACCGTCTCGCGCGTGATCAACAATGTAAAGACCGTCAAGCCGCAGATCCGCGAGCGCGTGATGCGCGCAATTCACAAGCTCGACTACCATCCCAACCCTTCCGCGCGGGGGTTGGGTGGCAACCGCTCGTACCTGCTGGGATTGCTATACGATATTTCGTGCGGCTACTACGCCACCAGCGTACTGGCCGGCGCCATGGAAAGGAGCCGGGCGGCGAAGTATCAGATCGTGATGCAACCCTGCGATTACAACGCGGAATCTCTCGCTGACGATGTCAGCCGCAGCGTGCGGCAATCGCGCGCCGATGGTGTCATTCTGACACCGCCGCTGTCAGACCTGAGTGCGGTGACCGAGGCAATCGAGAGCCTCGGTATTCCTTTCGTGAAGATTGCGCCCGGCAAGCACACCGACACCTACCGCAGCGTCTGTACGAACGACCGGGAGAGTTGCGCCAGCATGACGGAGCAACTGGCCGCTTTGGGGCACCAGCGGATCGGGTTCATTATCGGCAATCCAGACCACGCGGCGGTGATGGACCGGTATCGTGGCTACCTCGATGGCCTGCAGTCCTGCGGCTTGCGATTGGACAAGACGTTGGTGGTGCAGGGTTACAACTCGCATGCCTCCGGTGTTCAATCGGCCCGCAAGCTGCTGAACGCGGTGCCTGCCAAGCGCCCCACGGCGATCTTTGCGAGCAATGACGAGATGGCGGCCGGCGCCCTGACGGTGGCCCATAGCATGGGGCTCGGGGTGCCAGAAGACATCTCCATTGTGGGGTTTGACGACGCGCCACTGGCGAGCCAGGTCTGGCCTGCGCTGACCACGATCCGGCAGCCCATCCCGGACATGGCGGCACAGGCGGCACAATTGCTGTTGAGTACCCTGAGCGGCGAACCCGCCGATCATTCCGAGCACGTACTACCGTCGTCGCTGATGTTTCGACAGTCGACGGGGCCGGCACCCAACCGCTTACGCCACGCAGGCTCGCGGCCGGAAGGGCCGGGGCTGAAGCGCGCCTGAGAGACTGCCCAGCGCCCACACGTCAAGTGACTTTGATCTCATGCGCCGTGATCGTGTACTTGAAGTTGTCAGGGTCGTACGAATCGTAGCGTTTCGCGCCGCTCTGGGCTTGCGGGTACATCAGAAAAGGCAGACTTCCGCCCGTCGCCCGGGGTAACGTGACATCCACCGCGGTGTTGTACGCCATCCAGTTTCCTTCCCAGCCGCCAAACAGCGCCTTCCTCACCGGCACCACCAGGGGATGACCTGCGTCCTTGATCCACTCTGCGGTCTCCTGGCGCATCACCTTGTCGACATCCGCCGGGTCCATTGCGACCCACCCGTATTTCTGCAGATACACTTCCGAGCGGCAGTGTTGCGCGCCCTTCAGGCTGGCCGGGTTGCTGCCCAGCTCCTTGTAGCCAAACGCGCTTGGGGCGAGCCGCAGGCCATAAGCATCGCGCGCCGGGATGCCGGCGGCACGACAAAGACCCACAAACAATCCATTGATATCGGCGCATTTCCCTCCCAAATCGCCGGTCTCG
>Ga0307511_10001492_pt1 | contig 24784 bp, 27 predicted proteins | sample 13_EM_MG_FD_200266 | JGI IMG/M metagenome (GOLD analysis project Ga0307511, IMG submission 200266) | Populus trichocarpa ectomycorrhiza microbial communities from riparian zone in the Pacific Northwest, United States - 13_EM | ecosystem: Host-associated > Plants > Roots > Unclassified | place... | reverse complement strand
ACTTAACCTATTTTCGTACAGGTATAGGGAGTAGACGTTTACTGCGTTGGTAAAGATTTATCCAACAAGTCCCAAGAAATCCAACCTTTACCAAAAAACCCCGAATCTTTTACCTATTTTTCTTCCATAGTGCTAGTATATAGAGGACGTCGGATTAGACACGCACACCAAAGTCACGCCCTTACTAATACATCGGTAGCACCCATAAGTTATGTCGCACAGAGCGGCCGAACTTAATAGGGTACTTTTTTGGACGCCTAACGATAATACCTTCCGAGTCGGAGATCGGTAACTGCATCACGGATCCGGAAGATTCCCCTCGAAACTACCACCGGATGATGAGCGTCTCCGTCGCCCTCCAGAACATCTATCTGAATATCCTGGCTGGAAAGGGGGGCTGTTAGGACTCCGACTGTTGTCTGGGGCCCGAAACAATACAATCCGCGGCGACCGGCACCCGTTATGGAGTTATCAACCGTTCTAACCTGGCCGCGAAACGTCACTAGATGTAAAAACCGACGGTAGGGCGCTCCTACCTCCTGTTTAGGTAGAAAATTTCTCCCAGGGCAGGTGAGAGTTCCCGTCCAGTGCGCAATGCTGAGCGTGAGTGTGATGCAACTTGAGTACTCAATTCCTGTCCAACGTAGTGTGATTTATGTGATTGCGCGCATGCAATGTGATGAGGGTATCGGCACCATTCAACGTCGATGTGATTGTGATTTACGGGGATGCGATGCTATGGATGCGTGTGATGTACTGGACGTGCACTCCGAACAGCATACGAGAAGGCCCGTCGTCGACGCTCAGCGTGATATACAATGGGTTTAATAACCCTACCGTATTGCTTCGCCCTAAATAAAGAATTACAGCAATTATGAGTGGAATTTGATAGTATTTGGTGCGCGTCCTATCCAAGAATGTAAGCTATAAGCACACTCCCGGACCTTTCCGTCCGACGGAAACAGGCTACGTCTCTCCGGGCCACCTGTAAATGGTGTTAAAACAGAAGCTATGGCCTTACTGCAACCGATTAAATTCAGGACAAGGCAGGAAATCGTTAGGGGAAGTTTGAGCGTCTGCGCGAGGTGCGACGCTGTTTGCATACAATGATATCATTTTCCGTGCATTTGGAACAACATAACGGAAACCCACTTGATATCGCGCAAAGATTTTGCGTATTCTAACTCGTACCCTCCTTAAATCGGAGGGTAAAGAGAGGGTTCGCTTCGGAGAGTCGTGCCAATACCACCAGATGTTCTAGGCTGCGAAGGACGACGAGCCGAGCGGGTTTTGGTTATATTTCCTTTCCTTGGGAGTTTACGGCGCCTCAGGCTCCGAAGAGCCACGAGCTGGCATGAGTGGATGGGAAAAGAAGGGGTTGATCTTACTATTTTGATGATGACTAAGTCTTCTCCAAACCTTGGACGAGGACGGAACCTACCAATTCGAGCAGTACAGGTAGGCGGCAAGGCGCTCGGGACGGCCCGGGGGCTTCGGGACTCCTTCTCTTTTGGGATAGACTGTCGTGCATGGGGACCCAAAGGGGGTAGGTGCTTGAACTCCACCCCTCGGCCCACCAAACACCAATCCCGGTACGTAAAATCCCGGTGCGTTGATTGGCACCGTGTAGTGGGATCATCTTGGTTCATTGGGTTCGCTGGTCTCAGCATGTTCCGTGCGTATAAATTCGTTCGGCTTACTGAATTCTCAGATCGTACCTTGCCCTCACCAGCCTCCTCGACATTATCCATATCTAGCCATCCGCCTTCATCCCAACCAGGCAACAGTCCCCACAGCAGACTCTCTTGGTTGTTGTCTCCCTCCTGTGCACTCCACACTCCTCAAAGAGACACATCTGGAAGGGGACGAGACACCCCACACAATATCCATCCACACGACCAGCCTGTGCCATTGACGCTGGAGGTCGACTACCCCACCACCGCAGACGCTAGCACACCCGCCGACCTGGCTGATCAACTCCAGCTACCCCTACCGCCCAACTGCCGGCGGTTGGGACAGGAAGACCTAAAGATTGTCGGAACACGTCCAATCGACGCTGGAGGTTTCGCTGACGTTTGGGTCGGCGAGATGGACGGTCGAGCTGTCGCAGTCAAGTCCTATAGATGTTACGCATCTGCGAACTGTACGCCGACCTATAAGGTGAGTTACCCCCAGGCGTTGCGTGTGCTATGCTCACCGACAACCAACCGGTAGAGGTTTTATCATGAAGCGTCGGTATACAGTCGCCTCTCCAGTAAACATATCTTGTCATTCGTCGGGGTCTATTCCGCTCAGGAACACCCATTCGCTCTCGTATTTGAGTTCATGGAACACCTGAACCTCAGAGAATATCTCAGAAACAACAGCGAGGTCGGGAGGCTCGAGTTGGTACGTTTTCATCGCACCTCAGCTCCCTATCGTTGTCTTGATATCTCGACATCAGCTGCTAGAAATAGCGCGCGCTGTGAGCGATATACACGGCGTCAACGTCGTGCATGGAAACATTAAGATCGTACGAACCTTCCTCCATCTACATCCCGGCCACGCGCTCACGTTCGTCCAGACCAACATCCTCGTCAACGCTGGTGGACACACCCGTATTGCCGGCCTTGGAGCAGCTTCTATTCCACCCAACTTGCTATGGGTAGACGTCGATCGGTTCTTCCACGGCGCTGCCCCCGAGCTGATCGACCCTCAACGCTTCGGAATTATTGGCACCGAAGTTACGAAGGCCAGCGACATTTACGCGTTCGGGGTTATCGCCTGGGAGGTGAGTAGATTGCACGTGACTTCTTGTGGGCGAAATACCGACCGCGACGAAATTATTCTCAGGTTTTCGCTGGGCGAGTTCCGTTCCCCGATATGAACAGGGTTGCGGGGGTGTACTCGATGCTGGAGGGGCGCCGGCCGAGCCGACCTAGCCATCCAGAGCTTTCTGATCGCTTGTGGAAGCTGATTAAGGGATGCTGGAAGGATGACCCGGCTCAACGAACGACGATCGCAGAGGTCGTTGGCATCCTTGAGGCGGAGATGGACTCCGCGAAACAACACGTGCGCGCGATCGATTGATCCGCTGGACCGCTGGTTTCGAAAACCGAATCCCACGCCGAGTCGTCCAAGCATATGTCTTATCGTCATGTTTTACGCCCTACTGTTGTAATTTATACACCCTTACATGCAATCCATGACTAGTAGTCTAGGTGTTATGACACGTGGTGGAGGACCGGGACCGCTCGCCACGCAATCGCCGGGCAAGAGCCATATCCTTGGGCTGGATCGTTACACGCCTCGTGTGGAACGTGGCACGGTTGGTGTCTTCGAAGAGTGAAACGATGTGAGCCTCGGCAGCCTCCTGTAGAGCCATAACGGCGGAGGACTGGAACCGCAGGTCCTTCCTAAGGTCTCGAGCGATCTCGCGGACGAGGCGCTGGAAGGGCAGCTTCCTGATCAGGTGCTCGGTCGACTTTTGGTACCAGCGGATCTCTCGCAGGGGACGGGAACGGGGGAGGACCCTGTAACCCCACGACCATCGGATTGTTGTGCCATCGGCCTGTACACAGAGTTGGTATACGGTCGAGGCAGAGATTCGGAGGTAATACATACGCATAATGTAGGCCGCCGATTGCGAGCGTTAGAGAACTCGGGAGTGAGTTGTTTCCTCGGGGTCTTGCCACCAGCCGACCTACGCGCAGCTTGCTTGGTGCGGGCCATCGATACGGATTGTTGTTCGCGGGTTGGTGGGTGGGTGACAAGCGCAGAACAATTAATCGACCACGAGGCACCTGAACTCGGCATCACACAACGACCCACAATCGGATCCAGGTTTAGAGGTAGAAAGGGTTAGGCATAACGAGGAATTACAAGACGGTAGGTAGTAATGATCCTAACCAGCTAAACGACGCACAGACGGTGATATTCTTCCCGACTCGTTTAAGATTTCCTACGACTGACACTTTAGAAGCACTTGCGATGGACGATAGCAGGACCGGATTCGTCGTACTCCTGCTTCGAGCACCACAAATTCTGGAAGGTGGAAAGGGAGGCCAAAATGGATCCACCAATCCAGACGGAGTACTTCCTCTCCGGTGGAGCAACGATCTTGACCTATTTATACTTGATAGTGAGCTCACACGATCCGGGTACGAGAAAAGAATTAGTGAACCTTCATGCTCGACGGGGCGAGGGCAGCAAGCTCCTTCTGCATACGGTCGGCAATACCAGGGAACATGGTGGTACCACCAGACAAGACGATGTTTCCGTATAGATCACGACGGATATCGAGGTCACACTTGTAGATCGAGTTGTAAGTCGTCTCGTGAATACCGTGGGCTTCGAGGCCGAGCATGGCGGGTTGGAAGAGGGCTTCGGGAGCACGGAATCTGGGATATTCGATAAGTGAGTGAGAAGAGGTGGGGGAGGGTGGTGACGAACCGCTCGTTCCCGATGGTGATGACCTGACCGTCGGGAAGCTCGTAGCTCTTCTCGAGGGCTGAAGAGTGGGCGGCGGTCTGGAGTTCCTGCTCGAAATCGAGGGCAATGTAGCAAAGCTTCTCCTTGATGTCCCTGACGATTTCACGTTCGGCGGTGGTGTGGAAGGCATAACCGCGCTCTCCCAAATTCTTGATCAGGTAATCAGTGAGGTCGCGCCCGGCAAGGTCGAGACGGAGGATGGCGTGGGGGAGAGCGAAACCTTCGTAGATGGGGACGGTATGGGAGACACCATCACCAGAGTCCAAGACGATACCGGTGGTACGACCCGAGGCGTAGAGGGACAAGACGGCCTGAATAGCGACGTAGAACGCGGGAGCATTGAAGGTTTCGAACATGATCTGGGTCATCTTTTCACGGTTGGCTTTGGGATTGAGGGGGGCCTCGGTGAGCAAGACGGGATGCTCCTCGGGAGCAACACGGAGTTCATTGTAGAAAGTGTGATGCCAAATCTTCTCCATGTCATCCCAGTTGGTGACGATGCCGTGCTCGATGGGGTACTTGAGGGTGAGGACACCGCGTTTGGACTGGGCCTCATCACTGAATCGAGATCAGGGGTGGTTAGATGAAACTGAAGGCAGCCAGCGCACCCAACGTAAGAATCCTTTTGGCCCATCCCGACCATGACACCTTGGTGACGTGGGCGGCCGACGATGGATCTTTGAGGTGCATGTGAGTGACTGGATGAGTCTCGTAAATGCCAAATACGCACGGGAAAACAGCACGGGGAGCGTCATCGCCTGAGGCACGGTTCAGTTGATCTCCCGCGCGATAACAGCGATACAAAACTCACCAGCGACTGGAAGAGTTTGTTAGCAAAAGGAGCAGTAGCAGTGGGGCGAAAAATGTACTCACAGCCGGCTTTGCACATTCCGGAACCGTTATCAATAACCTGGTGACTTGCGTGAACTGGAGTACTTTTCTCTCGTGGAACGAACACTTACGAGGGCGGCTACCTCATCGTCCATTGTGATAGTTGATTCGTTAGTTCGTTAAAGGGGAAGTTGCAAGAGGGATGGGAGTTGAAGACTAGAGGTGATGTTTGGATCATGGTGCTTTTATTGAAGGGGGTCCGTAGTATCAGGCCCAGCCGTTCTGAGTTTAAATTTTACCCACGGGCGCAGCGCTGCGACTGGTGCGCGGTAAGATTTACTTACTGATACTTCGTTGGCAACGAGCACAAACAAGACTCGAATTACAGCAGGTAACTATCCGTCAGTCATCGGCCCAACCGTGAGCCCCAAGGCCGTCGGGGGGACTCCGAGCTGCAGCACGCAACCCAGATCTCAGCGCGAAATCTTCAGATAACCGATCACAAATTTTCAACCCCGCTCGGCATTACCCCGCCTGGTGGCGGCTCCAAAGCGTCGACGCCCGACAATGGGCTCGACTCTCAGCTGGACATGAGACACGATGGTGTGCGCAGCACCAGCGGCGCAGGTGGGGGAAAAAGGAAGGGCGAGCGGGTTGGACTGCGTGTGATGGGACTGCTGCGGGAGTATCCTGACTTCGGCGGTTGTCGTCGACGGCAACGAACAGGTTGGGCTGCGTTCGTTGAAGAGGCTACTACCTTTAGGGCAGGCTCTTGTGGGACTTGTGGCACGAATTGGTCCAGCTACCCATTCAAGTTGTGGCTGACATTGGAGGAATACTGCTCGCTCCCTGCCCAGCATTATGTGTGGTCTGCTTGAGGAGACCGCTTAGTTCGTTCGATCGGCTGGAGTTTGCACTTCCACATATACACCGCGGGCAACGGAGAGTTCTTCCGTTAGAGAGATGTGCCGAATTTTGAATCAGTTCTTTCGAGACAAAGGCGACTGGGAATCATTGGAATTATGGGCGGGAGCCGCTCTCGATGGCCAGCCCTAACTCTACTTGATGTTTCTTTACTCCCCTCACCATCCCGGGCCTTTGGGTACTGGTTCGAGGTTCACAATATACTTAGGATTTACCCAACGCGTAAGTACTACACCCAGTAGCCCCCCCACCGCATATATTCCCTTGTGAGAGTCGAGCTCAATTTTCCTCTCATATCCGGCGTCTAAAAGTTCAGATGCAGCGGCGGCCCACGATATCGATGACCTGCTCTCTTCCCCCAGAGATACCATCGACCACCTCCACGACGAACCGGCCACGCTGAGAGCGTGTTCCCTCATCTCCAAATCATGGGTTCCGCGGACCCGAACGCACACTTTCGCTCATGTCAAGTTCACACACACATCCGTCGAACGGTGGATAAAGACCTTTCCGGACCCATTGAACTCTCCCGCTCACTACACTCGGACCCTCACTATTCGAGACTACCGGCTCGCCACCGCCGCAGGCGCGGACCCAGGTCGTTGGATCCGTGCCTTCAACGTCTTGCGCTTGCACGTAGGCGCCGACGATTTCTCCGACAATCCGGTTTCTCTCGTCTCATTCTACGGATTATCGCCCACCATCAGATCACTCCATGTGGACTTTCTCTTCACCCCACTCTAGTCTCCGAGGTCTTCGGCCTCATCTGTTCATTTCCCCTCCTCGAGGATTTCGCATTGCGGGTTTTCAACTACAGGGGCGGGGTTGATGGATGGACCCCTCTCTTGACCTCGCCAAGACTCACTGGGTCTCTGGAGTTGAGCAGTTTGTATAAAGGGATGAACCCTATCACGAGTTGGTTGTTGGACCTCCCGAACGGCCTCAACTTTACAAAGATCAAATTGTTGTGCTCCCACAGAACAGATTTCGAGTCGATAACGGATTTGGTGTCGGGGTGCTCCAACACCCTCGAATCTCTCAGCGTTGCTGATGGCCTCGTAGGTGTGTCCCGTTTAGTCGCTGTACCTGATCGATGCCTTACCACTACACTTAGCCGTGTTATCCACGGTGCCTTCGTTTAACCTCTCCACTGCTAAGAACCTCAAGTACTTGGCGTTACGATTCGGGCGGCCAAATGTGCAATGGATCACCGCTACACTCCAAACCATTGAATCCAAGAACCTTCAAGGAATCGCCTTGCAGTTCGGTGCTAACGCCTTCGAGCACACGACCACGGAAGCGATTCGTCAGCAATGGCACGACCTCGACCACCTGTTGGTCCAATTCTGGACTTCGCATTCTATCCGTTTGGTAATTACGTGTGGGGGGGGAGGGGCGAGGCAGGATTTGAGGGATTATGCATCAAGTCTGTTGCCGGAGCTGACCAGGAGAGGACTCATTGACCAGGCTGAATACAAACATTAACTGGGACCACGGTGTTATGGCGGTTACTGCATCAGGGGAAGGAATATCTGCTCGGTGTCCTCTACGCGAGAAGTGGGTGACTGTCCGTAGGATGTACAACGTGTACACATGAATCCAGATGAATATCGGCGCCATATAAGGGAGCTGTCAGGACCCCGACCGTTGCACCGGGTCACGGATATTGATTCCAAACCGCTCATCTGGAATCGTAACACTGGGATCATTTTGTTCGAAGCCCAGCCAACTGCCCAAATTATGGGGGGCGGGAAGGACCACAACCCTGCCTACCTCGGGCCCACTGAGTGCTCTGGAAGCTGCCCTAACGGGTAGCAACACTCGAGATGACGAGGAACGAGGGACTGAGATCGATATCGAGGGACAGAGGGTCGAGAGTCGAGCAGAAAAGAGAGGACAACAGTATGGTATTCGAAAAAGAGATCTCGCTGTCTACGGTATCCCTCGCTGGTTTATATAATACAAGCTGGTGCTATGACGTCGTGTGATATGTCAGAGCCAGCCAGGTGTGATATGTCGGAATATCGCGATCGGACGTGACACGCGGTCGTAATCCTCTAGGATTACATGCTTGTGTTACCCGCACGCCCCAGCTTTCGATTTCATTGAGCTACGCTACATGGATGGCCATAGATATTGAGAAATAAACCTCGCTAGTGGCACCCTTCTGCGACGGATATGTAAAAATCTGGTTTTATCTAGTCTTATGGATAGTCACCCAGTGTTTAGAGACGAACAGTAGAAACCGCATTATAGTAAAACGCCCTCCCAACGAGAAACCTACTATGCGATGCGACCAATGGTTTTGGGAGCAAATCCGTGCCCCAAGTTGGTTGCATTGGGGGGAAGCAAGGTGTTCTTGGCTGGTAACCCAGGGTCGAGTCGGATTTCCCAATGCCAGCGTCTGACGGTTCTGATTACAGACCACAATGATCCGCTCCCTCCCGCTCGAGGTACTCGATATCGTCGTCGACCACCTGCACGACGAGCCGGCAACGCTGAGAGCGTGTTGCGTTGTCTCCAAATCATGGGTTGCGCGGTCCCGAGCGCACCTCTTCGCTCACAGAGGCATCCGTCGAACCGTGGATGAAATCCTTTCCAGATCCACTAAACTCCCCCGCTCACTACACTGGGGCCCTCACGATTACCAGCTCGTCGCTGCTGTAGGCCCGGTCGTGGCCCATCAGATCAACGCTTTCCCCTTCCACAATGTCGTGCACTTGGACATACATTCCAGGTCCAGTGGTGATCGGATCTCCCTCGTCCCATTCCACGAATTATTGCCCACCATCAGATCGCTCCGCCTGGCGTTATCCCAGGCCCAGCCCTCCGAGGTTTTCGGCCTGATGTGTTCATTTCCCCTTCTCGAGGATTTCGCATTGCAGGATTTTGGTGGTTGGAAAGGGGTTGACCGATGGACCCCTCCATCAACCTCGCCAAGGCTCACGGGGTCTCTCCAGTTGTGCAGTGTCGGTAGAGGAATCGGCCAAATCACGCGTTGGCTGTTGGACCTCCCGAATGGTCTCAACTTCACGAAGATCGTATTGTTGTTTGTCGACGACGAATCGGATTTCAAGGCGGTAACGGATTTGGTGTCGGCATGTTCCGATGATCTCGAGTTTCTCGACATTTCTGATCATTCCCCAAGTGATTTTCCTTCAGTCCCTGTGCCTGATCAATATCTTACCACCACACTTAGCCCGGTCCACGGCGACTTCGTTCAACCTCTCTATGGCAACCCAACTCAAACACTAGGCTGGAATCCAGCCTCAATTCAGAGGAGTAAAGGGGGAGGGGAGGGCGTCGTGGTTAGGCAGGTTGACAGGGGAGGCGACTTCTGAACTCAAACACTTGGCATTCGAGTGTGCACGGCCAAGCGTCCAACGGGTCACCGCGGCGCTCCAAACCATAGAATCCAAGAGCCTTCAAGGGATTACCTTGCGGCCCAATCCTAACATGTTCGCACACATTGGTGTGTATATGGAACCGATTCGTCGGCAATGACGAGACCTCGACCGTTGGTTCAATTTTGGACTTCGTACTCGATCCGTCCAAAGGTCATGCATGAGGTGGGGGGGGGGGAGAACGGGGGGGTATGAAAGATCATGCGCCGCGTCTATTGCCGGAACTAACCAGGAGAGGGCTGGTTGACTGGTCGACCAGACCACAGTGTTGTGGTGATCGCCGCGTCTGGGGAGGGAATCCCTTCTAGATCTCGCTGTATTCCATTTCCTCACGCCGGTCCTTGATGTGTAGCATCTGGAGCTGTGCATTCTCACGCGTTTTAGGATTTTCTTGTACAGATCTTGTAACTTATGTACAGGCGAACCCAATAAATTGGGGTCAACTCCCAGGTTTTTCACCGCAGCGTTTGGCGCAAGGTCCAAAGGGCAAAATGTGCGATTTGGGATGAGGTGGGATCGGAGTTCGCCGAAAGAGATCGTAATTTCGAAGTCCGCGTCAGCTCAGCCCTCACCGTCCTCGTCTTCACCGACGACGACTATGAGTTACTCTACGCCTCTCCCGCCCCACGGCATGGTGCCGCCTCCCCCCGGGATGCCACCACCCCCACCGGGAATGCCTCAACTAGCGAGGCCCTCCGGTTCACGACTCCCGCCCGAAGTTTTGGCTCAAAAATCCCAGAAGTGGATACAGATGCAGAAAAGACGTTATGGAGAGAAACGCACAGGAGGTTACGTGGACATGGGGAAACAGGTGCGCGAACATGTTTTCTGGTGTAGGCTCGCGAAGTTTGACGCGATATTCGGTGTCGTTCCCCGCAGGATTTGCCCCCAGAACACGTACGAAAAATCATCAAAGACCATGGAGATATGAGCAACCGCAAGTTCCGGAACGATAAACGAGTCCATTTGGGCGCGCTCAAGTACGTGCCCCATGCGGTTATGAAGTTACTAGAGAACATTCCTTATCCTTGGGAGCAAGTCCGCGAAGTCCCTGTTTTGTATCATATCACCGGGGCGATCACGTTCGTGAACCAAGTCCCCCGGGTTATCGAGCCCGTCTACCACGCTCAATGGAGCACCATGTGGCTTGCGATGCGACGCGAGAAGCGCGACAGACGGCACTTCAAACGTATGCGATTCCCGCCCTTTGATGATGAAGAGCCTCCATTGGACTACGGAGATAACGTGTTGGACGTCGAACCTCTCGAGGCCATCCAATTGGACATGGACGAGGAAGAAGACTCCGCCATCATCGACTGGTTCTACGACCCTAAACCTTTGGTCGATACCTCCTCGGTCAACGGTCCATCTTACCGATACTGGTCGCTTTCTTTGCCAGTAATGGCCAACCTCTACCGCCTCGGTCGCACCCTTCTTTCCGACCATACCGACATAAATGCCTCCTACCTCTTCGATAAGAACTCTTTCTTCACGGCGAAAGCTCTCAATATGGCTATACCTGGTGGCCCCAAGTTCGAGCCCCTCTACAGGGATATGGACACCTTTGACGAAGATTGGAACGAATTCAACGACATTAACAAGGTCATCATTCGCCAGCAGATCCGCACAGAGTATAAAGTCGCCTTCCCCCATCTCTACAACTCCCTCCCCCGCTCGGTCAAGATCTCCCCTTACCACACCCCCAAGAACGTGTACGTTCGTACTGAGGACCCAAACCTACCCGCCTTCTTTTTCGATGCAATTATCAACCCCATTTCCCTCCGTTCTGCAGTCCCTAAGAATGCTCCGCTGGTTTCGCATGAAGATATCGTCTTTGGACCAAACGGTGGAGATGATGATGATTTCGAGCTTCCGGAGGTGTTCGCTCCCTTCCTCGAGGACAAAGAGCTCGAGAACGATCTCACGGCTGACGCCATTGCCCTTTGGTGGGCTCCCGACCCCTATAATCGCCGATCGGGTCACATGCGCAGAGCTCAGGACATCCCCCTCGTCAAGAATTGGTACCTTGAACACTGTCCCCCTAATCAACCCGTCAAGGTCCGGGTGTCGTACCAGAAACTGCTGAAATGCTTCGTTCTGAACGAGCTCAAGACCAAGCCGGAGAAGGCGATGACGAGGAAGAACCTATTTAGGCAGCTCAAGTCTACCAAGTTCTTCCAGACGACGAATCTAGACTGGGTTGAGGCCGGGCTGCAAGTTTGCAGGCAGGGTTACAACATGCTTAATCTGCTTATCCATCGAAAGGTACGATTATGGGTTCCGCGTTTCTGGGGTTGTGCTAACGGTGCGCTTAGAACCTAAACTACCTGCATCTTGATTACAACATGAACTTGAAACCGGTCAAGTGCGTTCATCGCGCGACTCAGTGCTTGGGGTGGATCGCTAATCTACTTCACTTAGGACCCTGACGACAAAAGAACGAAAGAAATCTCGCTTCGGAAACGCTTTCCACTTGTGCCGAGAAATTCTTCGCCTGACCAAGCTTATCGTTGACTCCCACGTTCAATACCGTCTCGGAAATGTCGACGCTTTCCAACTTGCTGATGCCATCCAATACATCTTTGCCCATATCGGTGCCCTGACGGGAATGTATAGGTACAAGTATAAGGTGGGTCGCTGGTTTGCTGCCGCTTCTGCATGTGACTGATGAACCCCCAGCTCATGAGGCAAGTTCGGATGACGAAGGACTTGAAGCATCTCATCTACTACCGCTTCAACACTGGTCCGGTCGGGAAGGGACCCGGCTGTGGTTTCTGGGCCCCTGGTTGGCGGGTCTGGCTGTTCTTCATGCGCGGTATTGTCCCTCTTCTTGAACGATGGCTTGGAAACCTCCTCGCTCGCCAGTTCGAAGGTCGTAACAGTAAAGGCGTCGCCAAAACGGTCACCAAGCAGCGTGTCGAGTCTCATTACGACTTGGAACTCCGTGCGGCGGTCATGCACGACATCTTGGACATGATGCCGGAGTCGATCAAGCAGAACAAGGCCAAGACGATCTTGCAACACTTGTCGGAAGCTTGGAGGTGCTGGAAAGCCAACATACCTTGGAAGGTCCCCGGCATGCCCACGGCCATCGAGAACATCATCTTGAGGTACATCAAGAGTAAGGCGGACTGGTGGGTTTCCGTTGCGCACTACAACCGCGAGCGTATTAGGCGGGGTGCCACTGTCGACAAGGCCGTCGTTAAGAAGAACCTCGGGCGCCTTACTCGATTATACCTCAAAGCCGAGCAGGAAAGGCAGCACGCCTATCTCAAGGATGGACCGTACATCAGTGCCGAGGAGGCCGTTGCCATCTATACCGCCACTGTTCACTGGCTGGAGAGCCGCAAGTTTGCCCCTATCCCATTCCCTCCCCTCAACTACAAGCACGACACCAAATTGCTGGTTCTTGCCTTGGAGAAGCTGAAGGAGGCATACTCGGTGAAAGGACGTCTGAACCAGTCCCAACGTGAAGAGTTGGCCTTGATCGAGCAGGCATACGACAATCCCCACGAGTGTTTATCGAGGATCAAGCGGTTGTTACTCACTCAACGTGCCTTCAAGGAAGCCGGTATCGAGTTCTTCGATACTTACGACAAACTCATCCCGTGTTACGACATCGAGCCTGTGGAGAAGATCACGGATGCTTACCTCGACCAATATCTCTTCTTCGAAGCTGACAAGCGTGGCCTCTTCCCGTCCTGGATCAAGCCTGCTGACACCGAACCTCCTCCGCTTCTGGTGTACAAGTGGTGTCAGGGAATAAACAACCTGAACGAGATCTGGGAGACTTCTGAGGGCGAATGTGTCGTCTTGATGGAAACACAGCTGTCGAAGGTCTACGAGAAGATCGATCTTACCCTCTTGCAACGTCTCCTCCGGCTTATTCTGGACCACAACTTAGCCGACTACATCACTGCCAAGAACAACACGGTCTTAACATACAAGGACATGGCCCACACGAACGCGCACGGCCTCATCCGTGGATTGCAGTTCTCCGCATTCGTTTTCCAATATTACGGCCTCGTCATGGATCTCCTCATCCTCGGTCTCCAGCGTGCCAGCGAGATGGCTGGTCCCCCCCAAATGCCCAACAACTTCCTTCAGTACCGCGACTCCGCCACCGAAACCCGCCATCCTGTTCGCCTCTACTCCCGCTACGTCGACAAGCTGCACATCCTCTTCCGCTTCACAGCTGACGAAGCGCGAGATCTCATCCAGAGGTATCTCAGCGCCAATCCAGATCCCACCAACAACAACGTCATCGGATACAATAATAAACGGTGCTGGCCTCGAGATTGTCGTATGCGACTGATCAAGCACGACGTCAATCTGGGCCGTGCCGTCTTCTGGAACGTCAAGCAGAGCCTGCCGAGGTCCCTCACCACCATCGAATGGGAAGACACGTTCGTCAGCGTGTACTCTAAGGATAACCCCCAACTCTTGTTCTCGATGTGTGGCTTCGAAGTTCGAATCCTACCCAAAATTCGAACGATGGGTGGAGAACAGTACTCGCTCAAGGATGCGGTGTGGAACCTTACGAACGAGCAGACCAAGGAGCGAACCGCACAGGCGTTCCTTAGGGTGTCCGACGAAGGCGTTCAACAGTTCAACAACCGCATTCGACAAGTCCTCATGAGCTCTGGTTCCACAACCTTCTCGAAGATTGTGAACAAATGGAATACCGCGTTGATCGGTCTCATGACCTACTACCGTGAAGCGGTTATTCACACGAACGAGTTACTCGATGCGTTGGTCAAGGCAGAGAACAAGATCCAGACTCGTGTCAAGATTGGGTTGAACAGTAAGATGCCTTCGCGTTTCCCGCCGGTCGTGTTCTACACTCCCAAGGTTTGTTGTCTTGTTACCTAGATGTGGACTTCCCGTACTGATTGGCTGGCAGGAATTGGGTGGCCTTGGCATGTTATCCATGGGTCACGTCCTCATCCCTCAGAGTGATCTCAGATGGTCGAAACAGACCGATGTTGGAGGTACGGTAGTTTCCCACCTTCCTTGACCAATCTCACATGTTCTTTCTTCTACAGTTACTCACTTCCGTGCCGGCATGTCCCACGAAGAGGACCAACTTATCCCGAACCTGTACCGTTATCTTCAACCTTGGGAGGCAGAGTTCCTGGATTCAGCTCGTGTTTGGTCGGAATATTCGATGAAGCGTAAGGAAGCAAGCGCGCAGAACCGCCGCCTCACCCTGGAAGATCTCGAGGACAGCTGGGACCGTGGTATTCCTCGTATCAACACGTTGTTCCAGAAAGATCGACACACCTTGGCATACGACCGCGGTTGGCGTGTGCGTACCGACTGGAAACAGTACCAGTTGTTGAAACAGTGAGTAATTGTAGGTATCACCTCCGAGGGGTGTGCTCACCAGGGCTCTAGTAATCCGTTCTGGTGGACGTCCCAACGTCACGATGGAAAGTTATGGCAACTCAACAACTACCGTGTCGACGTCATCGCTGCTCTCGGTGGTGTGGAAGGTATCCTGGAGCACACCCTCTTCAAGGGTACTTATTTCCCGACCTGGGAGGGTCTGTTCTGGGAGAAAGCGTCCGGTTTCGAGGAGTCAATGAGGTACAAGAAACTCACGAACGCACAGCGGTCCGGTTTGAATCAGATTCCTAATCGTCGATTTACCCTCTGGTGGAGCCCGACTATCAACCGTGCCAACGTATACGTCGGTTTCCAGGTCCAACTCGATTTGACGGGTATCTTTATGCACGGAAAGATCCCCACCCTAAAAATCAGTTTGATTCAGATCTTCCGTGCCCACTTGTGGCAAAAGAGTGCGTAAAATCCTTCCGATTACTGTTGCAAGCATCCATTCTGACGAGACTTCCGTAGTTCACGAGAGTGTCGTCATGGACTTGGTATGTGACTTTTCCAAGACTTGGAGATTTGGTTGTTGACTTTGCGATAGTGTCAAGTGTTCGATCAAGAGTTGGAGCCGCTCCAGATTGAGACGGTGCAGAAGGAGACCATCCACCCTCGTAAGAGTTACAAGATGAACTCTTCTTGCGCAGATATCTTGCTATTCTCGTCGTACAAGGTTCGTTTACCGCGTATCGGTTCGCCCAGTATGAGGTTAACCTGCATCACAGTGGAACATCACCAGACCAACGCTCGTTACCGACGTCAAGGATGTTTCCGACGGCACTACCAGCAACAAGTACTGGATCGATATCCAGCTTCGTTGGGGAGACTTCGACAGTCACGATATCGAGCGGTACACCCGTGCCAAGTTCTTGGACTACGTGCGTTGTGTTTCACCATTGCTTATCGACCTCATCAACTCACTGCCACCAGATCTCCGATTCCATGAGTATCTACCCATCACCTACTGGTGTCATGATTGGCATGGACTTGGCCTATAACTTGTGGTCCGCGTACGGCAACTGGTTCCCAGGAATGAAGCCGCTGATCCAGCAGGCCATGGGCAAGATCATGAAGGCCAATCCCGCCTGCCACGTCCTCCGCGAGCGTATCCGAAAAGGTCTCCAGCTCTACTCTTCGGAACCTACAGAACCCTACCTCAACAGCCAGAACTACTCTGAGCTATTCTCCAACCAGATTATCTGTGAGTGCTCCAAGCGTTGAGCGGGGGAGCCACCTTTTAACTCTATCCTCGTAGGGTTCGTCGACGATACCAACGTATACCGAGTCACCATGTAAGGCTGAGTGTCTTCCCCGTTACCTAGCACGCGGCTGATGTGCGGTTTAGCCACAAGACTTTCGAGGGCAACTTGACCACCAAACCAATCAGTGAGTCCTTGGGTTCCTTGTGGAATGCCCCACCTCCTGACTTCAGTACCTAGACGGCGCCATCTTCATATTCAACCCCCGATCCGGTCAATTATTCTTGAAGGTCATTCACACGAGCGTCTGGGCCGGCCAGAAGCGTCTCGGACAGCTCGCCAAGTGGAAAACAGCCGAGGAAGTCGCTGCCTTGGTGCGTTCATTACCAGTCGAAGAACAGCCCAAGCAAGTCATCGTAACCAGAAAGGGAATGTTGGGTATGTGGATGCCAGCTTTACGGGATCCTCGTTCTTACTCATCTCGTCAATTAGATCCTCTCGAAGTCCATTTGCTCGACTTCCCCAACATTGTCATCAAGGGTAGTGAGCTCCAGCTTCCCTTCCAGGCTTGTATGAAGATGGAGAAGTTCGGTGATCTGATTTTGGTTCGTGCATGTGTTCAACCCTCGTAGTAATTAATACTGAAAGTCTATTAGCGTTCCACCCAACCACAAATGCTGTTGTTCAACCTGTACGACGACTGGTTGGGATCTATATCCAGTTACACCGCGTTCTCGCGTCTCATCCTGCTCCTCCGTGGTCTCCACGTCAACAATGAAAAGGCGAAAGTTGTCTTGCGACCAGACAAGAACACCGTTACGAAGGACAACTTCATCTGGCCCACGTTGACCGATGACGAATGGATCAAAGTCGAGGTCGCCCTCAAGGATCTGATCTTGGCTGTACGTTGTCTATTAACGTGGTTGTCCTCGCTTTCTTACTGTGCATCCGCAGGATTTCGGAAAACGAAACAGTGTCAACATCGCTTCGCTCACTGCCAGTGAAATCCGTGATATCATCCTTGGTCAGGAGATCGCCGCGCCGTCTGAGCAGCGCCAACAGATGGCTGCCCTCGAGAAATCGACCGAAGCACAGAGTCAAGTTACCGCCGTTCAGACGCAGACAACCAACATCCACGGCGACGTGATCCAGACCGTCACTACGACCAACCACGAGCAACAGGTGTTCAGCAGCAAGTCCGACTGGCGGGTCCGCGCGATCTCCGCCACGCACTTGCCACTTCGTCTGCAGAATATCCACGTCTCCAATGACGACGTCAAGGATGACGCAGGTTCTTTCACCTACGTCCTTCCAAAGAACATCCTCCGAACGTTCGTCACGGCTTCTGACCTCCGGACCCAAGTCGCCGCGTTTATGTACGGCGTCTCCCCTCCGGACAACAAGCAAGTCAAGGAGATCAAGGCTATTGTGTGGGTCCCTCAGCGTGGGAATAACAACGGTGTGGAGTTGCCCACCCAGCTGCCCAAGGACGACCACTTCTTGAAGGACCTCGAACCCCTCGGGTGGATCAAGACTCAGGCTTTGGAACTCCCGCATCTCGCGCCAACGGACGTGACGACGCAAGCGAAGATCATGGCCGACCACCCAGAATGGGGTTCGTCATCGATTTGCCTTACATGTGCTTTCACCCCGGGTTCGGTCTCACTCGCCGCACATTCCATTACTGTTCCTGGGTTCGAGTGGGGAAGGAAGAACGCTGATACGGGCCCCAACCCACCCGGATTCAACCCCAACATGTCCGAACATGTTCAGCTGTTATTGTCCGATCGCATCCTCGGGATGACCCTTGTGCCTCGAGGCAGGCTGTGGAATTACGGAATCGGTTTGACCCAGATGTGGACACCGTCGTTGGAATACCAGATAGTGCTCGATACGCCATTGCTGTTCTGGGCTGAGGAGCATAGACCAGCCGCTTTCATATCTGTGAGTACCCTTATGGCACTATTCCACGTTTCGTTATGGCTCATGTATGCCCGTCCAGTTTGCCAGCTTGCAGGGAGGTGACGACAGTGCGGATGTCGAAAACAGTCTTGCGTAGGGTTGTGGATGTCTCATATATTGTATTTTACCTCCAGCAGTAGCTCGCTTTGTTTTCTGTCACTCCAAATCTTTTTCATGTGGCGCGCATCACTCAGTCACCGCAACCTACCGTCCCCCGCACGAGTACTGGCGTAGGGAACCAACCCTTCAGATCGGTTGTACATGAATGAATAAATAAATAAATAAAACCCTATCATCGACGGAAACCCGACATGTAGGGGCAATTTCTTTCTCCGTGCCATGTCATTGAGACCTCGAAAACACAAACGTGTCAACGAGCCCCCTCACGGTCAGCTCTGGCAACAGGTTCAGCGCGTAACGTGTCAAGTCTTCCTCGTCCACCTCCATCTCATACACGATCTTCGGGCGGATCGAACGCGAGGTTCGGAATTGGACCAACAGGCGGTCGAGATCCTCCCGTTCCTGATAAACCGTCTCATGAATTGAATGTCTGAAGGCGTAGTGGTCGGGCCGCAAGGTGATCTGTTGAACGTCCTTGGAGTTAGCGGTTTGGAGCGCCATCGTGACCCATTGTACGTTCGGCTGGTTGCATTGAAACACCAAGTATTTGAGTTTCGTAGCCCTGGAGAGGTCAAAGGAGGTCATGGCTGGCTCTAATCATTGTGGTAAGGTTTCGGTCAGCCACAGAGGGTGAAGGTAACACACCTGTAAGGTCTTCAGTTATGTCAAGAGATTCAAGGGTGTCAGAACATCGCGACACCAAATCTATTGCCAGCTCGAAATCTGCTTCATGGAGGAGTTCGAGTGTGACCTTCGTAAAGTGGAGACCGGTCGGGAGATCCAACAATCGACGTGTGACGGGGATGATCATTCCACTCAACGAAAGAGACCTGGCGAACTTCGGGAGGGACGGGGGTCCGGTCCAGTCATCGTCCTCGGAGTAGAGAGTAAATAATGCGATATCTTCGAGAAGGGGGAAGGAACATATGAGATCGAAAATTACGGAGGGTAGGGTGTTGGGGGCATCCAGGCGGAGGGATCTGACGGTGTGCGATAATCCGCGGAATAGGACGAGACTATTCCAACCGAGGGTCTTCACGTGTAAATGTACAACGCTGCGGAAGGAGCGTATCCAAGGAATCACGTCGTTGTTGAACCGAAGACTGGTAATCGTGAGGGACCGAGTGTAGTGAGCGGGAGAGTTTAGAGGATCCGGAAAGACCGCCCTCCAAAGTCCAATGAATTCGACGCGGGCGAAAAGATGCCTTCGAGACCGGGGAACCCATGATTTGGAGACGAGGCAACATGCTCTCAGCGTGGTTGGCTCACCACGCAAGTGGTCGACGATGAGATCGAGTATCTCTGGTGGGAGGTAGCGGATCATTGTGGTTTGGGCGGGGACTCCGAGGCGTGAAAACCGCGCCCGACTCCCACGATCGTCCACAACCGTCACTCGACACAGGTTGAGGCGTGGATTTACATTCCCAAACCAGTGTTGATTGTACCGTACAGTACACACCGGAGAGTCATCCCTAGTGACACGGATATACCTGGTACGAGAGCGGCTCGTAGGATGGAAAGACAATCTACTGTAGCGCTGTCTACAGTTCACCTGTACGAAAATATCTGTACGAGACAATCCCATAGTACGTGGGAGCGCACCGTAGACACTGAGAACTGACGCGGGGAAATATTACAATGGGCAGACATTTTCCCCTGCGCGATGGTAACTACAACGCTGCGGTCCCGGTTAACGGTCGCATTCGACCAGGTCAACGAGTCCTCTCCTGGTTAACTCCGGCAACAGACTCTGCGTACAATCTCTCATATCCTTCCTCCTTGCCCCCGTCTCATACGTGACCTTTGGACGGATCGAATGCGAAGTCCAAAATTGGAGCAGTAGCCGGTCCAGGTCATGCCATTGTTGATGAACAGGTTCCTTAATCGTGCGCACGAAGGTGTCAGCATCGGGCCGCACGGTGATTTGTTCAAGGTTCTTGGATTCGACGGTTTGGAGCGCCGCGATGATCCATTGGACATTTGGCCGCGCGCACTGAAACACCAAGTGCTTGAGTTTCATGGCAGTAGAGAGGTTAAACGAAGTCGCTATGGACAGGTCTCAACAAGCGGTAAGGTATCGATCAAGCACTGGGACTGGAAGAAACACACCTTGGAGATAATCGGAAACGTTGAGAGTCTCGAGAGTATCGGAACACCCCAACACTAAATCCGTTGTCGACTTGAAATCCGTTTCGTCGACACATGCCAGTACGATTTTCGCGAAGTTAGGACCATTTGGTAGGTCCAAAAACAGACGCGTGATAGGACCGATCCCTCCGACAACGCTACGCAATTCAAGGGATCCGGTGAGTCTTGGTGAGGTCGGGGGAGTGGACCATCCATCAACCTCGTCCCCGTAGCCAAAAACGAGCAATGCGAAATCCTCGAGAAGGGGAAACGAACAGATGAGGCCGAAAACCTCGGAGGGTCTGGCGTGGGTAGACTCCAGGCGGAGGGATCTGATCGAGGGTGATAATCCGTGGAATGGGACGAGGGAAACCTGGTCATCGCCTAAACCACGGGTTCCTGCGTGTAAGTGCTCGACATTGTGGAAGGCACGGATCCAACGACCCACGTCCGCGCCTGCAGCGGTTACGAGCTGGCGGCCATGAATCGTGAGAGAACGAGTGTGGTGGGCGGGAGAGTTCGAAGGGTCGGGAAAGGCCTTCATCCACGATTCGATTCGGAACCTACGCGTGTTGAACGTGACACGAGCGAAAAGGTACATTCGAGTCCGCGGAACCCATGATTTTGAGACGACGCAACACGCTCTCAGCGTGGTTGGTTCGTCGTGCAGGTGGTCGACGATGGTATCGAGTATCTCTGGTGGGAGGGAGCGGGTCATTGTGGTCTGGGCTGGAACTTTTCAGCAAGTTTCATTTCGACAGAGCACACTCGCCGCGCACCGTTTGATGGCGTTAGGATTCGGCACCCCGGCATGACGCATAATACCAGACCTAGGTCATCCATGACGCGAACCGCGGGTCATTGATGGAAATCGAGAGGGACGATAATTATACACCCCGAGTAGGGGATCGTCAAAGGTAAATGTGGTCTTCTTGAGGAGGCTACAAATGGACGCAGTGAGTTGAGTTCGCATCCTGTTGGAAACGGTAGAAAACAGCCTACCGAAGTGAAACCTCGGGCTACTGTAAACGCGCGCTGGACTCCCACGAGGTCGGCATGGGGATGTGGGAGTGCGGACTCAGCTGATCGATCGAGCCGGCAACTTGCCACCAGCGCTCCACCAATCAAGACCACCAGTTCAATTGCTCATCCTAGCATACAAGTTTAGGCCTCGGCATCGCTGCCTTCGCCCGTAACTGTTGCTTGGCACTTCGAGACGCGGCTGAGGCGTGGGATTGCTCCCGTATTCAGCGTTGATTTTTCTTAAGTTGGGCGGATGCCCCCCTGCGACATGGGTACAACTGGTGCGGGCGTAACTCGCAGGAAGGATGTACAGTCTACTGTAGGGCTGCTTCATCTGTGAATGTAAGGAGAGCAGTCGAGAGCTATGTACATATACCAACCGCAATGCGATATACAGAAGTGGGGGTATGTAGCCGCCGTGACTAAATGATCCCGTGGCCATGTGTGTGTGTGTGTGATTCTATTATTCACCATTCAGCTCGGAGGCCAGAGGTGTCCCCTATATACTACATCGAGGGCCTAATTGTATAGTCTAGCACACAGCAAAGCTTTAAACAAACTCCTTGAGGAGGTACCGTGAAGGCATAAAAGAAAGGGGTAACCAGAAAGGGAATGGGGGAGGAGTGGCACACGTAGGGTGGCGAGGGACAAAGCTGGTAATGGCCTAAAAGGTAAAGGTCACTAAAAGACCAGGCGCTGGAGCGAGGTGCTCAGGCCGAGAACGAAATCACGGGGGTTCGTGAGGGGCGTGTTGGCGGGAGAACAGCCCGGCCTTTAGGTACTCGAGGGTGTGTTCGATGGTCTTCTTCTTGATGAGTCTTCTGATCGAGAATCTTGGGCGATCTATTCCTGGCACCGCTAGTCTCAGCTTGTCGCAGGTGTCACAATTTTCACAATTTTCACTCATTATTTCTCTAAGTCCGAAGTGCCCAAACACTCGTTCAAATCATGACATGGCGTTATCTTATCTTATCTTATCTTTCTTATCTTTTCACACTTCAAAGTCACACAAGGAAGACGAAGAAAGCAGATAGTATTGCAATACCAAAGGGGACTATCTACTCAGAAGAGGCAGCCACTACCCACTCGTTCTCCTTATCGGACTCCCCCAAACCATCGAAGTCCAACTCGTTGTCAGCCTCATTCCCACCATGTGGCCAAGTCTTGTCATAAGACTGCCAGTCCAAGTACTGGTCAACGACGGCCTGGTTGACGGTCAGACCAGGGACCTCATTGGGGAAACCGATGTCCGGAAGAGGCGGAGAAGCCGGACGGAAGACAGCCTCCCTTGGAACGACAGGAGGAGGGTTGGTCAACTTCTCGACCAACTTCTCGAGAGACTCAACCCGAGCTTTGAGGTCAGCGATCTCCAACTGACCCTCCCTGGAATCCTGTCAGCACTCCTTGTCAAGAAAGGAGTGAAGAAGGACACACCTTAAAGAGTCCTCGAGGGACCTCTTCACGTTCATTCGCTCCCAACCATCAAGATCCCTCTTCTTCTGCTCCTCCCTCATGTCATCCTTCATCTCAGCAAGAGACTCATAGATTTCGCAGCCCATAACCGCTGCGAAACCAAGACAGGCATCCATACGCCCATCCATTGCATCATTCTCATGATGGATCTCCCTGAGTCCCCTACCGATCCAAGCCTTCGGAAATGTCTCCAAGTCCAACTTGTTGACGTGCTTCCTCCACCTCTCCTTGGACACCATGACGGCATCCCCCAAACCCAAATCCCTCAACCCGTCATGTCGGTACTTGCTGGTCATCATCCGACCCCGCACCGAATGAAGAGAAGGATAAGGTTTCCCACCATTATCCCTCCTGGATGACTCGTTACCCGGGTTGTAATGATAGACAAACAAACGTTTGTCTCATTCCTCCCTCTCCTCCGACGTAGGGAAATGCCCCCTCTTCCTCTTCCCGAACAAGTCGGGGAACAACGAGCCTGTAAAAGAATTCTTCAACATTCTTGTCAAGAAAGAAGGAAGAAGAATCCTACCTGAGGAGTCCCCCTGACTCTCACCTCGAGGATAACCTCTGCGAGTCTTGAGCTCCTTCCAAGTTAGAGGCTTCTTCGGAAGGACCGATTCTTCTTCCTGATCAGGCGCAATAGGGACCAGTGTTGCCTTAACGGTTGGCAGGATAGTGGCGAAGGGGCGGGTGTACCCCTGCTCGTACTCGAGGAAGGGGTTGGTGAAGTCCATGACGGGCTCGTGGGTGTAGATGTCAGACATGGTAGAAGATGAAGAGGAAGAAGTAGAGGACGAAGAGGAGTAGTGCTGGAATGGCGGAAGAGTATCGACTGAAGACGATGGAGACAACCGGACCAAACCCATCTCCCTTATATCAAGTCCCCTATCTTCAACGGATCTCTCCGAGCCCCTATCTGTCCATCAAACCCTCAACCTGTCACGATTTTCACATTTTCACTCACTATCTTTCTAAGTTCGAAGCGCCCAAACACTCGTTCAAATCATGACATGGCATTATCTTATCTTATCTTTCTCTTTTTATCCTTTCACACTTCAAGTCACACAAATCGAAGACGAGGAAAACAGATAGTATTGGAATACCGATACGAACTATCTATTCAGAAGAAGCAGCCACTACCCACGCATTCTCCTTATCGGACTCCCCCAATCCATCATAGTCCAACTTGTCATCGGCATCCTCCCCACCATGTGGCCAAGTCTTGTCATAAGACTGCCAGTCCAAGTACTGGTCGACGACAGCCTGATCGACGGTCAAACCAGGGACTTCATCCGGGAAACCGATGTCCGGAAGAGGAGGAGAAACCGCATGGAAGACGGCCTCCTTCGGAACGGCAGGAGGAGGGTTGGTCAACTTCTCGACCATCCTCTCAAGGGACTCAACCCGAGCCTTGAGGTCAGCAATCTCCAACTGACCTTCCCTGGAATCCTGTCAGTACTCCTCATCAAGAAAGGAGTAAAGGAGGACACACCTTAAAGAGTCCTCAAGAGACCTCTTCACGTTCATCCGCTCCCAACCATCAAGAGACCTCTTCTTCTGCTCCTCCCTCAAGTTGTCCTTCATATCAGCGAGGGACTTGTAGATCTCACAGCCCATGACGGCTGCGAAACCAAGACAGGCATCCATACACCCATCCATTGCGTTGTTCTCATGGTGGATCTCCCGAAGCCCTCGACCTATCCAAGACTTCGGGAACGTATCGAGGTCCAACTCGTTGATATGCTTCCTCCACCGCTCCTTGGACACCATGACGGCATCCCCCAGACCTAGATCCCTCAACCCGTCATGCCGATACTTGCTGGTCATCATCCGACCCCTCACCGAATGAAGGGAAGGATA
>Ga0307511_10001491_pt1 | contig 24787 bp, 22 predicted proteins | sample 13_EM_MG_FD_200266 | JGI IMG/M metagenome (GOLD analysis project Ga0307511, IMG submission 200266) | Populus trichocarpa ectomycorrhiza microbial communities from riparian zone in the Pacific Northwest, United States - 13_EM | ecosystem: Host-associated > Plants > Roots > Unclassified | place... | reverse complement strand
CTCAGCGTCGAGGCAGGAATTGCAGCCATTCCCGGACGCCCTGGACGGCGGAAAGCGGACGCGCTCCTCGGCGAAGCGTTCCGACACAGCCGGCGCGTTGGTCATCCGCACCTTCTCGGATTGGCCAAGTTGAGCAGCGCCACCGTGAGTTACTTCGCTGGTGAGTTCAGGCCTGCGGTCCGGGAGGCGGAAGAGGCGGAGAAGATTTTCCGCGACCAGTGCACCGGCGTCACGTGGGAGATCGATACGTCGCAGATTTATGCGATGTACTCGCTTGAATACCTCGGCAACCTGCGCGAGCTCGCGCAGCGCATCCCGTTGCTGCAACGGCAAGCCGAGGAGCGCGGCGATCTGTACCACATCATCCATTTCGCGGCCCGGCCCAACGTGCTCTGGCTGGCGCAGGACGATCCCGATACGGCGCGTCGCTATCTCGCATCCGTCGCTGCGAACCGCCCTCGGGAAGCTGAGTTCGAGAAGTCATTTCACTTCCCGCAGTTCGTCGAACTGTTCGCTCATTCGCAGCTCGACATCTACCTCGGCCGCGGCATCGACAGTTGGACGCGGATTCAGGAGTGCTGGAAGGAAATGTCGCGCTGGATGTCTCGCGTCCAATTGTTCCGCGTGGAAGGCTTCCATCTCCGCGCACGCTGCGGATTGGCCGCCGCCGCGGAGAGCGGCGATCTCTCGACGCTGGCAACGGTCCAACGCGATGCAAACCAAATCTTTAGCGAGCGCACACCGTGGTCGCTCCCGCTCGCCGAGTCATTGCTGGCCGGCGTCCTTGCACTGCGCGGACACGCCGACCGCAGTCGCGAACTGTTTGCGAGCGCCGTCCGCAATTTCGAAAAGGCGGAAATGTCGTTGTACGCCGCCGCCGCGCGTCGCCGCCTCGGCGAGATTACCGGCGGCGATACAGGACGGACGTTGATCGAAGCCGCCGATGAGTGGATGCAATTGCAGGGCGTCAAATTACCCGAACGGCTGACTCGGGTATTGGCGCCGTAGTTTCTGTCCGCGGCAAACGTGGCCTCACTATTGCCTTAGTACACAGTGGCAATACGCCAACAGGGAGGCTTCAAATGTTCAAAACAAAGATGTTAGCCCGTAATTTGGTAATGGCTGGGGCGGCGACGCTGCTCCTGGGATCGTCCGCTTTCGCGCAATATGGTAGCTCTCCGAGGACAGGGGCGTATGGCAATCGGGGATTCGCCAATCGCGTCGTCGAGGGGACTGTCTCCTCGGTCGTGCATGAGCGCAACGGCGACCGCGTACGTCTGACCAGCGGAATGGATCTGTTCGTTCCGAACTCGATCTACAGCATGAATCAGGGACGCCGTTTCGGTGCTTCGATGCTTCAGTCCGGCGACGTCGTCCGGATGAATGTCTGGAGTCGTGAAGGTGACGGACGTGACGCCCAGGTCCGTTCGATCGAACTTCTGCAGTCAGCTTCTTTCTACGGCAACGATCGTCGTCTGAGCGGCACCGTCATTTCGTTTGACCGCCGCGCTCGCTCGCTCGTGCTGCAGGCAGAGAATGGCCGGACGATCACCGTCGACGTTAGGTCGTACGGCGGCCGCGGTCTTCGCAATGGTGACCGAATCAGCATTTCCGGTCGTATGAGCCGCGGAATCCTGATCGCCGACGACATTCGCGTCAGCAACACCGGTCAGAACGACCAGTACGGCCATCGCCGGTAGTTGCTTCTTCAGTAGCGTGCGTCCTCCAACGGCGAGGGCGCACGTTGCATTAGCGTCTTCGCGACGCTGGCTCTGACGTAGGACGAAAGAGCCACCACAGTGCGAAGCCGGCGCCGAATACGCCGATGAGGCTGTAGAAATGCGCGGCGGCTCCCCAGAAGTTTCGCGCGATGGGTCCGTAGTTCCGCTGACTCCATGGCCCGAGCCGCAATGCGTAGATCGACTGGACATTGACTACGACTGCAGCGACGTGCACCACGACCAGAACGAGACTGGCCAGCAGTAACCCCTTGACGTTGCCATCGCTCAGCGGATTTCGATTTACGGCGAAGAGCGTTGTGAGCAGAAGGATATTCGCGGTCAGGTCCATCAACAGTAGGCCCGGTCGCGGAGACGATCGTGGAAAATCGGATCGATCGATCGTCAACTCGGTTCCGTCTGCAATGAGTCTTGTCACAGGCGGGCGCTCCACCATACGGATCAATGGTTCGCTCAATGAAGCCAACAGTCGTGCGTACGGAGCAGACAATGACCACCAGAAGGCCAGCCCCAGAAGAAAGCCGGTCGCACCCTTAGCGACGTTTTTCAGCAAACTTCCAGCTCCATAGTACGAAGATTGAGATGGCCGCCAGGATGATGAGCGACTGCCAGACGGCAACGTGGAAGAAGTCGAAAATACGCCGGTGATGTTCGCCGAGCCAGAAAAGAGAGCTGAGGCGCACCAGGTTCAGCAACTGGATAGCGACGCTCGCAATCGTGAGTCCGATCAGTCGCGATCGCAGTGTGGCCGGAAACGCAAGGATGGCCGCGGCCAACAGGATTACCGCTTCCACTCCATTGCATCCGTTGCGGACGTCGAGCGCGAAAAGCGGCGATCGCATCACAGTTCCCGTCACGCCCACTCCGCTTTCGACGCCGCGCAACAGCATCGCCGCGCCTCGTGCCACGACTTCGGTGAACGGAACGATGACACGATCGTTGACCTGATTGAGCGCCACTACGGCGTACAGAACGATCAGAGCAACGCAGAACTTCGCCACAAAGACGATGCGTGGCCTCAGTGGCCGTTCTGCTGTGACGATGTGTCGGGAGCTCACGATGTCAGATCGAAAGCTTATTCATGACGAAGAGTCCTGCAGCCGCCAGAAGAATTGTGAGGATGATCAACCCGACGGTGTTTAGCGTCGGACCGCCCGCCGGCGGAAGAGCCGGAAGGATCGCCAGTGCGTACGCGCGGCTGCCCTGACAGCCGAGCGAATCGGTCGCCCGGATCGTGACATTGAAGAGCCCCGACTGGTTCGGCGTGCCGCTGATGAGTCCCGTGGCCGAGTTGAGGGTGAGGCCGTTCGGTAACGCTCCGGCGGAGATGGTGAAGGTATATGGCGCGGTTCCTCCCGAGGCCGTGATCGTCTGGGCGTAGGGCGTTTGGGCCATACCCGGCGGCAGCGTGGTCGGATTCACAGTGATGGTGGGGCAGCCCGGGCTGGCGATGGTGATTGAGTACAGGCGGCTACCCGTGCAGCCGGTGGCATCGGTCGCAGTGATCGTGAACGTGAATGTCCCCGTGGCGGTCGGCGTTCCAGTGATTGCTCCGGAAGCACTGTTGAGAATCAGACCTGTGGGCAGCGCACCGCTCGATATGGAAAACGTATAGGGAGCTGTCCCGCCGGACGCGGAGACGATCGGATTGTAGGGAGTACCGACGGTGCCGTCCGGCAGCGTCGCCGGATTTACCGTGATGATCGGACAGACGGACACGCCGCAGGTATTGACGTTGTTCGTATCGAGTGTCACTGCGCCATTGCGCGCCAGCGTTCTGCCGTTGGTGTTGGCCCCGGTCGTGAGCGTGATGCTGACGAGCGCCAGAATGTCGCCCACGAACGAGGTGCCTGTTCCGAGAGTGGCTGAGCTGCCGACCTGCCAAAAGACCTTGTTGCAACTGCTGCCACCGTTGTTAATGACCGTAACCGAGGAGCCGCTCGATGTCGTGAGCGTGCTCCCGATCTTGAAGAGAAACAGCGCGTTTGGGTTGCCGAGGGCGTCGAGGGTCAGCGCGCCGGTGAGCTGCGCGGACGAGGAGAAGCAGTAGACGCCGGGTGTCAGCGTCAGTCCTCCCAGATTCTGGCCGGTCAGATCGACCGTGCACGGCGTGGACGCGATGTTGTTGTAGGCGGTAGTGAGGTCGTTCTGCGCCTGCATGGCCACGGCGTCGTTGCTGTGAATCGCGCCTCCGACGACGACACCGGGAGGGAAGCCGGTCACTGCGCTGCCCGGGCTGACGCCGACGTTGCCGTTGACCGTCGTCGCGCCGGTGTTGGTGACGGTGGAGCCGCCGAGAACCCCGAAGTTCTGCGCGGTGCCGAGCGAAATCTGGGCGAATGCTGCTGCGGGGGCGAGAAGAAGCATCGCGAGCCCCATGATCGTCAGGAGGCCGATGTACGTCCGCTTCATGTGGAGAACCCTTTCGTCAGGCGACGAGCGCCGGGTTGGACATCCTTGATCAGATACCCGTCTGAAGGGAGGCAGTGGCGGACGACGCAACCGGGCAAAACAGCAGCCCACACATGCGCGCCTGTCGCGACCGGCAGGTCAGGCGTGTACGGAATTAACGAGTAGCAGCATACGGGCAGTGATTAGTGACTGCAAGAGCTTGCCTGCAAGCGAGCCGCCAGTGTTCGGATTCTGCTGAGGCCGGTGGCAGGCGGCGTGCAGACATCGATGCCATGAGCGCACTGAAAATCATCGCCATCCTCCTGATCGTCGCCGGCATCGCCGGACTCATCTACGGCAAGTTCACCTACACAAAAGCAACCCACAAAGCGAGCCTCGGCCCGATCGAACTGGCGGTGAAAGAGAAGGAAACCGTCAACGTCCCGATGTGGGCCGGCATCGCTGCGATCGTCGCCGGAGGCCTGCTGCTGGCGGTGCCGAAGCGAACGAGCTAATGCGCTAGAATCACACTCAAGTGAAATCCCCCAGAATCGGTAAACCACGGGCGGCGTCGGCGGCGTTCTCGTTGTCGCGCAAGCTGCCGAAGTTGTCGCTTCCCGCGTCTGCGGCGGCGGCCACGAAGGCGCGGCCGAAACCGGCCATCGGGAAGCCTGGGCGGTCGCTCTTTGGCAGAGTCTCGGACGGGAAGCCGCCGCAGCGCGATCCTGTTAGCGGGACTCGAAATGGACGGAAGTGACGATCAGGAACAGCATCCCGCCATCCGCGGGCTGAAGACCGTCTGCCGCTGCAACAACATCAAATACAGGACGATCGAGCGCGCCATCCGCAGGGGGGCGTGCACGCTCAGTCAGATTGCGGCGTGCACGACGGCCACGACGGGACACTGCGGCGGAAGCTGTACGCCCGACGTTCAGGCCATGCTCGATGAGCACGCGCCGCGGACGGTGTTGTCGCAGCCGCCTCCGAAGCCGGCCTCGTCGCCGAACGCCTGGTGGATTCGCAACAAATGATGCCTGTCGTTGCCGGCAACCGTCTGCCGATGATTCCGCCGACCGGGATGGCCATCGCCGCGCTGACGGTGATGCTCTGGCTGATCTGGAGCGACATCATCCGGAAATCGCGCACGCCGGCCGTCCTGTACGCGGTGCGCGTGGCGCTCTTCGTCATCGTGGCGGCGATTCTGGTCCTCAACCGCGTTCGCTATCCCTTCCTCTTTTCGCCGACGGCCACGGTGCTGGTGGTTGTCGTGGCCATCGTGGGCGCGGGAGGGGCGGCGTATTTTGCCCGCCGCCTGGTCAGGAGAAACTGAAGAGGGTCCAGTAAGGATCGACTGGCGTAGGTGAAGGTAGTCTCCGAAGCTTAGAGAGAGATCGCAGACTCCGTAGACTCGTCCGGTCCATCATTCCGCTCGGCAAGGTGGCCAACCCTCACCGGACCCTGAAGAGCACTATACGGCATTCCGTACGGAAGTTCAACCTTCCTGATTTATGACGCGGATAGGTTGCCGTGGGTGTGGATAGTAACGATGGTTGGGGCGGGATAATGCAGTCGCGAGGTCTCGCGGTTGCGGGGTTGCCGGGTTGCCAAGTTGCCAAGTTGCCCGGTTGCCCGATGCTGCGTGGCTCGTTGGGGGCGATTTGTGATTTTGTCGCCCGGCAACCCGGCAACCAGCAACCCGGCAACCCGGCAACCAGCAACCCGGCAACCCGGCAACCACACCGCGCAACCCGCGACATATACTCCCTCCCAATGAAACCCGACCTCGTCACACTCTTCCAGGCACTCGGCGATCCGACGCGGTTACGGCTCCTGAACCTGATGGCGGCGGGGGAGGTTTGTGTCTGCTACTTCATCGAGATTCTCGATGAACCGCAGCCGAAGATCTCGCGGCATCTGGCCTATCTGCGCCGGGCCGGGCTGGTGACGGCGCGGCGCGACGGGAAGTGGATGCACTACACGATGGTGATGCCGTCGGATCGGGCCCAGGCCGACGTGTTGAAGACCGTGCTCGATGTCATCGCCGCCAACCCGAGGATGCAACGGGACCGCGGGGCGCTGGAGAAAGTGTGCTGTGCCCGGCGCTTGCCGGCGTCGCTGCAGAACGCGCCGAGGCCGGAACTGATGAGGGCGCGGACCAACTGATGCTGGCGGCGATCCTCATCGCCATCGCGGCATTCTTCGCCGGTGCGGTGTCGGCTGTGGCCGGCTTCGGGATCGGCAGCATCCTGACCCCGCTCCTCGGACTCACGATCGGAGTCAAACTGGCCGTAGCCGCTGCGGCGATTCCGCACTTCATCGGCAACGCCCTCCGCCTCTGGACCTTGCGCGATCGCGTCGACAAGCAGGTGCTGAAAACGTTCGGGCTGATGAGCGGCGCCGGCGCGCTGGTAGGCGCGCTACTGCACGCGGCCGTAGCCACACAGGCGCTGAAAATCGTCTTCGGCATCGTTCTCATCATCGTCGGCGCATTCGGCGTAACCGGATGGAGCGATCACCTCCGCTTCGGCCGCCGTGGCGCGTGGCTTGCCGGCGGAGTGTCGGGACTCCTCGGCGGACTGGTCGGCAATCAGGGCGGCATTCGCGCGGCGGCCATGCTCGCGCTCGATGTGCGCAAAGAAGTGTTCGTGGCCACTGCCGTCGCCATCGCACTCATCGTCGATGGCGCGCGCCTTCCGGTCTACGCATTCAGCACCGGCCGGCAGTTGCTGACGGTCTGGCCGATGATTGCCGGCGCCAGCGTCGCCGTCATCCTCGGGACGTTCTTTGGCAAGATGCTGCTCGGCCGCGTTCCGGAAAGCGTCTTCCGCCGCCTCGTGGCAGCGCTCTTGATCGCGCTCGGCGTAGCGATGCTGCTGTCACGGTGACGTGACGACGGTCATTACTCGGACGCGCTCCCGATCGTTATCATCATTAACTATGCGTGTGCGTGATCGGGGTTGCCGAGTTGCCCAGTTGCCAGGTTGCCGTTTGCTGAAGTTGGCAACCTGGCAACTCGGCAACCTGGCAACCGTCATCGCGCTTCTAGCTTCCACGGCACACGCCGCCACTTTCCTCATTCCGTCGGATCGCACGCTCGTCAAAGCCTCGAAAGCGATCGTCGTCGGCACTGCGGTCGAATCGCATGGACGTTGGGCTCCCGGTGGCTGGATCGAGACCGTGACGGAGTTGCACGTCGACGAGGCGATCAAAGGGCCGGTCGCTGCTGGCGACACGATTCACGTCACGGAGCTCGGCGGCGTCGTCGGCGAGATCGGATACGTCGTTGCGGGCAGCCCGAGGTACGAGGTGGGGAAGCAGGTCCTCCTGTTTCTGGAGACGAACGATCGCGGCGAATGGGTGGCCAAGAACATGGCCATCGGCAAGTTCGATCGCGCCGCCGATGTGTTGGGACGCAGGCTCCTCATTCGCGACGCCGAGAACATCGTGGGGTGGGAAGAGGATCGGGCCATGCATCGCGAGCCGATGCGTGAGGAAGAGGCGTTCCTCCGCTTCGTCCGCGCCACGGCACAGGGACTTGATGCCGATGACGACTACGTGATTCGTTATCCGCAGCCGTTGCGATTCACTCCGGCCGCCGAGGCTGTGCCGGCGGCGAGTACGTACCTGCTGCAGAGCACGGGCGGCGCGGGAACCCTTGGAATCCGCTGGCCGAACTTTCCGACGCCGGTTGTTTTTCTCAGTCATGGCACGCAGCCCGGCGCGCTGAACGGTGGCTTGACCTCGGTGCAGCGCGCGCTGGCGGCGTGGACGAACGACGCCGGATCGGACATCGTCTACAGCTACGGCGGCACGACTACCATCGCCCGCACCGGCTTCACCGGCGGGACGTCCGACGGCACCAACACCATTCAATTCAATGATCCAGCGAACGAGATCCCCGGATCGTTCACGCCGACCGGCGGCGCAACGCTGGCCATCGGCGGCGCGTGGTTCGGTGGCGGAACGCACACTGCCAACGGCGAGCGGTTCTACTCCATCGTGGAAGCCGACCTCGTCGTGCAGGACGGCATCAGCGGCGCGGGGCTGACCGGCGCCGGATTCGATCACGTCCTCACCCACGAGCTGGGGCACACGCTCGGCCTGCGCCATTCCGACGAGCCGCCCTCGGGGGGAACGTTCTCGTCCACCGCGATCATGAACTCCAGCGTTGCCTTCAACTCCGATCCGTACGGCTCGGCCTTGCAGGCCTGGGACATCGAAGCGGTCGATGCCGTCTACGGCTCCGGCGTCGTCGGACCGCCGCCGTGCGCGCCGCCCAAAATCTCGATCGCACCACAGACGGTCGACGCCGGAAGCGGTTCGATCTCGGTCGCCTTCACCGTGACCGCTACCGGCGATGCGCCGCTGCAATACCAGTGGTACGCAGGCATTTCCGGCAACACCAGCGCACCGATTGGCGGCGCCACGACAACGTCGCTGACCGTGAAGCCGTCCGTGACCAGCGCGTACTGGGTGCGTATCACCGGCCAATGCGATCCGCCGGCCGACAGCGGAACGGTCTACGCCATCGTCAACAACTGCCCGCCCGTGACGATCAGTTCGCAGTCCGGCACCGCCACGATCCTGGAAGGGAAATCGGTCAGCCTCTTCGTCATCGCAAGTGGCGGAACGGTCTCGTTTCAGTGGTACTCGGGCCCGACCGGCGTGACGACATCGCCGATCACCGGGGCGACCGCGCCGACGCTGACCGTCACGCCGTCGACGACGTCGAGCTACTGGGTGCGCGTGGCGAACACGTGCGGTTCATCGGTCGACAGCAACACGATCACCATCACTGTCCTGCCGTGCAACGCGCCGAAGTTCGTGGTGCAACCGGCCGGCGGCGACATCGTGACCGGCACCGGCACGACTCTTTATTCAACCGTCACCGGCACGCAGCCCATCGCGTTCCAGTGGTACGTCGGGACGTTCCCCGACGCGTCGCAGCCGGCAAACGGAGGAACGTCGGCGTCGCTGACGATTCCGCCGATGGTCTCGCCGGCGTCGTACTGGCTACACGTTTCGAGTGAGTGCGGCGCCGCCGACAGCAACACGGCCCGGCTGACGATCGTCTCCACGTGCACGCCGCCGGCGATCACCTCGCAGCCGCACGATCAGAGCGTGGGCTCGGGAACGAACGCGATCGTGTCGGTGGTAGCGACCGGACCGTCGCTCAACTATCAGTGGTACCAGGGCTCGCTCTTCGATTTCACCCACCCCCTCGGCGGCAACGCTCCGTCTGTCTTCACGCCCGCGATCACAACGCCGGCGCAGTTCTGGGTCCGAATCAGCAACCCCTGCGGAAGCGTCGACAGCGCGGTAGCGACGGTGTCGGTGACGATGCGGCGGCGGGCCAGCAGGCCGTGAAGCCCTGACCGCATTACACTCCGCCCCCAATGTCCCTTCTGTTGTACCTAGCCGCGGCGATCCTGCTGCTCTGGATCTCCCACCGCGCGCTGACGCCGATCTCGCGCGCCGCGGCAATCGTTCTGCTGCTCCTGCCGATGTGCATCACCGGCCGGGCGCTGCTCACCGGCGGCGTTTTCGGTCCCGTCGATCTGCCGTACTTCACGGAGCCGTTGCACGACATGCGTTTGCCGCTCGGCGTGGACAAGCCGCACAACGGAACGCTGTCCGATCTCTACGCGCAGATGATTCCGTGGCGGAAGGCGGTGCAGTTCTCGATCGCGCACGGGCGATGGCCGCTCTGGAATCCGTTCATCCTTTCCGGGACGCAACTGGCCGCGGCCGCGCAGCCGGCGGCCTATTCGCCGTTCACATTGCTGGCCTGCCTGCTGCCGGTGGCCCAGAGCCTCACCTTCTCGGCGGCGCTGACGTTTTTCCTGGCGGGACTGGGCGCGTTTCTGTTCGCACGCGAGCTCGGTTGCCGCGAATCGGTCGGCCTATGCGCCGCCGCGGGATGGATGTATGCCGGCGGGATGACCTACTTCATCCTCTGGTCGCTCGGCAGCTCGTGGGCGTTGTTTCCGCTCGTTCTGTTTGCGACGCGGCGCTGCGTTCACGCACCTGGTATGCGATCGACAGCCATCCTCGGGACGGCGCTGACGCTGCTCCTTCTGGCCGGCCATCCGGAGACGGCGTTTCACATCGTCTTCTGCGGCGCGCTCTACGGCGGCGTCGAACTGCTGGTCGTCCGTCGCAATGTGCCGCGGGTGATCGCATGCGCGGCGATTGCCGGTGCAGTCGCGCTTCTGCTCTCCGCGATCTATCTCCTGCCGATGTTCGAAGCGGCGCCGCAGACGATGGAGCATCAGTTCCGCACCGGCGGCTATCGCGACACGCCGCGCGGAGTGTCATCGGGCGAAAGTGGCGCCCGCATCCTCACTGATTTCTTCCCGCATCTGCACGGCCGCTGGTGGGCGCGCAAGGATCCTCATTGGATCTCTCCCGAGACCTCGGCGGTGGGCAGCATCATCATGGCGCTGGCCGCCTACGCGATCATCCGCGTGCGCCGCCGCGAAGTCGCATTCTTCGGCGCGCTGGCCCTCTTCGGAATCCTCTGCCGCGCGGCGTGGGCGCCGCTGGCCGCAGTGATGCAGAAGCTACCGCTCTTCGACATCACCCTCAACGAACGTTTCTCCTTCGCCGCCGCGCTCTCGCTCGTCATCCTGGCCACCCTAGGCCTCGAGCACGCGCTGCGCGCACACGACCGCGCGCTCGCCTACGTGCTCGCGTGCGCGACCTTCATCTTCGCCGCCGGGGTCATCATCATCGACCGCCTGCAGGTGATGGAAGACAAGCTCCCCGAGTGGGGCGTCTACACGCTCTTTGGTGAGCTGGCGTGCCTCGGCACGGCAGCGATCGTGGCGCTCACGGTCCTGGGCCCCCGAGGTCTCGGAGTTTCGTGGACTCGCGCATTTGCGGCGCTCAGGCGCCCCGACAAACTCGCGACGGTGCAACCGCGCCCCGACGCGAAAAAATCAGCTTGGACGTTCGCGATCTCCAGGTTTGGTTTTGTGACGCGAGATGCAGCTAACCCGGAGACCCCAATCCCTCAACCGCGCGACTACGCCACTGCAATCGCGATCCTTATTCTCATCGCCGCCCAACGCTTCCTGGCCGGCTACGACATCTATCCCACTCTTCCTGCCTACGCCGCCTACCCGCCAATCCCGATCCTGCGCGCGATTCCGCGCGGCAACGTCGAACCGTTCCGCATCGCCGGCCGATGGCATGCGCTCGTTCCCGGAACGAGTGCGTTGTACGAGCTCGAAGACGTGCGCGGCTATGAGGCGATGACGTTCTCGCGCTACGTCGCTACCTACGACGCCTGGTGTATCCATCAGCCGATCTGGTTCAACCGCGTCGACGATCTGACCAAACCGCTTCTCTCCATGCTCAACGTCCGCTACGCCATCGCCTCCGATCGCTGGCCGCCTCCTGATGGCTGGCAACGCGTGGCCAGACAGAAGGGCGCCGAATTGTGGGAGAACACGCGCGTCATTCCGCGCGCCTTCGTTCCGTCGCACGTCGTCTTCGGCACGCCCTTCGACGCCACGATCAAAGCGATGACCGCGGCGACGGATTTTCATGAACGCGCCTGGATCGAAGCGCCGACGGATGCCGGCGAGCGATCGAATGACGGCGGTACCGTGGCCCAGGTCCGCTACGACTCGGGTGACCTCGTCGTGGACGCCGCGATGGCCACGGGAGCCTGGGTGGTGATCACCGAACCGGCCTGGACCGGCTGGCGCGTCTACATCGACGACCGCCGCGTCGAGCACTTCTTCGCCAACGTCGCCTTCATCGGCGTCTACGTTCCGCCGGGAGGCCACCGCATTCGCCTGACCTATCTGCCCGCGAGCTTCGTTCGCGGCCGGGCCATCTCCCTCTCCACCCTCGTCCTCCTCCTCGGATGGGGCCTCGTGGAAGCATTTCGCCGCCGCCGGGTTGTAACGATCGGACGATCAGCGTCACAATCTGAAAGCCGCGTCCAGGCGTAAGGTCCAGGAACCCACTCAGGAGAGAGCCCCAATGCGAACGCTCGTTCGGATGTTGACCGTCTCGCTGCTCGCAACGGCAACATCGCTGCAGGCAGTTACCTACATCGTCCCGACCGACCGCGATCTGATCAAGCGCGCCGAGGCGATTGTCGTGGCCACGGCGCTGGAATCGCATTCGGAGCTCACGAGCGACGGACGCATCGTCACCATCGCGACGCTGGCTCTCGACGACGTGATCAAAGGTGAGCTGGATCGCCGGTCATCGATCGACGTTGTCGAGATCGGCGGTGTGGTTGGAGACCGCGCTACGTTCGTTCCGGGCTCGCCCCGCTACGTGTCAGGCAAGCACTATCTCGTTTTTCTTCGCCGGACGACCGATGGATGGGCCACCTACGGCTTCGGTCTGGGACAGTTCGAATTCAGCAACGACCCGTTTGGCCGCCAGATCGTGTCGCGAGCGGGAGTTGAGGGGATCTTCGGCTGGGATGAGGCCAGCAACGGGCTTCACGTAGAAAGAGTACGTGACGCGATTGCTTTTCAGACCTTCGTCAAAACGGTCGTGGACAATCCCGGCGCACCGGCGCGGGCGGACTATTTCGTTCGGAACGGTGAAACGGTGGCGGAGTCATTTTCATATGCACCGAAGCCGGCGGTATCTGTTCCTGGTGGTCTCGATGGTCAGACTGCGATCGCCGTCGGCGCCGGCAACTGGACCGGGGCAGGGGCTGGAGTGCAGTACGGCGTCGGTACGTCCAACCCCAGCGCAACGGGAGGCCTGAGCGTCTCTGATGGAATCAGTGCCGTTCTGTTCAACGATCCGGCAGGCATCGTTCCGCCAAGTGTCGCTGCGATCGGAGGGATCACCAGTGTCTCCGGGCAGTTTACGACCGAGGCGGACGTCGTCATCGGGAAAAACTTCAACACCAATCAGGCGACCTTCAATGGCCTGATGACCCACGAGCTCGGGCACACGCTCGGTTTGCGACACTCCGATCAGAACACCAGCTCTAACGGGCCGTGCATGGCTCCGCTGAACTGCAGCAGCAGCGCGATCATGAATTCGACGATCGCGTTCAATCTTCAGAGCCTGCAGCAATGGGATCTCGACGCCATCCGGACTGTGTACGCTGGCCAGGCCGGCAACGCCGCCGACTATCTGGCCTTCACGCGGTGGCAAAGTCCGTCGAAGAACTTCGACTACTGCTTCGCTCCGACCATTTCGGGACAGCCCTCCAGTACGTCAATTCCGCCGGGAGGTCAGATCACGCTCAATGTTGCCGCCACCGGTACGAGCATCACCTATCAGTGGTATGTCGGAAATCCACCCAGCACTGCCACCACAGCGCAGAACGGGACGACCTCGTCGCTGACGGTATCTCCGTCGTCAACGACAACCTACTGGGTCCGCGTCAGGGCTTGCGGGGGATCGCAGGACAGTAACGGCGCGACTGTGAGTGTTGTTGCTTGCGTCGCGCCATCCGCGCCAGCCCCGAATGCATCGCCATCATCGATCTCCAACGGCCAGTCGAGCACGTTGTCGGTCAGTCCAACCGGCACCGCACCGTTCACCTATCAGTGGTTTCAGGGTACGTCCGGAGACACGTCGAATCCGATCGCCGGTACCAACTCATCGATCAGCGTCAGCCCAACGGTCACTACGTCCTACTGGGTGCGTGTGACCGGTCAATGCGGTTCCCCTTCCAATAGCCCGGCGACACTCGTTACCGTGACTTGTTCTCCGATTGCATCGCCCGGCGTGACCGCACAACCATCGACGATCAATGCCGGGCAGTCGTCGACGCTGTTCTTTTCGACCACCGGCAGCGGTCCCTTCACGATTCAGTGGTACGCCGGCGCGCTGGGTGACATCTCGAATCCAATCCCCGGTGCGACCACAACCAGCATCGTCGTTTCTCCGACAGTGACCAGCGGATACTGGGTTCGTGTGACCGCGTCGTGCGGCTCGCAGGATGCCAGCGTCATCGTGTTCGTGAACGGCACCGTCTGCACGCCGGTATCGATCACGACGCACCCGGGCGCTGCGACGATTCCTCCGGGCAGCTCGACCACGCTGAACGTTGTGGTCGCCGGCACTGCCCCCATCACTTATCAGTGGTACACGGGAACCTCGGGCGACCTGTCGCATCCGATCACCAACGCCACGAACGCCTCCCTTACCGTCACGCCGACCTCGACGATCACGACGTATTGGGTTCACGTGTCGAACAGTTGCAACACCGTCGGCGTCAATAGCACGACCGGTGTCGTCACGCTTTCCGCGAGCTGTCCCGCGCCGTCGATTACGACGCAGCCGCTGGGAGTCTCAGCCCCAATCGGAACCGCCGCCACGCTGAAGGTCGTGGCCACCAGCAGCGGAGCCGTGCACTACCAGTGGTACAAGGGCCTGAAGGGCGACCTCTCCACGAAAGTTGGTACCGACTCGGCCACGTTCGTCACCCCAACGGTCAGCGTGACCGCGAACTACTGGGTGCGAGTGACCGCAGCTTGCAGCGCCACAAGCTTCACCGACAGCAACACCGCGATCGTCATCGCGATCGCGACGCCGCGGGGCCGCGCGGTCAAACACTGAAGCAGGGACGAGGGAAGCAGGGACGAGGGAAGCAGGGACGAGGGGTTAGGGACGAGGGAAGGGTTATCGTTTCCCCTCGTCCCTCGTCCCTCGTCCCTGCCTCATCCCTCGTCCCTCGTCCCTCGTCCCTGCCTCGTCCCTGCCTCATCCCTCGTCCCTCGTCCCTCGTCCCTGCCTCATCCCTCGTCCCTCGTCCCTGCCTCATCCCTCGTCCCTGCCTCATCCCCTGCTACATCGTGTCCAACTGCTTCTTCATCGACGCGATCACGTTGTCGCTGCGCTGTTCGGCCGGTAGCGATTCGGCGTAATGAACCGCTTCTTCGATCGTCTTTCGCGCGGACGCCTTGTCGCCCTGGGCCACGAACACTGAGGCGCGGTTGCGAAAGATGCCGATCTTGCGTGGGCCGTAGGCCAGTTTGAGTGCGCGCTCCGAGGCGGCCAGAGCATCGTCGTAGCGATGTGCTTCCCGGTATGCGGAGACGAGACGAGCGGGCGGGTTGTAGTCCTTCGGCAGATCGCGCTCCGACTGCTCCAGCATGGCGATGGCCTTCTCCGGCTCCTTCAACCCGAGGTAGACCGTCAGGCGATGCGAATCGAAAACGGCGCGCTGATCGGGAGTCTTCGCTTTGGCCGCTTCCCCTTCCAGAAAGGCCGCCCACTCCTCGCGAAGTTTGTGCTCGGACGCTGCGTCCTTCGCCTCTTCGCGCGCATCGACGAGCGATTCGTACAAGCCGGAACGATCGTCGGCGGACATGGCGATCTTGTCCGCCGCTGCGAGCGTTTCGCGCGTTGCCTTCTCCAGTCCGGCGACGAGCTCGGACCGATTCGCCGACTTCTCGTCGAGATCCGTCGAACAGGAAAGGCCGACGGCGGTGACGTTGACGGCTGATCCCGTCCCGCGGACGCGCGGATAGAGCGCAAGGGCGCGTTCGGCACAACGCTGCGGATTGCCGCTCTGCAGCAAGGCAAAGACGAGCGACTCGGAGGCGCGCCCGAGGCGCGGCCAGTTCTTCGGCGCCGCCGCGATGGCTTCATCGAACAACTTCGCAGCCTCGGCCTGTTTGCCCTGCCCGGCCAGCGCATCGGCGCGCACGAGCAGCGTGTCGGCCTTCGAATGCGATCCCTGAGCGGCGCGTTCGCCGTCATCGAGCAGCTTGCGGATCTGCGGCACCGTCCCGCCGCCGGCGTAGCGGAAGACGACTTTGTCTTTCGGATCGAGGATGAGCAGCGTCGGCCAGACACTGATCGGATGTGCTTTCAGAAATGCAGCGTTCTTCGCATCTTCGGTGTCGATCGAGAGCCAGACGAACCGTCCGGCGTACTGGCTGAGCGATCGGTCCGTGTAGACATACGCCCTCATGGAGCGGCAGGTGTGGCACCACGGCGCCCACGCTTCGACGAAGACCGGAAGATCGGCGGATTTGGCTCGCGCCATCGCCCTGGAGTAGTCGTTCTCGATCCAGGGCAGAACCTCTTTGGCTTGCGCAGCGGTGGCGATGAAGAGGAGGGATACGAGGAGGAGGCGTTTCATGGTGCCCACTCTATCCTGAGGAGCGAAGCGACGAAGGATCTCCGGTGGGGCCGCGCGGCTTGCGTTTGAATCTCGTCTTCTGCGGGACAACCGGAGATCCTTGTATCTTGAAGGCGAGACGCGGGGAAGCCGAGAGATCCCAAAGCCAAGAGCTTGTGACGAAGATAGGCTCCCCGCCCTCGTCACCAAGGCCGAAGAGTATCTGAGGCCCGAGAGCCAGCATTTACAAGGTCGGCAGGTGAGGGTACAGGGTCGGGAAGCCCGCGTCTTGAATAACGCAGGATGGAGGGGGAATGCAACCGATCAAGACGCGGGTGGGGATCGACGTGAGCGCGAGACGTTGGCCGTAGCGCGCTGGCGTGAGAACGAGGACAAGGGGAAGGCCAAAGAGTTTGAGAACGATGCCGGCGGACATAGTGAATTGGTCCAGTGGATCGGCAAAGGTGCGCGCGTCTGTATGGAAGCGACAGGCGTGTATCACCTTCAACTGGCGCTGAAACTGGTGTCTGCCGGGATTGAAGTGATGGTGGTGAATCCGAGGGTAGCGAAAGATTTCGGACGAGCGCTGTCGAATCGAAGCAAGACCGATCGAGTGGATGCCTGGAGTTTGCTCGAGTACGTTCAGCGAATGGAGTTTGTGCCGTGGAAAGCGCCCAGCGCCGCGGTGCTGGAGCTACGAGAGCTCGGCAGGCGGCTGAGCGAACTGATTCAAGCCCGAGCCGATGAAAAGAACCGTCTTCACGCAAAGAAGACGGCGGGCATCAGCGCGACGGTGGTCAAGGACGTGAAGGCGCACATCGCTCAGCTTGAAAGCCGGATCAAACAGATCGAAAAAGCCGCTGTGGCGGTGGTTCGCGGCGACGCCGGCTTGCGCGAGCAGTTCGGGATTCTGACGAAGATCACGGGGGTGGGAGGGCGATCTGCGATTCTGTTGCTGACGGAGCTGGCTGTTTTGGATCCGACGATGACGGTCAAGCAGATCGTTGGGCATGCGGGACTGGATCCACGACAGTATGAGTCCGGAAGCAGCGTTCAAAAGCCGCCGCGGATCAGCAAGGTCGGAAACGCGCGGCTGCGAAGGATCCTGTATATGAACGCCATCACTGCGATCCGGCACGATCGTGGAGCACGGCTCTTTTTTGCACAGCTCGTGGCGCGCGGCAAGAAACGGATGCAGGCCATCGTAGCCGTCATGCGGAAACTGTTGCACGGCATCTGGATCGTCTTGCAGCGTCGAGTGCCGTTCGACAGCTCCGTTCTATTCGCGGCCTCGCTTGCGAAGGCCGAATCCTCCGATTCGGCCGTAGCAGCCGATCAGCCGGAGCCGAGCCAGGATCACCCGAAGGGCCGTAGCGAAGCGGAGGAGCTGCGCCAGCAGCTTGATCCTGGCTCGGCGCAGGCTACGCACTCGGCGAAAACAACATCGAAAGCCGCTTGACTCTCAACAGAGTATCTTCGTCGCTCCGCTCCTCAGGATAGAGTTACCGAAGACTCGAACGAACCCGATCCCGATACTCCTTCGCCTTTTTCACCGCCGCTGCTACATCCACCGTCAGCACTTTCCGATTGCGCATCAGCACCTTCCCGTCGCAGATCGTCGTCACGACGGAGCTGCCCGACGCCGCGTAGACGATGGCCGATTCGACGGCATAGACCGGCTGCGATTTCGGCTGCTGCAGATCGATGACGATGACGTCAGCGCGCTTGCCCGCTTCGAGCGTGCCGATGCTGTCCTCCATGCCGAGGGCGCGCGCGCCGCCGAGCGTGGCCATTTCCAGAGCATCGCGAGCGCTGAGCGCCTTCGGATCGTTGCGCGTGATCTTCTGCAGACGCGCCGCGCTGGCGGCCTCCTCGACCATATCGAGATTGTTGTTCGAGCCGGCCGGACCGTCCGTGCCGAGGCCGAGAGCAACGCCGGCATGACGCATGTCGACGACCGGCGCGACGCCCGAAGCCAGCATCATGTTGGATTCCGGACAGTGCGCGACGCCGACGCGCTTCGCCGCCAGCATGCGAATGTCATCCGGCGTCAGCCAGATCCCGTGCGCGGCGACGACGTCGTGTCCGAGAAAGCCGATCGAGTCGAGATATGCGGCCGGTGAGAGGCCGGCGGTGTTCTCCTTGATCTGCGCCGCTTCGTTTTTCGTTTCCGCAACGTGGATGAGGATCGGCGCGTGCAGCTCGGTCGCCAGCGTGCGGACCTGCTCGAGATGCGCGCGCGAAACGGTGTACGGCGCATGCGGCGCGAGCGCTGGCGTGATGAGCCGGTCGCCGTGCCAGCGCTTGACGAAGTCGCGCACGTAGGCGACGGCGGCATCCCACGTTTTGTTGTCGGGCGCCGGAAAGTCGATCATGGTTTCGCCGACGACGGCTCTCAATCCCGCCTTCTTTGCCTCGGCGGCAATGTCGCTCTCGAAGTAGTACATGTCGGTGAACGTCGTCGTCCCCGAAGCGATCATCTCGGCCGCAGCGAGCCGCGTTCCCCAACGCACGAAGTCGCGATCGACGTTCTTGGCCTCGGCCGGAAAGATGAAATTCTGCAGCCAGTCCATCAGATCGCGATCGTCCGCGATGCCGCGGAAGAGCGTCATCGGAACGTGCGTATGCGCATTGACGAAGCCGGGGAGGATGGCCATCCCACGAGCGTTGATCGTCTCGATTCCCGAAAATCGTTTCGCGATGTCCGCTGACTTACCGACCGCGACGATGTTGCCTTTGTCGATGGCGACCGCGCCGTCGTCGATGTTCGGACCGGCCATGGTGAGGACGGTTCCGCCGGTGATGAGGAGGTCTACTCGCCGTGGAGCGGCATAGGCCGTCAAGGCGATGAAAGTGAGCAGGAATGCGAGGGATCTGCGTCGCAGCATGGCAGGAACCTTAACGGAATCGCAGCGCGCGTACAATTCGACGCATGACGGCGCTGCTGCACCACCGTGCCACGTACGAGGACCTGCTCAATGTGCCGGAGAACATGGTCGCCGAGTTGATCGACGGCGATTTGTATGCGTCGCCGCGTCCCGCCGGGCCGCATGCGCGCTTCTCCTCCGCCCTCGGAATGGATATCGGTACGCCATACGACCGTGGTCGCGGCGGACCTGGTGGATGGTGGATCATTTTCGAGCCGGAACTTCACCTCGGCGAGCAGGTGCTTGTTCCTGATCTCGCCGGCTGGCGCCGCGAACGCATGCCCGAGATTCCGAAAGATCATCGCTTCATCGTCAGCCCGGATTGGGTTTGCGAGGTGATCTCGCCGTCGTCGTTGCGCATTGACCGCGGCAAGAAGATGCGCATCTACGCCGAGCACGATGTAACGTGGATGTGGCTCGTCGATCCGGTCGGTCACACGCTCGAAGTGCTCACGCTCGATGGCGACAACTGGAAGTACGTCGCGACATTCACCGGCGGCGATGTCGTTCGCGCCGAGCCGTTCCCGGAAGCGGAGATCGATCTCGCGTCGATCTGGGGCCCGGACGAGGGGTGACTACTTCGCCCGCGATTCCAACTCCCCCTCCACCTCACTCCAATCGATCCCTTCATCCGCCATCAGCACGCTGACGTGGAAGACGAGGTCGGCGATCTCGCTGATCATTCGTTCTCGTGACTCGCTCAACACGGCGATGACGACTTCCGTTGCTTCCTCGCCGATTTTCTTGGCGATTCGCCCACGGCCTCCGCTGAACAATTTCGCCGAGTACGATCCCTCGGGGCGTTTCTCGCGGCGCTCGCGAAGGACGCCCATCAGCCGGTCGAGCGTGCGCGGCGGCACGCCGGTGAAGCAGGAACGCGCGCCAGTGTGGCACGCGGGGCCGGTCGGAATCACGCTGAGAATGAACGCATCGTGATCGCAGTCTTCGCTGATGGCCACGACACGCTGCGTGTTCCCCGAGGTTGCCCCCTTGTGCCACAGCTCATTACGCGAACGGCTCCAGAGCCACGTCTCGCCGGTTTCGCGCGTTTTCGCGAGGGCTTCGTCGTTCATGTACGCCAGCGTGAGCACTTCGCCCGTTCGCGCATCCTGGATGATTGCGGGAGTGAGTTTCATCGCACCGGTATCCCTTCGTTTGCCAGAAACTGTTTGACGTCGCCGATCGACAGCCGACGGTCGTGAAAAAGCGAGGCTGCGAGCACGGCCCGCGCGCCGCCTGCTTCGATCGCATCGCGAAAATGTTCTACGTTTCCAGCGCCGCCGGAGGCGATGACGCCGATCTTTACGATGCTCGTAACCGCGCGCAGCAATTCGATGTCGAAGCCGCTGTTAGTCCCGTCGCGGTCGACGGACGTGAGAAGAATCTCACCCGTCCCCAACTCCTCGGCACGCTGGCACCACGCGACGGCATCGACGCCGGACGATTCTTTGCCGCCTCGAACCATGGCTTCGAAATGGTCGCCAACTCGTTTCGCATCGCACGACAACACCACAGCCTGGACGCCGAACTCGGCCGCGCAGTCAGCGATGAGCTGCGGATTGCGGATGGCCGCGGTATTGATTGCCACGCGGTCCGCCCCCGCGCGAAGCAGCGCGCGAAAGTCTTCGATCGTGCGCACACCGCCGCCGACTGTGAGCGGTATGAAGAGTGATTCCGAGACGCGATGGACAACATCCAGCGACGTCGAACGATTCGCGTCGGTGGCTGAGATGTCGAGGATCACCAGCTCATCAGCCCCAGCGCTTTCATAAAGAATCGCACATTCGACCGGATCGCCGGCGTCGCGAATGTCGGCGAAGTTGACGCCTTTGACGACGCGCCCCTCGCGAACGTCGAGGCAGGGGATCACCCGCTCGGGGATGGCGTTCGGCGCAGCCACGCGCGCCCGCGCCTCGGACAGCCGAATCTTTCCGTCGAGGAACGCCCGGCCGATGACGCAAGCGCCAATGTTGCCGATGCGGCTGAGCGATACGACGTCGCTGACGGTTGAGACGCCGCCCGAGGCGATGATGCGCAGCTTCGTGCGCAGCGATCGATAGAGCGCGAACGACGGGCCGCGCATCGCGCCGTCTTTGCTGATGTCGGTGATGAGCGCTTCGCGGATGCCGAGCTCTTCGACTCGCGCCAGAACCTCGGCGAGCGACGCCGTCGCATCGCGTTCCCATCCCGCCACGCGGACGACGCCGTCGCGCACGTCGATCGCTGCAATGACGCGTTCCGCGCCGAGGTCATCGACGATCGCACGAAGAACCTCGGGAGCATCGGCAGCGACGGTTCCGATCACGATCTTCTCCGCGCCGGCCTCGATCCAGGCACGCGCATCGGCCAACGATCGGATTCCGCCGCCAACCTGAATGCGAAGGCCGCGCGTTGCCAGACGTCGCACGATCTCCATCTCGACCGGCTTGCCGCTGCGCGATGCTTCGAGATCGACAATGTGCAGACGGGAGCCGGCGGGAACATCGAGCGAATCGAGCACCTTCTCCGGATCGCCGTACGTCGTCACGCGCGCGAAGTCGCCGTGCAGCAGGCGGACGACCTTGCCGCCGAGCAGATCGAGCGACGGGACTACGTCCATGCGACGAAGTTCCTGAGCACGCGCAGCCCCGCCGCCGACGACTTTTCGGGATGAAACTGCACGCCGACGACGCGCTCACGCTGCACGGCCGCAGTGAACGGGCCGCCGTAGTCAGCGCGCGCGATCTCGTCCGGCACGTTCGACGCAGCGTACGAATTGACGAAATAGAAGACGCCGTCCTCGACTCCATCGAACAGTGGTCCGCGCGCAGTCACGCGATTCCATCCGATCTGCGGCACGGGAAGGCTGCCATCGAATTTGTGCACCTCGCCACGAATGAGCCCGAGTCCGGGAGTGCTTCCCATCTCATGCGAGACGTCGAAGAGAAGCTGGTGTCCGACGCAGATGCCGAGGAGCGATGCGCCGCGGTTCACAGCCTCGTGGATGGCAGTATCGATTCTGTTTTCAGTCAGCCAGCGCATCGCTGCGATGAACGAGCCGACGCCGGGGAGGACGAGTTTTTGCGCCTTCGCGATCTCCTTTGTGTCGCGCGTGACGTGCAACTCCGCGCCGGTCGCGCGCAGCGCGCGAGCGATGTTGGCGACGTTTGCGACGGGCGAATCGATGAGAGTGGTCTTCATGATTCTCGACGCGCGGCTGCGCCGCTATGCACAGACAGGAGTGTCTGGGCCACATTGCCTCGCTCAAGCAATGACGGGAGACCGATGTGGCACAGACACTCCTGTCTGTGCTTTGAGTCTTCGCGAGACATCCAATTCAAATCACACCCTTCGTCGAAGGGATGTCGCTTCCGACGATGGCCTTCGCCTCACGCAACGCAATCGCAAACGCTTTGAAAATTGCCTCCGCCGCGTGATGCCCATTCCGCCCGCGAATCAGATCGACGTGAATGTTGCAGTTGCACTTGTTGGCGAACGATTTGAAAAACTCTTCGACCAGCGCGAACGGAAAATCCTTGTGGATGAGCAGCATCTCGCGATCGATCGGCACTTCGAAAACGAGATACGGCCGGCCGGCGAAATCGACGACGACGCGGGCCAGCGCTTCGTCGAGCGGCACGTAGGCGTGGCCGAAGCGGCGGATGCCGCGCTTGTCGCCGAGCGCCTGCGCGAAGGCCTCGCCGAGGACCAGGGCCGTGTCTTCGACCGTGTGGTGATAGTCGATGTGCGTGTCGCCGGTGGAGACGACGTCCATGTCGACGCGGCCGTGGCGGGCGATCACGTCGAGCATGTGCGAGAGAAAACCGACCGGCGTCTCGATGCGCGAGTGCGTTCCGTCGCCGTCGAGATTGACCGTCGCGGCAACGTTCGTTTCTTTTGTGGCGCGGGTGATGGTGGCTACGCGCATGTGGCCAGTGCCTCCAGGAATGCATCGTTCTGTTGCGGTGTCCCGATCGAGACGCGCAGCGCGTTCGGGACTGCGGCGCCGATATCGCGGATGAGGATTCCGGCCGCATGAAGACCGTTGAATACTTCCTTCGCATTGCCACGCGTGGTGAAGGCGATGAAATTCGAGCGCGATGGAAACGGCGTCACCCCTTCGATCCCCTGCATTGCTGTGAACACCCGCGCACGCTCAGCGATCGTGTTGGCCACGTTGGTTGCGCGAATCTCGCCGTGATCGAGCGCGGTCGCGGCGATCGCTTCGCTGATGATGTTGAGCGAGTAGGGGAGCTTCACCTTGCGGATCTCGCGGCAGGTCGATGCGGTCGAGGCCAGCCATCCGACGCGCAGTCCTGCCAGGCCCCAGGCCTTCGAGAACGTCGAGAAGGTGACCACACGATCGTGCAGCGGAGGCAGCGAGTCTTCGGCGAAGTCACCGTACGCGCGATCGAAGAGCACAGTCGCGCCGGTGGCCAGCAGCGAATCGATACCGCCGTCGGGCAGCACGCCGCCGGTCGGATTGTTCGGCGAGCAGACGATGACGATGGCGTTGTCGCAGCGCTCGATGGCGCGGAGCATTTCATCGAGCGGAAGGAATCCTGTGGTCGGATCGACGGCGACCGGCAGCGCGATTCCGCCAGCCACCGCCACGAGCTTCTCGTACAGCGCAAAGCTCGGCTTCGGAAAAACGACCGGCGTGCCGGGACCGACAAACGTCGGGATGGCCGCGGCCAGCAATTCGTTGGAACCGTTGCCGACGAGGACGTTCGCAGTGTCGTATCCATGCACCTTCGCCAGTGCGCCGCGTAACGCCATCGATTCGAAGTCGGGATAGATGTTCCACGGCCGCTCCAGCACGGCGGCCAGCACCTGTTCCTTGAGCGCGCGCGGAAAATCAGCCGGCCCTTCGTTCTGATTGAGCTTGATCTCCGCTTCGCGAAGTTCCAGCGTGTAGGCGGTCATGGCCGCAACGACGTCACGCGACATGGCTCCTCCGTGCCGCGATCGAGGCGGCGTGTTTCGGCAATCCTTCGAAGTTGGCGATGCGCTCGCCTGCGTCGCTGATCGCCGCAAGCTCCTCGGCAGTCAGGGTGATGACGTTCGAGCGCTTGACGAAGTCGTAGACGCCGAGCGGCGAGAAGAAACGCGCGCTGCCGCCGGTCGGCAGTACGTGATTCGGACCGGCAACGTAGTCTCCCGCAGCCACCGGCGAGAACGCTCCGCAGAAAATCGCGCCGCAGTTCTCCAGCCGCTCCGCGATCTCCGCGGCTCCGCGCGCATGAATCGAAACGTGCTCGGGCGCGATCCGATCCGCGATTTCGATCGCTTCATCAACAGTGGCCACATTCAGATTCAGCGTGGCGCGCACATCGAGCAATGTCCCGATCGAGATGCAGATGACCGCGGAGTCTTCACCGTGCTCGGCCTGCGCATCGAGGTCGGCCTGCACGAGCGACACATTTGACGACTCATCAGCGATCACGACGAGCTCGGTCGGGCCGGCGGTCATGTCGATGCCAACTGTCCCGACCAATTGCGCCTTCGCTGCAGTCACGTATTGATTGCCTGGGCCGGCGATCTTATCGACGCGTTGCAGCGACTGCGTTCCAAGCGCAGCGGCGGCAATGCCGGCCGCCCCGCCGCAGCGATAGATCTCGCGGATTCCGAGTCGTTTGCAGGCGTAGTGCAGCTCGTCGCGCGACGCGGCAGCGGGCGTGGTGATG
>Ga0307511_10001490_pt1 | contig 24806 bp, 21 predicted proteins | sample 13_EM_MG_FD_200266 | JGI IMG/M metagenome (GOLD analysis project Ga0307511, IMG submission 200266) | Populus trichocarpa ectomycorrhiza microbial communities from riparian zone in the Pacific Northwest, United States - 13_EM | ecosystem: Host-associated > Plants > Roots > Unclassified | place... | reverse complement strand
GAGTACTCCATCCCAACCCGATACATCACCTCGCTCTGTCTTGCGTACCGTGTTCAACCGGCAGACCGTATTCGCATTCTTCGCCGGTGCTGCCCTCATCGGCGGCGTTGGCGCCGCGGCAACTGCGATGGGCGCGGGTGGCTGGCACCACGGCATGATGATGCACGGTGATGAAAGCCCCGCCGACATGTCCGCCCACATCGATCACGTCCTCAAGCATCTGTATGTAGAGATCGACGCGACCGACGCACAAAAGGCCAAGATCGGTCCCCTGGTGCAACAGGCAGTCAGCGACCTGCTCCCCATGCACACACAATTTCAAGCAGCACACGTTCAGGCCGTTCAGGGACTAACACAGCCGACCATCGATCGCGCCGCTCTCGAGGCCGCACGCGAGGCTCATCTTCAGCTGGCCGATCAGGCATCCAAACGAATCGTGCAGCTGCTCGGCGACGTTGGCGACGTGCTCACGCCTGCCCAGCGGAACACGCTGGCCACTCACCTGGAGAAACTTCACGGCATGCCCAATGGAATGCCCCATTCGTAATACGGCTGGCGAAAGCAGCTCGCTGCCTCTACAGTCGCCAGTGAGATGATTGAGCGCATTCTCCTGGTCGAAGACGATCCCCGCCTCGCCGAAATGCTGGCGCAATACCTCGGCGAGGCGGGTTTTCGCGTGACGGTCGCACCGCTCGGCGCCACCGCGCTCGAGCGGCTGGCCCGGGCTGACTACGACGCTGTTGTGCTGGATCTGATGTTGCCCGATATGGACGGCCTGGACATCTGCCGGCAACTACGCACCCGGGCTGACACGCCGGTTTTGATGCTCACCGCGCGCGGTGAGCCGATCGACCGCATCGTAGGCCTCGAGCTCGGCGCTGATGATTATCTGCCGAAGCCCTTCCAGCCACGAGAGTTGTTGGCGCGCCTGCGTGCCATCCTGCGGCGCCGCTCCCGCCCGACGGCACCGGGCGAAACGCCGCTGACCTTTGGCCGCCTCGAAATCGACACCGCGGCGCATGCCGTGCGCCTGGACGGTGAACAGTGCGAGTTGACCGGCTATCAGTTCGACCTGCTCGTGACCCTGGCCAGGAACGCCGGTCGCGTATTGTCGCGCGACGCGCTCCTCGACGCCGTCAAAGGCGAGCAGTTGGAATCATTTGACCGCTCCATTGATGTGCATGTCTCACGTATCCGGGCCGCCATCGAGGACAATCCCAAGAAGCCACGCCGTGTGATCACCGTGCGCGGAGCGGGTTACGTGTTCGCCAAGGCGCAAGATTAGTGCTGCGCCTGTACCTGCGCTTCTATCTTGCGCTGCTCGCCAGCCTCGTCCTGTTTGGTCTCGCGACTGCGGCGATGTGGCGCCTCACCGGCAACTCAATGGAGCAAGTGGGCCTGACGGTTGGACGGTTGGTCGAAAATGTCCTGCCGCCGGCCCAGTCGCCGGCGACGGTCCAGCAGGAAGCACTTCGGCGCCTCGCTGCCGGGCTCAAGAGCGATCTGACTCTCTTTGGGCCGGACGGCAGCGTCATTGCTGTAATAGGCCACCCGCTTCCACCACCTGGCAACAGGCGGTACGGAACGTTCGTGATGGAGCATTGGCATGGTAATGCCGTCTCCGCGATCCGCCTCCGCGACGGCCGCTTGATCGTCGCTCGCGTGCCGCTGGGACCCGTAGACGCCCGAATGCCCTTCCACTTCATGCTGGTATTGCTGGTGGCCGCCATCGGCGTAGCCGCCTATCCCATTGCGCGGCAACTCACCCGCCGTCTCGAGCGCCTGCAGCGCGGAGTTGAGTCCCTTGGCGCGGGAGATCTGTCATCACGTGTCGCCGTGGAAGGACGCGACGAAGTGGCAAGCCTGGCCCAGAGTTTCAACAACGCCGCCAGCCAGATCGAACAGTTGGTCCGGGCACACCAGGCTCTGCTGGCCAACGCTTCACACGAGTTGCGCACTCCGTTGGCCCGCATCCGGCTGGCAGTGGAACTGTTGAAGGGCGCGGCCGACGCCAAGAGCAAGGCGGGATTGGAACAGGACATTGCTGAGCTGGACTGGCTGGTCGATGAAATCCTGCTCGCAAGCAGACTCGACGCCATCAATGAGGTTCAGGCGACCGAGGAGATCGACCTTCTGGCGCTCGCTGCTGAGGAATGCAGCCGCTATGATGATGTGCACCTCGAGGGCACACCCATCAGTGTCCACGGCGATGCCCGTCTGTTACGCCGCCTGCTGCGTAACCTGTTGGAAAACGCCAAGCGTCACGGCATCCCGCCTACGCAAGTTCGGGTGACTCGCACCGACGGCACCGCCGTTGTAACAGTATGGGACAATGGCCCAGGTCCGTTGGAATCGGAATTCGAACAGGTGTTCAAGCCTTTCTTTCGCAGCAGCAGCAGCCGTACGGGTATCGGAACCGGACTGGGCCTGGCATTGGTGCGACAAATTGCGCGACGCCACGGAGGCGATGCGCGGTGTGTGACCGCAGATGATGGCCGTGGCCGCTTCATAGTGACACTAGCCTATTAGAAAAGTCGCCTGATTGGTTGACTGAGTTGACACCAGCGATTAGCCTGGAGCGTCGGCGCAGGGAGCGGATCACGCTGCATCAAAATTACAAATCCTCAGCAGAGCGTTCCGCCATTGAGGCTCAACGGACACCGCAGCGAGAGGCCGTTCCCAGCTTGACGGGGATCCGGGGGATCGCCGCCGTTTGGGTTCTCCTTTTCCACCTGGGGGGCACTTGTACGTCCCTGTTTGGATTTGCGTGGCTCGCGGACGTCCCGATCGTAGCCACGGGCTGGTCCGGGGTGGACATGTTCTTCGTGCTGTCCGGATTCGTGCTCATGCGCGCTCACAGCACGGAATTCACCCGGCTGAGTACGAGCTCAATACTGCGTTTCGCCAAAATCCGCATTGCGCGCGTGTATCCGGTGGGCGCGGTCGTGCTCCTGCTGATCGCATTGTTGGCCACCGATCATGGGTTCGTAACCTGGTATCGCCTGCAGCACCCCGGCAACATGACACCCATCGCCTTCATCAAGACAGCTTTGTTGGCGACGCGGTGGTTCCTGCCAGGCCCACGGGGAGAATGGAACCAGCCGGTTTGGTCATTGAGCGCGGAGATCCTCGGTTATGCTGCGTTCCCGCTGCTGGCATGGCTATTAGCCCGCCGCTCCTGGCCCGCCGCCTTGGCGGTTGCACTTGCGAGTCTTGGGGCGTTGATGCTGTATCAGCTGACGGCCCATGTTGATCTGGATGACATGGGGCAACGTCCTGCCGTGATCCGCATGGCCTGTTGTTTCATTGCCGGCGCCGCGCTGGCGCGCGCATGCGTGGTCGCGCCCGCGCGCGTTGCGAATAGCTCCGCACGGCTGACTGTTATCGCAACTGCGCTCATCCTGGCCAGCTGCCTGGCGCCCCGCATCGCGGTGATACTACCGTTCTCATACGCGATACTCATCCTGGCACTTGCGTTTCGGCGCGGCCCGATCGACCGAGGCCTGTCTGCGCCCTTCGTGCAGTTCCTGGGAAGAATTTCGTTCCCGCTCTACCTGTTACATGTCATGCCGTTACTGTGGTTGGGCTACCGCCTCCAATCTGGCCACGTGGCGGCCGTTCTCAGCATCGCTGCACTGTTACTCTACGTCGCCCTGATCATTGGACTGGCAGCGCTGTTGCACGTTGCCGTCGAGCGCCCGTCGCACCGCTGGGGCCGGCGGTGGGGCGGCCTGCGGTCATCCCACCCGGACGAGCTTCGCATTGCGCTGCGCCCTGATCGCCAACTCCGCGGCTAACAGGCACTGAGTCTGATCCTGTGCCGTGTGCGTCCGGTTGACCACATCGGCGACAAACTGCGGCCCGAACGGCAATGTCAGATTACTGCAATCGATGTAGCGCGCTTGCTTCTGGTCGACGATGAAGAGGTTGTTGCCAGCACTCTTGACCGCAACATCGACGTACTTGCGCAGCTCCATGTACCCTTCCGTGCCGAGCACGAACAGCCTTCCATCGCCCCACGTCCCGAGCCCGTCGGGAGTAAACCAATCCAGGCGCACATAGCCCATCCCGCGGTTGCCCCGAAGCATCATGTCGCCGAAATCCTGGAATCGTGGACGCTCAGGATGGGCCACGTTCGCAATCTGCGAGGCCACGACCTCCGCCTCGGTCGAGCCGGTGTAGTACAGGAATTGATCAACCTGGTGTGAGCCGATGTCGCAGAGAATCCCGCCATACTCGTCGGGGTTCCAGAACCACTCGGGACGGCCCGATCCCCCACCCGCATCCCCATGTTTCTGACTCACTTGATGAGGGGCGATATTGATTGTCTGGATCACGTGGCCGATGGCGCCTGCCTGGATCAGCTCGCCGGCTTTGACGGCTGCCTTCACTTCCAGCCGCTCGCTGTACATGATGCCGTAGATGCGATGTGTTTCGGCAATCGTACGCCGGACGGCCGCAAGTTGCTCGAGCGTGGTGACGCCTGGCTTATCGCTAAGATAGTCCTTGCCATGCTCCATCACCCGCACGCCGAGTGGCGCACGATGGCTTGCAATGGTGGAGCTCAGAACCAGCTGAATCGATCCGTCGCTCAGGATCTCATCTTCGCTTTTGACCCACTTCACGTCCGGATAGCGCTTGCTGAACGCTGCAACCTTGTCCGGCTCCTCGCCGTATGCGGCGACGAGCTCGCCACCGCCGCGCTGAATCGCTCCAACCATGCCGTAGATATGGTCATGGCTCATGCCGCAGACGGCAAGCCGGACGGAATGCTTTGCCCCACCCGCAGCCTCCGGTTGGAGCGGAAGTGTTTCCTGCACGATACTCTTGTGATCCGGCCCACTGAGTGCAGCACTGGGGAGTGCCGGAATGAGGCTCGTTACGCCCAAGGTCTGAATGAGTGCCCTGCGATTGAGAAGCCTGTTGTCCATGTGCTCACCGTTGATGCGTAACTGCCGCATACCCGCAATTCTCTCATCGGAGCGATAAATGACAAAAGCGATTCGTGTAGGACTGGTGGGCTCGAAGTTCGCGGCACGCTTCCATTGGGAGGGAATTCGGCGGGTTTACGGCGTTCCGGTGGAGATTGTCGGGGTGACATCAAAGACCGCCGACGCTCGGGACGCCTTCGCGCGCGAGAAGGGCATTCGTTCCTTCGAGACCTTCGATCAGATGTGTGCATCCGTAGATGTGGTTGATCTGTGCACGCCGCCGTCATCACATGAGCACCTTGCGGTCCGGGCACTCGAGCACGGCAAGCACGTCATCATCGAAAAGCCGCTCACCGGTTATTTCGGTTCGGGAGCTCAGGACTTCCAGGGCAACTCCTTCTCCAAGCAGATCATGCTGCGCGAGGCGCTCGCCAGTTGTGCTCGCATTCTCGAGGCAGCGAAGGCAAGCGGCCGGCGCGTCTGCTATGCGGAGAACTGGATCTACGCGCCGGCGGTGCAGAAGGAACGCGAGATCCTGGCCAAGAGCGGCGGGCAAATCCTGTGGATGCTGGGCGAGCAGTCCCACAGCGGGTCTCATTCCGAGTACTACGGCTCCTGGCGATTCAATGGTGGTGGATCGCTGGTGGGTAAGGGGTGCCACCCGCTGAGCACCGTGCTGTATCTAAAGAGAGTGGAAGGACAAACACGCGAAGGGCTTGCAATCCGCCCCGCTACGGTAAGTGCACGAACCCACGAGATCACCCGGCTGCCCGCCTATCGCGATGAGGGATTTTTACGGACAGCGTACCAAGATGTTGAAGACTACGCTCAAATCCACGTCAAGTTCTCCGACGGAACGGTTGCAGACATCTTCTCCTCCGAGTTGGTCGTCGGTGGAGTACACAATTGGCTCGAGGTCGTGTGCAACAACCACCGCACCCGCTGCAATCTGAATCCCATCGACGCGCTCGAGACCTTCAATCCCCGGGAGGAAACCTTCCGGGACATCTATGTCACGGAAAAACTGGGGACCAAGCAAGGTTGGAGTCACCCGGCCCCGGACGAGGCCTGGCAGCATGGCTACCATCAGGAGTTCCAGGACTTCATGGAAAGTATCTATCACGATCGCGAGCCCCTCTCGGGAATGGAGCTGGCGCGCGATACCATCGCGGTGATTTATTCCGGCTATCTGTCGGCCGAACGGGGCGGCCTCGAAATCGAGATACCCCAGTGAGACAGCCGGTGCGGAACGTTTACAGACACGCGAAGTCCAACGGGCCAGGAGCACCGCAATGAGAACGCAGAACCAACTCATAGCCGTTCTACTCGCGCTGTCATCTTTGATGGCGATCGTGCCTGCCGGCTCGTCCTTTGCGGACACGCCGGCGCCTGCGAAGGAGGCGAAGCCGAAGCCCCAGCCCACGCAGTCTGCCGGGCCCACCCAACCGTCCCAGCCTGCCGCCCCAGCGACTGAACCGAACAGCAAGGCCGCCCGCAAGGCAGCTGAAGCCCGAATGGCCCGCTGCCGCCTGCATCCCGAGATCTGCGTGCAGTAGGCACACCGGCAACCAGGGCCCCCGCTTTTACCGTGCGGGGGGCCCCGGCTACTGACTCAATCCTCGAGCCGGTAGATGCCGCGACCGTGGGTTGCCGCATAGAGCAGGTGTGAGCCCTGGTCGAGCACCAGTTGATATACCGCAACGGGAGGCAGTCCTGCCGCCGCCTGCAACCAGTCTCCCTGCCTGCGTACGAGCACTCCGAAGTCAGTTGCAACGTACAGGCGATGGGTATCGGCGTCGTAAGCAATTCCCGTTACCGGCTGATCGCCGAGCCCTGAACTCAGATTTTTCCATTGTGCCGTGCCCGTCTTCGGATCGTAGGTCACCTCGAACACATGACCTGTGGTGGTCGGGGTATAAGCGTCGTAACCCGCGAACGACACGAACGCGTGCGACGGATTGTGAGCGTCGATGGCGATGCCGCTGATGAAGCGCGCCGGCTGTGCGCCCGTATCGATACGGCGATAGGTGACGGTGTTTGGATTAGCCGCGTTCGCATTCATCGAAACGAACAGACGGCCAATGCGCGTACCCACCCAGAGAGGCGCATCTTTGGCAGGCCCATGACTGATGCTTACTACGTAGGATCCCGTCTTATCGGCACCATAAGCGGTGCTGGTAAGGTCCCCGGCCGTGGATCCGAGAGCACCGCCAATAGGAGCCCAATCTCCACAGGTGATGCTGAAGTCGCCGAAGTACTCGTTACAGTGCTTGTCGAGATCCGCCTGGGGACCGCCGTTGTCCGTGGTGCGCCAGACGTGTTGTAGCCCGACGAAGAATGTGCCGGCTGCTTTCGGATCGGCGATGAGTGGCACGTAGAACGACGCTGCCTCGCCACTCAGTTGCAACGGGTCGCCAATCCAGTCCCAACTCAGGGGGTCGTTCCCATTGAAGTTCACATCGGGCGCCGGGCTGAAGTAGGTGTGGATGCGAATTCCCGTCACCGGGCTGATCGCTGCCAGCCCGCCATCGCCACCGACAGATTCGAACCAGGAGTGCTTCGTCTTGTCGTAAGCCCAGGTACCGTTGTCCTGTGTGCCGCCGATGATGTCGTTGCGAGGATCCTGTGCGTTGACGGCAACACCCTGGAACTGCAACGTGTTGAGGCCGGCATTGACGGGCGTGATGCGTGTCGGAATAGCCGAAAGCCAATTCTGGCAATCGACGAGATCAGCCCCGCTCAAGCCGCGGCTGGCGCAATCGCCGCTGCCGTTGGTGTAGGCGCCGCTCGTTCGCACCACGCCGCCATCCGATCCGATCAATGCAGCATCGCCGTATCCCGGAACGAATGCGATCGCGTGTTGATCGGGATGCATCCCCGTGGGGGCTGGATCCTGCACGGCGTCATTGGTCATGTCGGTAAACGAAACACCGGCATTCGTCGAGCGCACCACGGCGCGTCCATTGGAAGACGCGAAGATCTCGTCATACTGCATCGATCCGCCAAGCCAGACGGTGTCAGGTTTTCCAGGGGGAGTAGCGACGAACATGTCATAGCTGCACTGACCCTGGCAGAAGTCATACGACGAAAAGCCGGGAGTACCCGGGTTCGGATTCGACAACTTGATCCATCCCCCATTCGTGCCACCAGTCAACAATGCTGTGGCGCTTACGTTCGCGTTGTCAGTCCGATAGAAGTCTGCGGGCGCGCTGCCGACATCCCCGAGGTAAACGCGCAGCTTGCGCCCCATCGGCGCCAATGCAAACTCCGTCCGCGCGTCGAGCGAGGTTCCGACGGCTCCGCCGCCGGCACTTGCGAACACCTGCTCAAACTGGTGGTTGCGCGTCGAGCGATACAGACCGTAGTCGAACACCGAGAAATAGATCTGCGTGAACGCATCTTTCTCATCCCCACCCGCTCTGTAGGGCACGATTTTCGACGCCCCACCGCGGAAGAAGTCAGAGCCGTTCGGACTCGCAGGATTCACGGTGTCAGCATCGACGCTGAACACCAGTGAAAAATGAAGCCCGCCATCGATCGACTCGTAAAGACCGATGGTCGGTGCATTGGGTGGCGTGAAGCGGCCTCCATTGACAGCTGAGGAGCCGTGGCGGGCGACAGCTGTGCCTATCCACAGGTGGCGCGAGTTGTGCGGATCGACCGCAATGGCTGCCACCGCACGGTCGTGAGCGACTTCGAAGCTGCCTGGAACCAAGGACCAGCGCTCGCCGCCGTCCGTGGACTTATACAACCCGAGCCCTGCCTCCGAGTCGCTGGAGCCGTTGGGCTCACCAGTTCCCACGTACACCGTCGCGCCACTGGGATCAGACGGATCATAGAGTAGCGATCCGATCGAGTTGGTGGCCAAACCCGCGCTCACAGGCCGCCATTGCGCAGTTCCGGCCAGCAGATTTGTCGTCTTCCACAGGCCGCCACCGGCGGACCCGACCAGCGCTACGCAAAAGCCTGGCCCGCAACGATTCGAAATCGCCACACTGGTCACGCGGCCGGACACCACGGAGGGGGCTCCCGTGTAAGTCACCGGTCCGGGTACGTTGCCCACGGTTGGACCGATCGCCTTCCACGCCCCGTTGGAATCGAACCCCGCCGCGGCAATACTGTCGAACGCATTAGCAGCCGAAAGCCTCTGTGCCGCAGCTACGAAAGCGCTTGGATGAGCCTGGACGCTCGCCTCCCACCCCGCACGCGCGGCGAAATCGTCCTCCGGCCCATGCTTCGCATACCAAGTCTGGTTGAAGGTCAACGGCGCTCCACAGGCAATCCCAGTGAGAAGTGCCGACACAAGTCCCGCAGCAACGGCGGCAGCCGCATGTCCATGCTTTTTCATGGTTCTCCCCAGATAGTTCGTGTGTTGTTACGCGCGCAACCCCACCCCTTCGACAGGGCGCGCGATAGGTAATATCTAAGCCGATTTCGTTCCCGACGCAACATCAGGACACTTCCGCATAGCAGGCGTTGCGCTGTTGGTGGGGCACCCACTGGCGAATGCGACCGCGGAAAGACGGGCGCGGCATAGGCATTTGCTGTATAGTTGCTGCTGGATCGTGACCTTTCGGCTTGTCTGCCCTTGGCACCGCGCTATTCCAGCGTGTTTCTTTGCCAATGACCGCCACCCTCGTAAGCTTTTCGAACCAGGAGGCAGGCCCTTCCTGCCGGTATCCTTTTCTCGTTTGTGAGTAATTCCCCAGTGACTAAATTGTATGTTGGAAATCTGCCGTTTACGGCGACGGAAGATTCTGTACGCGCGTTGTTCGCGCCCCACGGAACCGTCGAAAAGCTATCCCTGATTACCGATCGCGAAACGGGCAGCCCGCGCGGTTTCGGCTTCGTGGAGATGGCGAATGCGGATGCGGCGCGCGCCATGCAGGCGCTGAACGGCGCCGATTTCGATGGACGCCCCTTGCGAATCAACGAGGCTCAGAACAAAGAGCGCTCGGGTGGCAATGATCGTGGCGGACAGCGGCGCTACTGAGCAAAGCTGAACGATCACCGGCCGATCGGTTGGATTGATTGTGACAGCCGGTGCGTTGCGCACCGGCTGTCATCGTTCAGATGCTCGGGTTCAGGTGGTCGGTTTCGATCGGCGCCTGGGATCCAACAGTTCCCTTCGCTGCCGCGCGGCGCAGCCGCTGCTCCTCCAACACCTGTTCGAGTTGCAGGTCAGTGGCAGCCGCAATGACACTCAAGAGATTGTGAGTTGGATTGCGTGGCAGCGGCAGTCCATGCAGCCGCTCCCAGATACGAATGCGCTCGGAGGGCATGTTTCTGATGGAAACCTGCTCCGCGAGCTCCGCCTGGCGGCGCTCCTGCATTTCGGCATGCTCGTGTGCGAGCCGTGCGCGGTAGTCGGCGACCAATTCCCCGGCATGGGGCCCCACCCCGAATGGCCGGCCAGAACCCCTAGATTCGAACACCATGGCGTACTCCTGCAAACTTAGCCACCACAGTACACCTCGGCGGGCGTGTGCGCTTGCAGATCGCAGGCAGCCAGCTCGTACCCCTCCCGCCGGGGTCATTGGCGCCTCCGCATCAGCAGGTACGCCGCCGGAATCACCAACAGGGACAATAGCGGCGCGGTCAGCATGCCGCCGACCATGGGTGCGGCTATGCGGCTCATCACTTCCGAACCGGTGCCGCTACCCGCGAAGATCGGCAGGAGGCCTGCTACGATTACTGCGACCGTCATCGCCCTGGGCCGGATGCGCATCACCGCACCCGCCCGGATGCCCTCAACTAACATGTCCGAGGTCAGTGCGCGCCCGTCATCGCACCGTGCGGCGATCGCCTGCTTGAGATAAAGCAGCATCACGACTCCGAACTCCGCCGCCACGCCGGCGAGCGCGATGAAACCCACGCCGGTAGCCACCGATAGATTGTAGCCCTTGAGGTAGAGAAACCAGATTCCGCCGGTCAGCGCGAAGGGCAGCGTGCCCATGATGAGCGCGGCCTCGTCGAATCGACGGAAGGTCACATAGAGCAGCAGGAAGATGATCACGAGCGTCGCCGGCACGACGAGCCGCAGGCGCGCGTTGGCGCGCTGCAGGAACTCGAACTGCCCGGAGTAAGTGAGACTCATCCCCGGCTCGAGGCGGACCCGCTGCGCGATCGCTTTCTGCAATACCTGCGACAGCCAAGAACAACGCCGCGAGCAGAACGAGCCCGCGATTTCGGACGGATCCGCGAATGATGCGCTCGATCATCGCGGGCTCCCGGCGGCAAGCCGTGCGAGGACGCCTTTGAGACTCGCCTCCGAGTCGATCAGAAACTGCCCCGAGGCGACCACGCGCTGACCTTCTGTCAGCCCCTCGAGAATGACGGTCTTGCCGTTGAGATCGGCGCCAACCTGCACCTCAGTGGGGATAAACCGGCCCGGTTCGCCGGCCGCGATCACTATTGCCCGTGTACCGGTGTGAATGATTGCCTCGGATGCCACATACAGGACCGGTGTCTGCGCCCCGGTGTCGAGCCGTACCTGCGCAAACATTCCGGGTCGCAGCCGCCCATCCGGATTGGGTAGCTCGATGCGTACTCGCACTGTACGCGTCTCGACATTGGCTTGCGGCAGAACGGCGATCACGCGTCCTTTGAAACCTTGGCCCGGATAGGCCGTCAGATGAACCTCCGCCGCCCTTCCGAGTTGGGCGAGAGCGCCTCGTGCCTCCGGAATAGCCGCTTCGAGCCAGATGGTCGCGAGCCCATTGATCCTCGCGAGCGGGCTCCCGGCGGACACGGCCATGCCCTGGCGGGCATCCAGCGTTTCAATAACCCCAGCGATCGGGCTGCGAATGGTGGCCGTAGCGAGTGGCTCACGCGTAGCTTCGATGTGTGCTACCGACTCGGATGGCATACCCAACAACAACAAGCGCTGGCGCGCGGCGTCTATCAGGTCAGGCTCGCCAGTCTTCAGGAGCATCAGAAATTCCGACTGCCCGCCGGCCCACTCAGGCACCAGTAAATCGACAATCGCAGCATTCCGGCCAATCACATCGCCGGGCGCCCGCGCGTACACCCGCGTGACGAACCCAGCGCTTCGTGCCTGCACAACCGCAACATCCCGCTGGTTGAACCCGAGTGTGCCAACGGCCTCGACGGCTTGCGGGAGCGGCCCACGCTCAACCCGGGTAAAGCGCACCCCGAGGTTCTGCACGATGCCTGGATCAATCCTGACAACCTGGGTCGCATCCCCTTCAGACTCATCGGCATACTTCGGGACCAACTGCATGTCCATGAAGGGAGATTTGCCGGGCTTGTCGAACCGTTGGTTCGGCATCATCGGGTCGTACCAATACAGAGGCTTGCGCTCCTCGCGTGCGGCACTCATCGTGGGCGCCGAACTGGCGGATTCGCTGCCTCGCCGCGCTAACCAGTAACCCGCCCCGGCACTGATGACTACGAGGAAGACGGCGCCAAACACGAGTGCGGCGGGTTTCCGTGGCAAGGCATTCATGGCGTGGCCTCCCGCTCGGGGCTCGCCTCGGCGGCTCCCGGACCGTAGAAGTAATACAGTTTCGCAGCCGCCCCGGCGCGCTTGCTTTCAAGTTCGATTTGCCTGAGCCGCTGATCAATCAACTCGCGGCGCGCGGCCAGCACGGAGGTGAGATCCGCCTTGCCGGCCCGATAGCTTGCAAATTGATAGTCGACTTTCTGACGCGCGAGCGGCAGGTGTACATCGCGCAGGCGCGTGAGTTGGCGCGCGACAACGTCGTACTCGGCCAGTGCGGCCTCGAGCTCCTGCGTGTGATCGCGCAACATGGCATTACGCTGCTTCTCCACGCGGGTCAGCTCCTGGCGCTTGGCCTGGATCTGGGGATCCTGCCGAGTTTTCGTAAACATCGGCAGGTCGAAGGTGAACTGCAGTGACACCATGTCGCTGAACGCAGCCCCCCGCCGGCCATAGGCGAGTTCCACGCCCCAATCCGGGCGCTTCATCGCCTCCGCCTCGTGCACTTCGGCCTGGGCCATCTGTGTCATCGGGCCAAATACGGCGAGATCCGGGTGCTCATGCACGTGTTCGCGCAGATGTTCCGAATCGAGTGTCAGGGACGGTGGCTCCCCGGCCAGGGGCTCTTGCGCAGCAACCCCTATCCAACGCTTCAACACTGCTCTGGACTTGGCGATCTCGCCCGCGAGCTCATCGCGGCGATCGGCAATGTCGGCCGCCTCCTGCCCGGGAGCAACGACGTCAGCCGGCATGTCGCGGCCTGCCGCAAACTGTGCCTGCACGGCTTGTGCGAACAGCCGATTCTCGTGGTCGAGTTCATCGAAGAGCGCGCTGCGACGCTCGAGGTAATACCGGTCGAGCCACGCAAGGGCCGTATCCCGGCGCACGGTCAGAATGCTGACGAGTCGTTCCGCCTCCGCCCGGGCGACGGCAGCACTTGCTACCGCAGCCCGCGCCTCGCGCTTGGCGCCGTTCGGCACGTCCTGCATCAATCCAACCTTGCGCATCGTCATGAAGTCACGGGTGAGACTCCATTGCTCTGTGCCAGTGGCGGGCACGTTCTCAATGCCAACAGCCAGTTTGGGGTCGGGTAATCGGCCGGCCGCGATCGATGCGGATCGTGCAGCCTCGACGCTCGTCGTCTGTACGGCGATATCCGGCGACGTTCGCGCTGCAATCCGCAGCGCCGCCTCGAAACTCAGCGGCTCAGCGCCCGCGAGACTGGCCACGCCCCCGAGGGAAACCAACAGTGTGTATCTGAACATGATGACCATTCCACGCAATGGACAGTCGCGCGCAGGACGCGAAGTTGCATCGCGCACGCACGGATTGAGCTGCTCGGAGCCGGCAAAGGCTCAGGCAGTGAGGTGCAGGCTTGGGCCTGCGAGGAAGGTCAGCTTAGACGGGGTGGTCGCCACAGCCCCGCGGGGCCATGCGACAGCGAGAGCGCAGGAGGCTCTATGGATAGCGTGGATTGGGCCGACAGGACGAGCAACACCGCGCCCGGGGCCGGCTCGTAGGATTGAGGGCTCTTGCAGCTATAGCCGGCTTTGCAGGCGGTGCACGAGCCATTCTTGCCAAACGGGCCATCGGCAAGGCGCTTGCAGGGGGTGTTCTGATCGGCCTTTGGCCAGTACAACCTGGAGGCGAAAGGTGGACACCGTTGCATGGTAAACGGGCGCACCGAATACCTCAACACAAAGGGGAGCGGGTGTGAACGCGTTACCTTACTTCGGATCGTCTGGTTTGAACGGAAGCCGTGTGGGCCTCGAGCCAATCGCCAATGACTGCGAGCGCCGCGGGATCGAAGGTTTGCTCGAGGTTGGCGTACTCGTCCAGTGCTCCCGTCAACGCAGGCTGCATCGCATGGTTGAGCCGTGGCATCACCAGGCTTCCAGGTGCCGTCACCCGCCAAGAATAGAATACTGGCATAAGCCGCGGGAACACCCCCCGATTCTAAAGTTTGACAACGCCGGGGTCGCGGAGAGATATTAAATGGTAGCGCTACCGCGAACGGATCTCGCTACGCGGGCGTGCGGAATCAGGGGGAAACATGATGTTTCGATCCGCGCAGGTCTTCTTTTGCCTTTCATTCCGGTCCCGGCTCATCTGCAGCGCCGGACTCCTGTTCGCCCTGCTCTGCGCCCAACCGGCCGGTGCCCAGGTTGTTGCGCAATACGGCTTCGAAGACGGAACCGTCCAGGGCTGGATCTCTTTCAACGGCGCCAGCGCTCCGGTCAACTCGACTGCGGCCGCCCACGGTGGCGCCCAGAGCCTGCTGACCACCACTAACAGCAGTGGCGCCGGTGGACCGGTCATCCGCTTGACCAACCTCATGCCAGGGGCGAGCTACCAGATCACGGGATACGTGCTGCTCTCGAGCGGCACAGCGGCAACGGCTGCAAATCTCACCATGCAGCGCTCCGACCCGGGATGTTCCGGCGGGACCTGCTATGACACCATCGGTACCTATCAGGTGCCGGTGTCGGACTCCGGCTGGGTCCAAGTGGGCGGCACCTATACGGTCAGCAGCTCGGAAACAGGCTTGCTTCTGTACGCCCAGCTCGTCGGCCCCACGTCGGCGCAATCTTTCTACCTCGATGACGTTGTCATCAACCAAATCGCCGGCCCCCCTGGGGGTCCGCAGGACAACTCTGGTATCAGCACACCGTTCGAGGATGGCGCGCTCGACGGATGGAGCTCGCGCGCCGGCTCCGCGCTCGCAAATTCAACGGCCGACGCCCACGGGGGTGCAAACAGTCTCTTGGTCTCGAATCGCGTTGCCGCGTACGACGGCCCGCAGATCAGTGTCAGCAACAAGATGTACAACGGCTCGGCATACTCGATCAGCGTCTGGGTGAAACTGGCTCCCTCGGCGACACAGAGTGACACGTTGCGAGTGAGCCTGCAGACGACGCTCGCGGGCACTACGACTTTCCACACCGTCGTGAGCAACACGCCCGTACCACTCGGAACATGGGTACAGCTCTCCATTCCCAACTACTCCATGGCGCTCGCTTACGATCCCGGCCAGGCATTCCTGTACGTCGAATCGAACAGCGGAACGCAGAGTTTTTATATAGATGATTTCCAGCTGACGTTCATACCACCCGTTGAGATTCAAAAGGATATCCCGTCCATCTATCAGACCCTGTCCCAGTATTTCCCGGTCGGCGCGGCAGTGGACTCCAGCGCCCTGTCCGGCCCGCACGCCGAGCTGTTGACCAAACACTTCAATAGCATCGTATCCGGCAACGATATGAAGTGGGACGCCACTGAGCCACAGGAGGGTCGCTTTACTTTTGCTACGGCCGATGCGCAAGTCAGCTTGGCCGTAGCCCACACCATGCAGATCCGTGGCCACAACCTGGTCTGGGCGACTGGAGCGCAGACTCCCGCGTGGGTGTTCCGCGAGCCGGACGGTGTAACACCGTTGTCCGCATCCAATCCCGCGGATGTCAGCCTGCTGACACAGCGAATACAGAACCACATCATGACCGAAGTACAGCACTTCGGCAGCGCAATCTACGTGTGGGACGTGATCAACGAGCCGCTCGATCCCAACCAGTCGGACTGTCTCGCACATGGTCCGTTCTACCAGATACTGGGAGCGGGGTATCTCGACATCGCATTGCGGGCAGCACGGCAATATGCGCCGCCGGGCACTCAGTTGTTCATCAACGATTACAGCACCACCGATCCCAAGCGCCTGGCGTGCCTGGTATCCGTCGTGGCGCGCCTGCGCTTGCGCGGCGTCCCACTCGACGGTGTGGGCCACGAGATGCACAACCACATCGACAATCCGTCACCACTTGCGATGTTCGGTGCAGTTGAGGTGCTTTCTGCGCTGTTCCCGCACCTCCATCAACAGGTCACGGAGTTGGACGTTAGCGTTTATCTTGCCGGTGACAACACGTCCAACTATGGAGCGAACGGCGGCGCGGTGCCCGGCTCGCTCATCGCCGAGCAGGGTTGGCTCTACCAGAAGTATTTCAAGGTATTCCGCGATCTGAAAGGCAAGCTCGATGCCGTGACGATCTGGGGATTAGCCGACGACAACACCTGGCTGGACAGTTTTCCCATCCACCGGCTGGACCTGCCGCTGCCATTCGACACCCGCATGCAGGCGAAACCCGCCTACTGGGGAATTGTCGACCCGACGAAGTTGCCGGGATTTGGCTTGTCGTTTGCCCTCGTGAGCAGGACGGGCCCGCCGCAGAATCGCGTTTGGACGATCACCGCGACCAATCCGAGCTCGGGCGCGGCCCAGGCGACTCAGATCACGGGATTCTTTCTAACCCAAGCCGGGGGTCTGCCCTGCCGGCCGGTGGTGACGCCGCCTTCGAGCTATCCGGTTGTACTCGGTGACATTGCACCGACCTCATCCGCCAGCGCCGCATTCACCATCGACTTCGGGCATTGCTCGCAGAACGCGCAATTCACTTTGCGCGTACCCTGGAGCTCGGCAACATATGAGACCGGCACGTTGGTACTGGAGCACCAGCACCCGTAGAACCGTCACCGCCGGCCGCCCACCTCGTCGAGGTGATCCAACAGATCTGCGGGGTCCTCATACACCCGATACGCGCCAGCCCGCTCGAGCTCATCGAGACCATAACCTCCGGACAGCAGGCCGACCCCCAGCGCCTGGCAGCGCCGCGCGGCCAGCATGTCCCAGATGCTGTCGCCAATGACAACGGCGCTCGTGATCGGTGCACTCAACCTGGCGGCCGCGGCGAGAAATAAATCTGGATCCGGCTTCGCATACTTCACGTCATCGCGCGTGACCACTGCGTTTACGTCGGGGTTCACACCCAGCGCCGCGAGGTTCTGAGCAGCTGTTTCCATTCGGCCGCTCGTGGCAATGGCCCACGGAATATCGGCCCGAGTCAAGGCGTCCAACAGCTCCCGCGCGCCGGGGAGCGGCCGGATTCTTCCCCTGAACTTCTGGTAGGCCTGTGCATGCAGCCGGCCCAGACGCTCGATGCGGTCCGGGGTGATGGCCATGTGCGTCTCGCGCAGCAGTTGGTTGGTAAAAAGTCCGCCGCTCATGCCGATTTTACGATGAATCCGCCAGACGGATAGCTCGATACCCTCGGCAGTGAGGGCCTCCTGCCAGGCGAGCACATGCCCGTAGACGCTGTCGACGAGGGTGCCATCCAGATCAAAAATGAACACGGGCCTGATGGTCATCGGGTGTCTCACGATGGGAAAGAGTACGCTGCGCAAATCATAATTGCTGGAATGGAAAAAGGCGTGAAAATTGCTCCGGCGTTGCTTTTGTGTCTCTTATCCCCTGCGGCGATGGCTCAGGTCGAGTGGGTAAACACCTTCATCGGTACCGGAGGATCAGGCCGTGGCCCGGATTACGGCGGAACGATGCCGTTGGTGACGACTCCGTTCGGAATGACAAACTGGACTGCGCAGACCCGGCAGAATCGAATCAGTGTGAGTTCGTATGCCTACGAGGATGGCGCGATCTCCGGATTTATCGGTACACATCAGCCTGCGGTCTGGATGGGTGACTACGGCTACGTCACGCTCATGCCAGAAACGGGCAATATCAATCCAACGGTCGAGTATCGGCGGCTGCCATTCACACACAGCGACGAAGTCAGCACACCGTACTACTACTCCGTCAAAATGGGTGCGGATCCCGCTCACCGTATAGCAGCCGAGCTTACTGCTACGGATCATTGTGCATACATGCGCTTCACATTTCCGAAGGGCGACCATGGCAGCGTCCTCGTCGAGGCCACCCGCGCAGGTGTCGTCGGCTACGTTGCAGTCGACGCGTCGCGCAAGGAAATCATCGGTTACAACCCCGACCGTATGGACGCTCATCTGAGCAACCTCAAGCTGCCCAACTTCAAAGGCTATTTTGTCGCGCGCTTTCGGCAATCGTTCCGCGGCCAAGGCGTCTATCAAGGCGTTCTACCGGTAGCGGACCGCACCGAAGTAACCGGCGATGCCGTTGGCGCTTTCGCGCAGTTCGATACCCAGGCGGATCCTGTGGTCGAAGTTCAGGTGGGCACCTCCTTCATCAGCATCGAACAGGCCCGCGCCAATCTCAACGCGGAGCTGCCTGGGTGGGACTTCGAGTCGCAGCGGGACGAATTGAAGCGCCAATGGAACGCCAAGCTGAGTATCGCGGCCATCGAAGGTGCAACCGACGATGAGCGGCATATCTTCTACACGGGGCTGTATCACGCACTGCTGTATCCAAAGTTATTCTCGGAGCACGGCCGCTACTACAGCGCGTTCGACGACCAGGTGCACAGCGGAGATTCCTACACAGCCTTCTCCATCTGGGACACCTTCCGGGCGGAGAATAGCCTGCTCACCTTGTTCGCGCCCGAGCGCATCGACGCAATGGTCAACGCGCTGCTGCAGGATTACAAGGAAGGTGGCTGGCTGCCGAAGTGGCCAAATCCCTCCTACACCAACATCATGATCGGGACGCATGCGGACTCGCTGATCGCAGAGGCGATCAACAAGGGCTTCACGGGTTTCGACTACCGGCTCGCCTATGAGGCGGTCTACAAGGACGCCAACACGCCTCCGGAGGGCGATACGACGCGGCGGTGGCTCGATCGGGAACCCGGTGTTCCCTACGAAGCTCGCGCCGGGCTGACCTATGCGAAGAAGCTGGGCTACATTCCCGCCGACAAGGTGTCCGAATCGGCCTCCAGCACGCTGGAGGAGTCTTACGATGACTACGCCGTCGCGCAGGTGGCCAGGGCCGTGGGCAAGACGGCGGACTACGAATTCTTCATGCGGCGCTCGCACAACTACCGCAATTTATTCAACCCGGCGCGCGGGTTCATGCAGGCGAGGTATTCGGACGGCTCCTGGGCCAGTCCCGATGCGGGGTGGACCGAGGGGGACCAATGGGTGTACCTGTTTTCCCCCTTGCACGACATCGCGGGAGTCATGGACCTGCTCGGCGGCGCAGACGCCTTCAACGCCCGGCTCGACCGGCACTTTGAGGACCACCACAATCAACACGACAACGAGCCCAGTCATCACTACGCCTATCTCTACGACTTCGGTGGCCAACCCTGGAAGACCCAGGCGCGGGTTCGCCAGATTGCCCGCAACGCCTACTCGAATTCGCCCGACGGCGTGCTGGGCAACGAAGACTGCGGGCAGATGTCCGCCTGGTACGTTTTCACGGCTCTTGGCTTCTACCCGGTCAATCCGGCCTCCGCGCAGTACCTGATCGGCAGTCCGATGTTCACGCGGGCGACCCTGCACCTTCCCAACGGCAAACACTTCGAAATCTCGGCGGCCGGCAATTCGCCCGATCATCCCTACATCCAGTCCGCGAGGTTGAACGGCAGGCCGCTTGCGGGGCCCGTACTCACGCACGCGCAGATACGGGCCGGCGGCAAGCTCGAGTTCGTCATGGGCCCCACACCATCCGGTTGGGCCAGCCACTGGCGGCCGCCACGAGCCGCTGGGCGCTGATGCCCAACACGCCCACATCGAAACAGGTCGTCTACGCGGCGCTGATTGGAAATCTGCTGGTCGCTGCAACCAAGACGCTGGCTGCAGTGTGGACCGGCAGCTCCGCGATGATGAGCGAGGCAATCCACTCGTGCGTCGATTCGGTCAACGAGATTCTGCTGCTGTATGGGCAGCACCGTGCAGCGCGGCCTGCCGATGCGGAACATCCATTTGGACACGGCCGGGAGTTGTATTTCTGGAGCTTCATCGTTTCCCTGCTGATCTTCGCAATCGGCTCGGGGGTGTCGCTATACCAGGGGATCGCGCACATCCGGGATCCACACCCGATCGAGAATCCCTGGGTCAACTACATCGTGCTGGCGCTCGCGATGATTTTCGAAGGCGCCTCGTGGATGATTTCCATGAGGCAGTTTCGCAGCGCGGCCGCTCGCGGGCGACTGAGCTTTTACGAGGCCTTTCGCAAGAGCAAGGACCCGCCGTCGTTCCTGGTATTGTTTGAAGACACTGCAGCGCTGCTGGGCATTGTGCTGGCGGCTGCCGGAACTTTCGCGGCGACGCAGTTGCGCATGCCGCAGCTCGACGGGGCCGCCTCGGTGCTCATCGGCTGCGTGCTGGCCGCGATTGCGATCATGCTGGCGCGCGAGAGCAAGAGCCTGCTGATCGGCGAGTCCGCCAGCAGCGAGCTGACGAAGTCGATCATCGACATCGCCTCGACAGATCCTGCGGTATTGCGCGTCAACGGTCTGTTGACGGCCCAACTTGCTCCCGACCAGATACTGGTCGCTCTGAGCCTGGAATTTTCGGACGACCTGCGCGTCCCCGAGCTCGAAGAGAGAGTCATCGAGATCGAGCGCAACATCCGCGCCCGGCATGGCGAGGTCACCGCCCTGTTCGTCAAGCCGCAAACACCGAAGACATTCTCCGAAGCCCGGCGCAAGCGATTCGGGGAGTGAGCGGCCGAACGCTGGTGCCCGAGCGTTGTCGTGAGCGTTGGGTACGGTGTTTGCGTCAGGTTTGGCCTGTTAACATTCCGGACGCGAGGCGCGCGCCTCCCTCAACGCTACAGCTCGAGGATGTGCATCATGAAAACGACACTCTCATCAGCCTTGGCCGCCGCCGTCGCCGTGATATGCGGCAGTGCGGTGGCTCAGACCGTACCACCGCCCGAACCGGGAGCTGCAGCAACGCCTGGACAATCAAATCCTGATCGGACCGACCCGAGTACGTCCACACCGTCCACCATCAACCGATCCCCGCAGGAGGCCATCTCCCAGGAAAGTTCGAGCCAGAGCTCGGACGCGGACATGTCCACCGCATCCGAACGCAGGCCCAAAGTGGGTCGGGAGGCGCGAATGGGGGGGATCTCCGCAGGCTCGATCGTTCAGAATCCAGCAGGCGAGCCCATTGGACGGGTGAAGGATATCGTGCCGGATGCCAACACCGGCGAGCCTGCCTATATCGTTATTGCCACGCGCTCCGGAAGCACTGCTGTTCCCTATCCCGTGATCGCCCCAATGTATGAGAACGGCCATATCATCCTCGATCGCTCGCGGCTCGAGTCCGCCCCGCGTGTGAGCGACAGCCAACTCCGGAACGACGAGTCGGGCAGGCAGTGGAAGAAGCAGGCCGACCGTTATTGGGAATCCCGCAAGCCGCCCAACCTGAGGTGACATCTCACAGCTGCTGAGGTGATAACCTTGGCAGCGTGACACGCACTGACGTTCTCATTGTCGGCGCCGGACCCACCGGGCTGGTTCTTGGGAACTGGCTGGCGCGCCATGGCGTGCAATTCAGGATTGTCGACAAGGCCGCCGAGCCCGGGACGACCTCGCGCGCGCTGGCCGTGCACGCGCGCACTCTGGAACTGTATCGCCAGTTGAATCTGACCAACGCCGTTATCGAGAACGGCCACAAGGTTCCGGCCTTCAATCTGTGGGTCAAGGGCAAATCCGAAGCGAGAGTGTCATTCGCAGACATTGCGCAGGATCTGACCCCCTACCCGTTCGTCACCATGTTTCCGCAGGACGAGCATGAAAGGCTGCTGATCAGGCGATTGCAGGCATTCGGCGTGGCTGTCGAGCGTCCGACCGAGCTCATCGGCTTTACCGATACCGGCGACCGCATCGTGGCTCAACTACGCACCGTCAAGGGCGAGGAAACCTGTGAAGCGGCCTATATCGCCGGATGCGACGGGGCCCGCTCGATCGTGCGCCAGACAATGGCAACAGGCTTTCCGGGTGGAACCTATGAGCAGATCTTCTATGTTGCCGATGCGCAAGCCTCGGGTCCATCCGTCAACGGCGATGTGAATGTCGACCTCGACGAGGCTGACTTTCTTGCCGTCTTTCCACTGAAAGGCGAGGGACGGGTACGACTCATCGGGACAGTACGCGACAACCGTGCGAAACGCGCGGATACACTGAGTTTCCAGGACGTCAGCGGCCGGGCCATCGAACATCTGAAGATCAATGTGAGCAAGGTCAATTGGTTTTCCACCTATCACGTTCATCACCGTGTCACCGATCACTTCCGCAAGGGCCGCGCATTCGTCCTCGGCGATGCAGCTCACATACACAGTCCGGCCGGTGGCCAGGGCATGAACACCGGCATCGGCGATGCCATCAACCTCGCTTGGAAGCTCGGCGAGGTGCTGCAGGGGCGCGCATCAGAACAGATCCTCGACAGCTACGAGGCGGAGCGGATTGCCTTTGCGCGCAAGTTAGTGAAGACCACGGATCAGGTATTCACGTTTGCAACTGCGGAGGGCCGGCTGGCCGATATCGTGCGCACGCGGATCGTGCCACTGGTGATCCCGACCGCGGCCCGGTTCGAAGCGCTGCGGGAATGGCTGTTCCGGACAATATCGCAACTCATGATCAACTATCGTTACAGCGAGTTGAGTATGGGCAGGGCGGGAGAGATTCACGGCGGCGATCGCCTGCCCTGGCTGAAGACCGTCGATAATTACGGCCCGCTCGCGGAACCCGCATGGCAGGTGCATCTGTACGGCGACGCAAGTCCGGACCTGACGCACTGGTGCCGGGCTCGTGAGCTGCCGCTCCACGTGTTCGAATGGCACGACGGGCATGCGGCGGCGGGGTTTGCGCGCAACGCGATCTATCTGATCCGCCCGGACACTTACGTAGCCCTTGCAGACAACTCTGGGTCGCCCGAAACGATCGAAATCTACTTCAAGGATCGTGGTTGGCGCAGTCTACCTTGAGAGCGAATCACCACACCGAGCAGTCCGGTCACTTCGAGCCTTTCACCTTGCTCGCCACGAGCACGCCATTTGCATCGAACGTGCCTGTTACTTTGACCTCCACGTCGAGCCCAAGCGGACGGTGCAGATGCAGTTTCGTGTGTGAGTCGACCGTCACGGGCTGACCGTCGACTTCGAAATAAGAGCTCGACGGGAACCGGGTGATCAACCCTTCGATGCGGCCGACCGCGCCGGGCTCCCCGTTCACTGCGGGCAAAACTTCCACGACGTTTGCGATCAGGGCGCCATCGGTCCCAATGCTCGCGCCCCGGACCGCGACGGCCGCACCAGCGGCAAGAACACCCTCAACCTCCGCGCCGTGATAGTCGATCACGAGCGAATTGATTCGAAAAGTCTGCTGCGCGGCATCCAGGGCCTGCAGGGCCCCGACAACCTGCGCACTGTTGTTCTGCGCCTTGGCCTCGATACGCGATGCAACCAACTCGCCGGCGGAGTTCGCAAATGCGCTCACCTCGACGACTGCGCCGTTACGCAAGCCCGCCAGGCTCGCGGGCTCGATGCCCGACTCGAAAATCGTTGCCGGGTTGACGTGCACGGTCTGTTGAAGTACGAGGAACGAACCCGACTGGACATCGATTCCCGATACGGCTCCCTGCACATTGCCGTTGAATGTCACTTCGAACACCGACGACTGATCACCGTTCGGGGAGGTCGTCCCGCGTAGCGAGACAACGTCGCCATTGCGAAGCTGCGCTTGGTTGCCCGGCTCACCGTCAATCTTGAACGTGGCTCCCTGTGTCGGATAGGTGACACCCCCGACAGTAATACCGTCGCCCACGGCAGTGACAGTTCCGATCACCGCCAGGCTTCTGAAGCCCGATCCTTGAATACCCGCAGGCGTCCTGACCGAGACCAGGACGGCCGCAATGGACATCCCGAGCAGACCCGCGAGCTGCAGGGACCGTTTGAATCGCAATGCTGCTGGGTTGGTCATGTTCGTGCTCTCTCGTGTTCAATCCTGGATCTGATATAGGCCGATACCCAGACGCACCGTCTGTGCGGTGCCGCGCCGGCCGGCGGGTTTGCTTTGCTGCGCCGTGAGCCACTTGTCGATGCGCTCGAGAAAAGCCTGGCCCTCCTGCTCGAGCAGCAGCGCGAACCCGGGCAGCGCACCGACGGGCATCCGATCATTCACCGCGGAGCGCTCGAAGCGCTTGGTCGTCTTGCCGGTGCGGGTCAGATTGTGGACATACGTCGTCGCAACATCGGCGATGACGGTGCCCCAGAGCCGGATGAGTTGCTCGTCCATCGAATGAGGAATGTAGTCGCGCTTGACCGCCTCGAGCCGTCCGTCAGGCCGAGCCCGGACCGCACCAGCAGCGATGAGCTCTTTCAATAAAGTGGAGGGCCTGACATCCGCTCCTCCGGAGCGCCCGATCAGCGCGGTGAACGTCTTTCCCCTGCCCGTCATGCGCAGTAGCGCCGGCCGCCCATTCTTGTCGCGGAAGTCCGGATCCAGGTGCCATGCAGACAGAACCAGCGACGCCTTGGTGACATAGCCCACCAGCGTGTTGGGCTTCTGCGTGAGCAGCTGCCGCTGCTTGCGCACTTCCCGGCGGGCAAGTCCAGTCAGGATCGCCGTGCGCGATACGTTCGTGGGGCGGCCACGCTTGCCGAAGTTTTCGCTTGCGACTTCGACGTACGTCGTGCGGGCCAGCTG
>Ga0307511_10001489_pt1 | contig 24811 bp, 33 predicted proteins | sample 13_EM_MG_FD_200266 | JGI IMG/M metagenome (GOLD analysis project Ga0307511, IMG submission 200266) | Populus trichocarpa ectomycorrhiza microbial communities from riparian zone in the Pacific Northwest, United States - 13_EM | ecosystem: Host-associated > Plants > Roots > Unclassified | place... | reverse complement strand
CTTTGCCGGCCAATGAGATTGGAATCTACCCGACCTGCCCTAAAGCGGGCGGGACCTGCCGTGGTCGGAAACTGGATCACGTGATTTTGGTCACGCGCGACCATCTCTGCCAGATTAACAGAACGTAAAACAAGGTTTGCGCTACTCTCTAAAAACAAATAGCGCCTACGAACGGACGAACGACAAACTAGAAACTACGGTGGCATGCCTAGGCGGCCTTTGGTCCGTGCTCCTGCTTCCACCACTGGGGACATACATCAGTTCTCTGGTAACCCTGCTGAATGGTGTTGGGGACCTACCGAGATCATTCGCCTGATGCCCTCCTCGACCCCGACCTGTGGCTCGTAACCGAGGACCCTCCGAGCTTTTTCGATATTGTGCCACCTCACACCACAACTGTACGCAACCCTGAACCGCGTAAACATGTGAGGTTTCCCCCGGAGCCAACCCCAAAGCTCCGCAAGCGACGCGAAAACATAGCCAAGAGATTGTGGGAACACGATTCTTCGTTTTTCCAATCTTTTCTCTTTTCCCTCGGGATCGACGATCTTGTCCAGCTCGTTCCAAACATATCTCGTAAAGTCCCAGAAATAAACGGGCTCCCCATTCGTGATGAAAAAGACCTGTCCTGCGACCTGCAACGGAGATGTTTTCGCCCGGGAGAGAGCGGTCTCAGAAAGGGCATCGAATTTGGTGCGGACAATGGGGCGGGGCTGATGCTGGAACGAAGGATCGTAGAAGTTTTGGGCGACGCGGGTGCTTTCCGGGGAGGGCTGAAGTACGGGGCCGGGAGGTCGTGCCTCCGAAGTGGGAATACGATGGTGACCCGTCGAGAGTCGGACAGGGGGGAGATATCTATCAAGCGTGCTTGCTTCTTCGAGAGACAGCGACAGGGGCTCAAGCGGGTCTCGTTCTGGGCCAGGGTCAACGAGTTTGTCCGCCGCGAGAAGGTGTGCATAGGCGACGTTCTCGACATAGGACCAATCGAAGAGATTGGTGTTGTCCCCGATCTGGAAATGCGTTTGTCCACGATTGTAAACCTCGTACAGGCCCTGCATGACCTGCCTGTCTCCAGGTCTGAGATATAATGAGCACAACCGTCAGGACTACAAATATAAAACGCACCCGTAGATCCCTGCCGGCCGCAGAGCGACAGTAAGAAGGCCACCCTTTCCATTAGCAGCCAATACTATCTCTTCTGCCTTGGCTTTAGACTCATTATATGCGTCCATAGCTTTCTCCGGGGCAGGCAGACGTTCGTCAGCGCCGATGATGTTGGAGCCGTCAAAGACAATACCCGCAGAACTTGTAAAGACGAGCTTTTGGACATTGTTGGCGATTGCCGCGGCTATCACGGCCGAGGTACCTTCGACGTTAACCTTCCAGTACAATGCGTCGTCGTCCAGCCCATGAGGCGGGGAAGCGGTGTGGATAATACACGTCGCGCCGCTCTAATAAGGTTTTGAGGAAGGTCAACTAGGAAAGGTCAGTGGACAGGCACACACCTTTCTGAGAGCATCGGATATAGAATCCTGTTCAGTGATGTCCCCAGTGTAGAATGGAACGTCGTGATAGCGTTGTACGATGTCGAAAACTGAGACAGCGTCACCTCTGGCCAACAATGCGTTGACAATGTGACGGCCTAGAAACCCACTGCCGCCAATTACAAGGTAAACGTTCTTCGAGGTCATTGCGTGGCAGGAGTTTCAAGCAAGGAGCAGGGTGATGATGTGTGATCGACTGCCACTTCTGATTGGGTGAGGATTGCGCCCATAATCGAACGACACTTGCTCTCATTTTCACCGCCCGCTTTTTTTTTGTCAGTGGTTTACCACCGCCCGTAAAACTTTGCATACTACTCTCAAGGTTGATACCTACACACATACACACCAATCACGGGCAGAGCTCCGTACCGATCTCGAGTGTCAATTAAGGCTTCTTCTAGGGATTTAAGCTCTGTCTTATTCGATATGATGCTGGAGGTCGCGCCAGGGTTCCCGCGTGGCCCGACGTTTCCGACTCTTGCATGGGTGGAATTACGCAATTCTGGTAACTTCGTATCGTCCAGATTTTGAGGATTTCTGAGGTGACATTCGCCCCCGAGATGGCAAAAAGTCACCGGTCACGCGTCACGCGCGACCTTGTGGGTTCCCGCCATCACCATGACGTGGATGACCAATCATGCATCATGCACTTACTAACGCAGCTTATCTGTCGACGACATTCACGACTTCCTTCCTACCACCATGTCGACCGAAAACCCCCCAAAGTCCATTGACCTCTCTCACCACTTGTCTGATGTGTCTAAGGCTCGTCGCCCTTCGCCCTTGAAGACTCTGGCGAAGTACTTATCCATCCCGGGGTTGATTCCGTTGGCTGGAGGTTCGTTTGACTCGGCATCGATTCTCCGTAGGCTAACTTCCGCCTTTCGCGTCTTCCCAGGTATGCCACATCCGTCGTACTTCCCGTTCTCTGCCGTCCACGTTGACGCGCTGGTCACGGACTCGTTCGCGCCGATCACGTCGGAGGAGCGCCAATCCGGCGCACTCTCCTGGTTATGGAACATATTTGGATCAAAGGAGAAGACCACCCCCTTCACGGTCAAGAAGTACCCTGAGCACCCCGGAGATATCAACCTCGCTACGGCGCTTCAGTATGATACCGCACAGGGTTCCATCCAGTTGCGCGAGATCACCAAAGCGTTCACCGAACGTGTATATCAGCCCGCTTACCAGGACTGGGAAATCCTCATGCATACGGGAAATAGTGATGGGTGAGCATTTGACCATCCGCCATTTCCTTGGGCATTGACCAAGGTTCGGACCCCAGGTGGTCGAGGATTGTAACAACGTTCGCCAATCCCGGAGATTGGATGCTTGCCGAGGAGTGGACTTACCCGACAGCCCTCGCCTGTGCTCAGCCATGGGGCATCAAGTTCGCTTCTGTCGCCGTTGACGGGGAAGGGCTCAGCGCAGTCGATCTCCGCAAGGTTCTGGCTGAGTGGAATGAGGTCGAGAGGGGTGGCAAGCGGTTCGCCCATCACTTAATTCTGTGGAGTCGTGGACTCAACGCCACATCTCAGACCCCATGTCCTCTATACCATTCCCGTTGGTCAGAATCCTACCGGTGCTGTAAGTTGACCTCAGACCCTGCATTTGTTTCACGCACATGAGCATTACCACAGACCGCAAGCGCAATTCGGAAGCGAGCGATTTACGAGGTCTGCGTTGAATTTGGTAAGCCTCCCGATTGACCCTCGAACGATTTCTGATGGAGGTTCCGCGATAGATGTGATAATCGTCGAAGACGATCCATACTACTTCCTCCAAATGCCCCAGTACGCCCCGAAGGAGACCCGCATTACTCGCGCTTCGCCGTTCGCCACAGATGGGGAAAATTATCTCCGAAGCCTCGTTCCCAGCTATCTCAAGTAAATGAAACCTAGTACCAGCGCGCTAGAGTATACTAATCATTGCCATAGGTTCGATTGGCAGGGGAGAGTGATTCGCTTGGACACTTTTTCCAAGGTATATGCTTTGGGGTACCCGAAAATGCCGGTGCTCATCTGGGTTATCTGATGTAGACCGTCGCTCCAGGGGCTCGCCTGGGTTGGTATACCTGTAATCCTGTCTTCGCCGAGAAGCTTCTCCGACAGGGTGAAACGTCAACTCAAGCCCCTTGTGGTCTCGGCCAAGCATTGGTCGCCCAGCTGCTCATTACCTGGAAGCCTGATGGGTATATCCGCTGGTTGCGGGGACTCGGCCAGCAGTATACCGACCGCCGTGATCACTTCATCGATCTGTTAAACGCAAAGTTCCACGTCCGCACTTCCGTATCGGAACACGACCACTGGAAAGGCTGCACTGTCTATGATGCCTACCCTAGGGCCGGAGGTCTTAGTGAGAAGTACGGTTCCTTCGGACGGACCAAGCATTTCTCGTTCGTAGTTCCTTCCGCCGGAATGTTCATATGGGTGAGTGCCCCGCGCGTCCCGCCGGCAATTCGGGTTAACGCTCCTCCAGTTGAAGTTTTACTTCGACTCTCATCCGGAGTTCGGTAAGAAGTCTACCGAGACGCTGGAGATACAACTTTGGGAAGAACTCGCCAAGGCTGGGGTGCTCATCGCTCCGGGTTGGATTTTCTCCGCGGACCAGGAGACGATTCCGGACGGGAAGTATGAAGGTCACTACAGGATCTCTTTCAGCACAGCCACGGTAAGAGTTTGCCTTCTTCAGAGTTGTAGTCACCTGACCCGCATCCCACAGTTCTCGGAAATGGAGAGGGCCATCGACATCATCGCCAAGGTCGTGAAGGCGTTCCTCGATGGCGAATAGATGTCATGAACGTGATTGGACCTCCGGTTGTTCGTAGCTTTCGTTCTCCCCCGACCTTTTACACCATGCAAATGGATATAGGAAACATGTGCAACATACAGCTCGTAAACATAGCAAAAGAGAACCTAACGGTAGCGGCGGAGGCTGAGAGTGTTGTGCCTTTTCCAGGTGGCCAACTTGGGGGTGTTGTTGTGGCGGCTGCCTTTTCCGAGACCACGGTTATGTTTTCCGACGCTGGTAAGACCACGAGCCTCCCTGCGCTTGTGCACAGGCTTGGCAATCCAGTTAATCCTTGGGTCACGGCGAATCTGTACGCAAGGATCCCGTCAACGTCGGTTGAGACTGGAAGACATTCGAAAGCTCACGGTTTTGTGATTGGGATCGACGAGGATGACCTCGTAATACTTGTAAACACCGTCCTGGTTAATCCAGTACGAGTTCAGGACTCGCAGGTTACCACAACACCTGCCGACGCGCTCTTCCGCAACACTCCTCAATCCTCGCTGGGGCTTGAGGTGGTTCACACCCTGATGGACGGGTTTACCATAGGTGGCACCTGTGAGGCATTTTAGCACATATCAGTCGACCGAGACTTGTGGAATACGGACCCTTAGGGACGTGCTTCTTGCGGTTACCCCTGCGGACGCGAACACGGTAGATAACGTATCCCTGCTTGGCTTTGTACCCCAACCTGCGGGCCTTGTCTGGGCGGGATGGGCGAGATGCCCGATGGATAACGTTTAATTGACGGTACTCCCAGCACCTAGTCGAGCATTTATTGAGTTATAGTTCCTCGTCGGTTTATCGCTCAGGCGCACCGGACACGGAGGAGAAATCGGAGGACATCCGATTGTTTCTTTTTGTAAAGCTCGCCAATGTACTTGTACGCGCCCATTCTTGCGGAGTGCTATGAGGAGGCGGAGGGAGTCAGTCGGCTACATGGAGAATCGAACGGTGTGCGACACTGCACTCACTTGAGATTAGGGACGTCTGGAGCTCTTCGTTTACGGATGATCACTGTGTTCGATGGCTGACCCTAACCCCTCCATTGTGGCTTACGGCTGTACAATCCTCGGAATAAGCCGAAAGACGCATCATGCGCGTGCCCGTTGACTTGATCCGAAGTGCCCGTCGATCAGCGGAAATGTCAATCTGCGGGCGCATTCTTGTCTCGCCGTCGGTCTGCCATAGTCGTGGCAACGCGCTCTGATTTCTTGAGCAAACCTTGAACCTCTTAATTGTTATGCGGCGCCTTTGGGCGCACAGTTATAACGATGAGGCCACCCGGTGGATGCTGCACTTCGCGCTCGGGCCAGGCGGTGGTCGGAAAGTGTGCCAAGGACCCAATCCTGCCATGGATTTAAGAAGTAGGGTGAACCGGGTGGTGCGCATCCCCACCTTTCAGCGAAATGTCAGCTCGAACCAAATCTCGTGCCCGCCGCCGCAATTCGGTGCTGTCTTGTAATCTCTCGTTCTCGGATAACATTCCTCATTCCCCGCAGGTCCCCCTTGGCAAAAGTCCCGCGGACCCTACTAGTGGTCTCTATGACGGCCTAGAGAAAGAACTCGGTAATGTCTCGTCATTTCTTCGTAGCATACGGCTCATACGGTTGCAGACTCGATTCAACGATTGAAGCTCTCGTGCATTGTGGGAGAGATGCAACCATCGGAAGACGTCTCCTTGGAGTTTGTGACTGCATATAAGACTATTCATCGCTCACTTCGACAACACCTGGACAGCTTGAACCTGGGCGCAACTGGTGGGTTGGCACCCCTGATCACCAAACTCGAGATACACCGCGTTTGTGAAGACGGGGCAGCCTTCATCAATACGTGGCTCCTCCCCTTTGCTCGGTCGCCCGATGACCGCGTGTTCCTCTACAAATCGTGCGTTTATTTTCCCACACCACAACAGTGTTGCACAGCTCTCACAAGTAGCTTAGGGCGGCAGATTTCCGCAGGTACATTTGTGTGGCGTATGGAATGGGCAGCATCGAAGCACGCCTGCACTCTTGCCTAGCCTTCAACGACTACATGGCGGCGTTTGGGATTGCCTCGGAGTGGTTGAACCCAGCAAACCCAAATCGGCTAGGTCTGACGTTGAATTTCGCGCTCTTTTACCATGAGGTACTTGGGCGGAATCAGCACGCCTGCCACCTTGCCAAGTTTGGGTTCGATGAAGCCGTTAGATTTATTGATGTATTTCCCGAGTACGAGGTTTCTGAGAACTCATTTTCGGCCCTGAGCATTCTCAAGGGACACCTACTCTCGTGGACATCACGACCTTAGGGGTCCTCCTACGTAGTAGATTATACCTTCATCATTCTACACCCGCGTACATTCACTGCCGCACTATTGATCCCCGTTCCATCACCGGCCCCACCCGGAGGCGTGGCACATTTGCCGTCAACTGAGGTGATGACAGAGAATGAGGCTTGAGCCATCCGAAGAATCGACTGCGCACGTCATTCTCGCACCCGCCCCGCTGGAACGGAGTAATCGACCCCGCGGCTGACCTCTCATCCCGTCCCGGGAAACACATGTGAAATGACGCTCCAGCGGTGACCGCTCGATGTTGCCGGAATATTTGTGAAATGGTTCAAACGGAACAAAGAGGCCCACAGAAGCGGTAGACATTATGCGGCGCCTGTATTACGGTCAGACCGCAGCTTTTTGAGCAACACGTGACGCGTGCAGTGTGGCAGACGAAGCAAGCGTGGGAATCCCTTTGTCCCCCTTCTTTCTTCCGCACATTATCATGGTGTGGCAGTGCGGCCGTAGCAGCTGCCTAGACAACAGCCTCTGTTTCTACAGACCCCCATTGTCCGCAGAGGATCCAGGTCATCACCACGCACAGAACCGGCTTCCGGCTTCTCAGGTTTGTACGAGACTTATCCGGATGAATGGCACACGCCTTCCATCCTATTCGGGATGTCGATCCCTTAATGGGCGATACTGCTTAATGCGGCCCCGGTCCTGTCAAGGGATAACCGATTTTGAGCGAAGGTAGCGGGTCTTGGTAGTCCAATCCCCATGAATCGGGTTCAGAATTGACGAGGGCCGGATGACGGGGCAAGCGCCGTAACCCGCCCGACTTCTGTTTCACCCATGGGTGCACAGTAATTGCTTCTGGTTAAACCATCAGGATGGAGTGCAACGGACGCCAGAGACTATCCCCCGAGGACCACGGAGAATTCAACGGGAATGGCCCTGTTCCGGTGCTGCACCGCCCCTTCATGGCCCCGGACTCGTTGGATAGGCGACGTCCACCCCACTTACTCGGTCGAGGGCCCGTCTCGCACGAACTCTCAGGGGTCACGCACAGCCGCGACTCTATCACTGTTCCCAAGTCTTCTGGATTTGACGCTCCCCGGTCCATCTTCCATGCATCTATGGAGAGTTCCATTGGACCATCCTCGCATGAGCTCCAATCTCTTCTCTTTTCTGTCAATCACTTGCGTGTGGCCGCCAGGGTCTCGTCTCCTTTTTCCCATCGACTCCGGTTCCGGGTACATTCCGATCATACACCCTACATGAGGCCGGAACGTCGATCTCGCACTGCTAACCGCTTCCCAACTGACAGCTCACTGAATCAGGTTTCAATGAGCGAACATGTTCACCGTTTGGCTGCTGCGAAGCTTTCTTTAAAACCTTTCACGCCCCGCACTGTGGCGCCCGCCCCTGAGCATGGGGAATGAAACAGTCGTCACCTAATCGTTTCCCACCACCCCGATGACGAGTGGTCAAGCATAAAAGAACCCCCATATCCCGACCGGACATTACCCCCCTGTGCACCCATCCCCCACCCCTACCTCAGAATGACCAAAACGTCCAGAAGCTCCTCTTCATCGACAACTCCCTATGACTTTCTGAGAGACTGCGAACGTATGCCTCAGAACTCACGCGTTATATATTTTTGGGCTAATGAAAGTACATAGCTCGGTTCGACTCTCACACTCAAACACTCACGGTTAACCACTACCGGTTATCCACCCCCGAGCGGGATTCGCTCAACCACACTCTTGATAGTTGTGGATGGGACCTGGCCCAATGCATCCGTTCTGGGAGTTTCCGGGGCACCGCCTCCGCAGACGTAAACCGGGTCACCGACAAGTTGTTCCGGCTGATAGACCTCGCGTTACGGAGGGCAAGGCAGGAGGAAGTGGTCGAGTACCAAACGCTGTAGGTTTTTCTCTTGCCCGTAACGGAAGCGCGGATCTGACTAGTGGGCGCCGTGCACAGGGCGGGTGAGGTTTATGAGGCGCTGTGGCTGGCGTCAGGACAGCAGTCGCTGGATCACAGAGCTCGAGCGGCGGCGGCGTACCTGAGCGCGTTCGCGAGCGCGAACGGACACATGGACCGTCGCAGCGATGAGTACCGACATCTGTACAACAAGTGCGCGGTATTCTGTCCGAATGGGCGAGTATAGCATCGGTCGGGATGTTGTCGGTCGGGCCCGCGACGCCTTTTGCGGACAAATGGACTATTATTTTAGAGGCTTGTTTCCGTTTATGACCTTGTACTTGTTCTCCTACCCGCCTTACAATTGACACATCACGTCAGTCTGCTGAAATTGGCAACCGTAGCGAGCGTGGGAACCCTATCCTCATTGTTCGTCAACTGGCTGTAAGGGTTTCACGTTGAAGCCTCTTCTCGCTCTTTGTTCGCCCTTCTCAAAGGGGGCGCAGATCTATTGCGCCTTGGCCTTACGCGAATCTTCAGGAAGTAGTATGCAATTGTGATTGCTTCCGTCTCAATGGCAAGCATACATGGGCCCTCCTTCCCTTTCACGAGGTGGCGTTTGGCTGGGACCTCACCAGACGGTATATCGCAGTTTATTCTCTTTTCCGCCTTTATAAGCTCACGGTTTATTCGCTAGTTGACCTAACACCAACGCTTTGAACGATACCCCCAACGCCACAGTCATGAACACCGCTGCCACTGCCTTTGTCAACTGCGTAAACTCCAGGCCTCGTCGGACTCCAATGGTACGCACAACGCGTGTGCACCATCTCCTAATCGCCTCCCGTGTTGACCTTCGCTTCCGCTTTGTAGTGGAACACTCCGGCGAATTTGGAGAATGGTACCGATGATCCCAAGGACATCGGCAGGCTCTATGACCACCTCCACGAGCCTGATGGTGAGCCATGTCCCCGGCGCCAGAGTGATTTACCTCCTGACGTTTCCATTCCCAGTGACCATCTTTAAATTGCAGGGCGACGTAGTAGGCATGCATGGACGTCTTACAGTACGGGAACACTGTCAGCTGGCTGTGTCGTATAGGCGTATCCTTCTTAGCCACAGGGCACAGCTGCAGGCTTCAGCTCGAACCGGGCGTGAAGGTGTCTGTTCACGAGCTGGTATCGTGAACGAGATGCACAGGGTTTGCGCCGAGTTCTTGGAAACCGTCTCTCGACGACTTCTCCCCGTCTCCAAGAGAGGCGAAGAGATCGTCTATTGCTGGACAATGTACGTTTGTTCTCGCCGTGCGGTTATCTGCCTTCCGAGCTGAACGATTTCTCTCAGGGTCGCAGATTTTCATCGTTTGATGTGGTCTTGCTTGATTGACTTCCCTGAGCATTCTGCTCATGCCAAAACCCACGCGAATGCGAGCCACACCGCATACAAAACGGCCCTTTCTCAGGCAACCAAAGACCTCCTCCCGACGGACCCTGTTCGCCTCGCCGTCTCTTACTCCTTCGCGATGTTCGCGAAGGACGTGCTCAACTCTCCTACGAAATCGTACCACCTCATACAATGCGCTATCGAAGACGCAGCTGCCTACACCGCAGCTCACCCTCACGAGAACTTCTCCTCTGAATCACAGAACGAGATCCAGAAATTACGCAACAAGTTGGAATCATGGATGAACGCCTCCGCATCGCCTTAGAATCATTCACTTACCCCTAGACTTTACTCAATCACCGCCATCGCCGCACTAATCTTGCTCATTTGTCTCCCTCATAAACTTCCCTCATCATAACCCCATCGTCTCATCGCCTGTAGCCATAGTTTTTCGAATGCTCTGTATCATGATTTGTAAATCGGTAGTAACGTCGATAATGAGTACTTGAATCTCAACCCACAGCCTCCGGTGTGATCATACGGAAAATATTCTCCCGGGTGCTTCCCTCAGATTCAACTCCGAGCTCGGAGCGACTAAATCTCCCAAACGTTCGTTACATTCCCCGGGACCGCATACATTAGTACGGTGTATCACCGTTTGACCGACTGGGTGTTTGTTTATCGACTTGTTTATCGAAGTTGGCGTCCGTTTGCGGTTGTTGCCCGGACTACATTCACTCCTGCAATCAGCAACGACCGTGGCGACCACGGACAACTGGTCTCTTAGGATCATCACGCCAGGACCCGCGCTCGAATCCAAGGTCGGCGTTCGTGCTCATAGAACGGAAGAATATCGTCAAGATCTTGCCTATTGTTCCGAATCCATTATTCAACCGTGGGTCGGTACATTTACCTCTTACCATCTCCGGACAAGGTTATCATCCGACGTGTTCCTCTAATGGAAGCAAACGGCGGCTACTCACTGGCCCATCGGGGGGAGGCCCGGTCCCCACGGCGACGTGAAGAAGCCCACGATCGGTCCTTGCGATAATGGCGGGTTTTTGCATTACTGTGCGTGGGGGCCACGCCGCCACGGTCGAGAAGTGCAGGTAAATTGACGCTTCTCTTCGACCGAGGTATATGTATAAGCTGTTCGAGACATAGACTTTTGGAATCAGTTTCATGCATTTGATTCTGTTGCCGGTGAGATGCGGGGGTCTGTGCTGTTGGGGAGGGTCGAACCCCAACTGCGCGATGTATTGACCAGAAGGCCATTTGACTCGCTGCCAGATGCCCCCTTTCACCACAATCGTACGAGGGTGAGGATCGAAACATGGTGCCACGGTAGTATTGATGCCCCAAGAGAATGGTCGGGAAAGGGGTCAGGAAGCCACGAACTGTCCCCCGACCCGCAGAACGGAGTTCTCCCGACGAGCCCGACTCTTGCACCAGAGTTAGGAGGATCAACGCCCTTGTTTTTCGTTAGAAATCGCGCATAACCCCCGAGTGGGACGATGTGAATGGATTTCAAGGAGGTGGCGACGCGAAGGGTGTGTCCGTGAGAAATATGCCACAGTGCAGGGGGTCGTGGTTTACGCAATCTCAGGGAAAAGGCGGTGGCGCTAAGAGGGATTTAATTGGATTGAATCTATGAAGATGTCTACTCGGTCGCGGATTTCCCCTGGAGAACGCTTGGTCAACTCGAAGAACGGATGGGGGGTAAACAACATACATTGACCAAGTTGTATACGCTGTACACGATTCCGACGCACCCGACGCTGAAGGCGGAATAGTAGACGCCTTGGACAAAGGTGAGTTGAAACCGGGCCTGGCATCACGTTTTCCGAGAACCTACCCAAGTAAAGGCCGGACCGTGGCATCCTGTAGTGGAGGGGCTTTTTGGAAGCCTGTGTTCGTGAACAAACCAAAAAGTCAGCCACCGGAAGTTTGACCCGTCACGCAATCCGACACGCCCGCACCTGAATGTACTTCTGTTTCTCGAGGATTCGGTTGGGCTCTGGGCGCGAAAATTTGGAATAAATATTTTTGAGCGGTGACGAAGACGTTGTGGCACGCACTGTTAACGACAGCAGAGAAGACCATTGTGAATCGAGGGTCAATCGACGACGGAGTGGGTTAAAGAAGAGTGGAATCCGAGCCTTGCCGATCACGTGCAAGACCTCGACCTCAGCTGGACACGACCACGATGGCCACAGACCGCGTCCGCGTCAGAGTGCGTCCCACATTCAACCCCACTTCTGGCTTTCGGTTTTTGTCGTGTAGTTGAATGCCAAAAGCCTTCTCGAACAGGGTCTAAGCATTTACCGTCCGATTATCTACGGGAACACAGCCAGCGTCCTCACCCCGCAAGAGAGAGAATCTGCTCCCGAGACCCACACACATAGGTGGACGGTTGCTGTACGTAGTGCGGCCTCCAACCAAGATTCTGATATCGTCGGAGGTGCCGACGACTTGGGGTATTTCATCAAACGCGTAACGTTCAAACTCCACGACACATACCAAAACGCCGTCCGAAGTAAGTGGAAAGAAAGAGCCGCCCGCGCTTTACTATGATCGTGGAAACACCAGGAATAACCGCTCGCGATTACCCAGATATCGATAAACCGCCTTTCGAGGTTTCAGAAACCGGATGGGGAGAGTTCGAAATCAATATCCGGATATCCTTCATCCAAGAGTCTGGCGAGAAGCAGATAACGCTTTACCACCATCTCAAACTCCACCCTTGGGCAGAAGGTGAGGGTTCGGTCCCTCCCCCTATCGAGCAGGCGATAAAGTTGGGACCGGTTCACTCGTGGCAATACGACGAGATCGTCTTCACCGACCCCTTCCAGTCGTTCCTAAACATCCTCACACTCAATCCCCCAACCCCTCTTCGCAGGGTAAGCAAGAAACCTGTGCCGTACAACACCGCCAATCCTTCTTCTCTGGAAGCTTCCAGAGGCGGCGTCCCAGAGTTCACTCAATCGATGGAAAAGGAGGAAGCCGAGAAGTTGGAAGCAGCAAAGAAGGCAGTGGTGATGGAACAAGAACGATTGCGTCTCCGTCTGCATGAAAGGGAGAAGGAGCTAGAGCTTTTGAAACAACAATTAGGCGAAGTGTAGAACCCAACACAAGCTGTATGGCAGAATCTGTACTCTACGGTCCAAAAAGAAAGCGATTGTGGCCAAACAATCGATTGATCATCATCTACGATGACCATTCTCGCCCTGTCTATCCTGCAAACGATTGATTCCACCGGTCAGCACCTTGATTAGGCGGGGACCAGTTAGGTCTTGTCCATCAGACTGGACGGTGTCTGTTATATCCTATACAACAAAACCGATGTGTAAGTTATGAACGAATAATACACGAAGGGGACCTACCCTGAGCCTTTTACCCTGCTGAAATCTGACACCCAGATCCAGTTCTTCTAGGAACTCTGTCGCTTCCTTGTCGTTACCAACCTGGAGGAACTGTATCCCGACCTATGATGGGCGAGAGGGGTCAGTCGGTCGCTCTGGGGTGGGAGATGCGAGGCGGATCAAGTACCTGGTCACCGGGGAAATCATTTTTCTCGAAGTAAATAGCTGCTTCGATGATCCCTTCCTCTGGGCTATCGGCTGGTTTGCGAGAGGGGGAAAGATGTTCAATATCCATGTGCGCCCGAAGTGGACGACAGAATGACTTACAGGCGGCGCCGTCAGTTATCACGATGAAGTACCTCTTCTTCGCCCTCTCACGACCTGCTGGAGTGGATACCTGCTTTCTGTACCCTAGCAAGAGCGTTTCGAGCACGTCTCCCGTCGGGCTATGGGTTCCCCTCTCTGGCGGCACCCCAACTAATTTCCGAAGCTTCACCAGGTCGGAGGTGGTCTGGGAAAAATCAGCGATTCGGTTTATCCCCGAGGCAGAGGAACACTGTACCTTCACTGTCCTGGCAAAGCTGCGCTTATTCAGGAAATGTATATCTATGCCGTTTGTGTCGTATTTAGATCCCACGACCACTAGCGTTGCGAGTGCATCCCATGCCTAGAATTCAACCAAAAGTGTTGGTTACCTCCGACAACGACGATAATACGCATGCGGTGGGGGCAGGGAACCATCGCTTACCTGATCCCATCGAGATTTTGCGGCACCTTTGTCTCTTCTTGTCATACTCCAAGAGTCGTCCAGAATGATAACGATATCGTAATACTTCAGCTGCTGGAGGGGATCCTCTCCCCGGGAATTTTTTGGGATCTCTATCTCGCTGAGGCCGGCAAGGTAAGCCGCATCATCGAAGGGCTTCTCTGGCGTAGGCATCTTGAAATCCGTGGCCCAGTCGTTGTGATCAGAACCCTTCTTTGGACTATACGCTGGTGGCGCATCGTCGTCGCAAGGAGGGCGATCGGACGAGCTCATACCGTAGGTGTAGTCGACCTTGGAGCTCCCAGGACTCGGAGGGGGGTGGTAGCTCCCCTGAGGTCGTGACGAGTTGTTGCTCGAAGATGAGCTGGAAGGACGAGTGAAGAATTTATCAAAGCCCATTACTGTTGTGTGTTCGGGATTGTGGGGTGAGAGAAGAATGGAGGTGACCAATCCCACCCCAGCGGCAGTCCTCCTTTTATCCGAACCAGAGGGGGCCATGGTTTGTCAGAGCATGTGATCGAGAGGACTCAGCGAAAGCGTGGCTTGTCTATAGATAGCAACTAACCCCACCGCCTAATTGGCGCGCTATTTCCTGTCGGGCTGTGAACCATGGAACTAGAAAAGCACCATTCCTCCCCCTCTTCGTCAGAGTACAGCATCTGGAACCCATGCTCACTCTCTTTGGGGGAATTGGCCATGCGAGTAAACGGCTACCTCGTCCGCGTCACGGCTCTGTGCACGTCGGTAGCCGGTTTCGAGAGAAAAAAGTACACACCGGATCTTCGACTTACGTGTGGGGTCCGGGAGTTGTGGGGCGCGAACAACAGACGACGGAGTTTTGAAGACGCCGAAATGTGAGAAAGTAAGCGCGACCATCTGGTTGTGTTCCATACATTGTACACACAGCACAGATTTTTGGGTAGTACACCCGCACCTCAACTGTGTCCCGAGGCCCAAAATGCCGTGCCACGATTTCCCAAGCGATAGCCATGGACAGTGCTGGAACTGCCAAGCCCCGCACGTAAACAGAAGATCGTTTCGAAAAACGAGCAATCGACATGCAAACAGGTGAAGTGCGGGCGGTGCGAGAATTGTAGTCGTTGTTCGTTGTTGCACAGATAACAGGTACTACAGACCTAGAGAGTTGACCAACGCGCTCTGGGTCAAGTGCCATGACACAGCACCCTGAGTAGTACTTAGAAAACAGCCTGAGGAGTCAGGATGTGCCACTGTGTATTATCCGTATACACCTCCTAGGTTATTGGGATACTCACCCCTTTACGGAAACCCGGGCCGTGGGTCCACGACATCGTTTTTTACCTTCCCCGTTAATTTGAGTATGGGGGCGGTGCGATGAATGTTCAGCCCTACGGTACTTCATCTCGGTTCGCGGTTTCCGCTAAAGACGTCACTCATTCGTCAGCACAGGAAATAGGCTGTAGCGCCGAGATAACGAGGCAATGGACGTGCTTTGCGATTTCAACTTTAAATTTTAACTTTACAGGACATTTCGAAACAGATACAGACAAGACCAAACAAGTACAAGAACGACAAGCATAAACAGTTTGAAGCAAATACTCGGGTTGAGTGGGTCGAAGGCCAAGCGGTGGTGCATGGTTACATGGGTATACGGGGCCAAAAAGCGGGGATGTTGAGGGGAGGGGAACTAGGTGGGCTTGGACCTGTCGATCTTGCGGTTGATACCTCCCAGGAGGAGTTTGGCCAAGCGGGCGGCGGTTATCTCGCCAACGGTGTACGGCTCAGTATCAACCATATCCTAAAAGGTTTGGGTGGTCGGTCGAGATGTAAAAACCGCTGACTCGAGAGATCTTACCCGGATCGAGTGTTTCTCCTTGAGATCGTTGTCGAGTTTCTCAAGGAAAATCCGTGCCTGACTGTCCGAGCCGATCTGAATGAATTGGATTCCGAGCTGAAATCATGAATGTCAGAGGCGTTCTGGAAGGTTGGACACGAGCAACACACTTGGGAAAGGGTTGCGCCCGCTTTGTCCAACCGCCGAGCAATCTGGACGATGGCACCCTCAGCGTCATCAGCTGTTCATTGCACGCTGGTCAGGCTCGTTTCGTGTTGACTGACTGGGATAACTCACTTGCTCGCCCATCAGTAATGACGAGAAAATTAGTCTTCTTATGGTCCTTCCCCTTGTCGAGTCTCTTCAGCAAGTGGTGAGTGACCTTCTCCAGGCACTCTCCAATAGGGGTGGGACCGCTGGGCGAAACTTCGCTGAACAGTTCCACCACTTCACGCTCAGTCTGACAAGTCAAACCGCGTCAGGAAACCGTTATCTGCCCAGAATGATAGAACCGCACTGTGAACCGCTTTACCTTAAAATGTTCTCCCTTATTGGGGTTATTGAGGAAGTGGATATCAATTCCGTTCTTGTCGTATCTGGAGGCGACGACCGCGAGCATCGACAGTGCCCTGCATGCCTACAACAGAGACGGCAGGAATCGGCAATCTGTTCGATCATGGGTATTACGCGGGGGATCGTACCTGAGTCCACAGGTGTTCCATGCTCCCTGAGTCGTCAAGGATTATAACCGTGTCATAATCCCTGAGAATTAGCATATCGTCCTCCTTGATTCCAGCCGCTTGGAATTCTTCGGGGTAAGGTGGCGGCGGGTCGTCCAAGACCTCGGGATCTTGAGGTGTGGAGGAGAACATCTTCTCCATCTTCGAGCGGAATTCCTTTCCAAAGACCATGGTGGGCGCGGTGCGAAGTTAACGGGAGGGTGTGTGGGTGGGGGGGATGAGGATGAGCGTCTTGGACGAACCCCAACTTCCCGCGTTTTATAACGGAATGGGTGAGACAAAAGGTCCGCGATCAACCCCATGGGCGGTGCCCGTGTCTCACTCGGTTCGCAGTGCATTCCCTTTTGAGTTTCCTTGTCGATCCGGCCAAGGCGCTGTAATAGGACGAAGGGCACGGGCAAGAAATACAGCTTTATTCATGGTGCCAGTTTGCCACTGTCTTACCCCTTGCCCACAACCCTAGCGCCATGGACGCACTGCATCGTAATAGAGAGAGCTACGGCTACGTACGTGCACAAAATAAAGGTCACAGACACGGGGTCAGCGAGAAAACCCCAAGTTCTCGACGCCTACGTCTTGGTTCCGGGCGGCGCCCTTTAACAACACACACTCCAGCTTCGCGATTGTCAGAGGGGTGCCATCGCACAACTCGATACTGACGAGGTCCTTCATGATGGTCAATAGACTAGAGAGAGGAGAGGACACGGGGCCGTACTTTTATGTTATGTTTCACAGGTAGATCTTCTTCCAACCGTCGAAGGAACCCAGCGGCCGAACGGTCGTTGCCGACCTGAACGAACCGAATCCTCAACTATGTCAGGAAGCATTAGTTTGATATCCTGGAGTAGCACTCAGTAGCGGCCGCCCACCTGTGGCTTGGGAAGTTCCAGTTCATCCAGCCTCTTGGATATACTGACCAAAGCACTCTCAATGTCATCCGCTGGAACCATGTAAACAACAAGGAATTGCCATACTGGGTGCAGACTCACATGGCGCACCGTCCGAGACGACTAAGATGTCCCGTTTTCTTTTTTCACTCCCCACAATACGTGGTCCCTGCACGTACTGATCAAAAAGATCGTTCAACCGAGCCGCGAGCGGCTGTCCGTAGTACAGGGTCGTCTCTTTGAATAGTTTCCTGGTTTCTGACCTGGTCTGTTGCATAGTGGACTTGGCCTCAGTATGGACAAAGGTCACTCGACTGAAGGAGGCTTCGCTGACCTTGAGGTTTATACCCTCTCGTTTTTGCTGGTTCAGGAAATGGACGTTGATCCCCCGCTTGTTGCACTTGCGGACTTTTGTTACGAGCTCTTCCATCACCCCGCTCACCTAAGATACATGAGCACAAAACACACTGGGGGTTGGTCCAATACCGCACCTCGCCCCATCTACCTTTCTTCAACATCCGCGTAGAATCGTCAATGAGGACTACGATGTCATGGTCCTCAAGTCTGCAGAGGTCGGCCGATCCGCGTTTACCGTTCACACGGCCGAGCAAACTCAGCAAACCCATGGATGGATACCTAGCGGTCTCCTCGAGAAGGGGTAATGGGTGGCAGGGGTTACATTTATCCGGTTGAGGATCTTATACCAGGTTCCGAAAGCGCTCGTGCCAGGCCGCCCTCATCCCAGTAGGGACCAGCGACCGGTCCGCACACTGCTGACGCGCGAACCCAAGTGAAACATCAGGTCCCCAACCCCATTATTATTGCCAGCTCCTGGACCCAAAAACGTTGAATTATCGAACCAAGGGTATGCTGATCCCAAAAAACTCGGCCGCGTCTGTGGGAGTTGGTTCAGAGTGACGGGTGGCTGTGCAACTCCGCCACAACGCCACGCGAGTGCGGGGAAAGGCGCTACTAGTACTATTGTACCGATTCCTCGAAGATTACAAGGGTACTAAGTCGTCATTTATCACGGTTCGCCTGTCTGTCTACCTTCCGGTTGATGGCCCCCGCGAGTATCTTCACCAGTTGATCAGAAGTGAGGTCCACACCATTGTAGGGCACGGTATCGACAATATCCTGTAAAGATTGGCTCAGTCGTTTGGCAGAGCGTGGGCAAAGGAAATCGACTCACGCGCGACGCTTTATCTTCCGTGTCGCCCTTCAGCCTATCGTCGAGCTCCCTCAAAAATGCAGTCGCTTCACGATCACTTCCGATTTGGACGAACTGTATTCCAATCTAGGGTGCCTGCGTCAGATTCTGGGGAGAAGGATGGAGGAGATCGCGACGAGAACCTGAGTAGCGGGGGCGCTCAATTCATCCAATTTTTCGGTCGTGGTCTTGATCGTGGAGTAGACTTTAGGTATGTCGTCTGAGATTCGGAAAGGTTGGTGGCACGACGGCGTTAAAACCCTGATTCCTCTGTCAACTAATGCGGGCCGACTCACACCTATCCGGAATCCCGTCTGTGATCGCGATGATCAGGCAGCGCTTCGGTTTCGGTGTTTCCTTCTCCAATGTCTGGAGATATTGAGTACAGATGTCACCCAGGCGATTACCCAGCGGGGTCGACCCAGACGTCGAGACGCCCCTGAACAGCGCTTTGACCTCCTCCCTCGTCTGCCATCAAAGTCAGATTACAGCCTTAGAAATCACAACAATCTGGACACACCTTGACAATACCCCATTTATGCTCGTTCAGGAATCGGATTTCAATCCCATTATCGTCGTACAGTGCCGCTGTTTCGACCACCTGCTTCATAACCGTTTTCGCCTGATACATGGATTATCAGTTCCTGCGATAATCGTGGAAAGACACACATCCCGTACCTGCCTCCACCGTGTGCCCTTCATGCTTGGAGAGTCATCCATGAGAACGATAACATCGTAATCAACGAGTTGTTTTAAGATATCTTCTGAAGGAGGGGGGAGTACTGGGACTGAGACTGGTTCTGGTTCTGGTTCTCGGCCCCGGGATCGAAATAGAGACCGCATACTAGTGCTGATGATCGTGGATGAGTAAGTTGGGTGAAGCGCGCACAAAGAACAAAGAGTAGATAATTTCCCCCGGGGGTCTATTTATACGGGGGAGGGAGTGTGCCCCCCTGTTCCATGGAAGGTCGTGGAAACGCGTAGCGTAGATCGTCTCCTGAGGCCGTACTGCTACTCAAGCTCAGGGGGCCATGGCGGAACGACGGGGACGGCGCGGGCCGTAGGCCGTTTACAGATACAAAGAATGGCAACGCACCGGCACTAAATTTCAAACCGCAAAAGTGCACCAATTTCCACCAAACAAAGATTGGGCTCAATCCGAACGTAGGACTTGATTTCGGTTGTACCCCGTTTTTCTGAAGGTTTTCCGCCTTCCAACGGCCTCCTTAAACCCGCGGCCGCGAACCGATTTGGTACACCTGTGCGGTGTAAAATTGGATCTCACCGTGCGTATACTTACGCGACCTGCTGTGCACAGGAATATTAGAGGGGGGCGAGAATATAAGAGCTCGAGTTCAACTCATGCTGTGGTGATCGAGTGGCATCAGGAAAACCCCGGATCAGTCAAAAGTCGAAAATGAGTGAAAAAAACAGTCCGAATCACTCATTGACTTAAATTACCAGAATGACTAAGGTATACTGGTTCATAATCATTCATTTAGTGACCGTGAACTGGGCCTCAGGAGGGGGTATTCAATTCACAACGATGACCACCTGTGATCCTACTCGGTGTAGCAACAGCACCATTCCGGAACATGCTACTCCTCAACATTGGCTGAATTGTATGCGCGGGGGAGGGCCGCTGCGTCAATCCCCTTGATGAGATCCCCTTCGGCGGCAACAGGCTCGGTTACCCCGCTGGATTAACATCGTAAGATCCTGTCCTGCAATCGAGTGCAGACAAAACAAACCTGGATTTCCTGTAGATGGTTACAAGGAGAACCGAAAGTCCCACGTCGTTCACATCCTTCAAATGCCCGAGCGAGTTGAGGTGCTTCTTGTAGGTGTTCTGGTGACCGCTCGTTGAGAACTTCCAGCCCCCGTCTGGAGGGGGTAACGTGTCACGCCTGAGAAGACCGTACACCTGGGGGTGTCCAGTAGGTAGTGGCATCGGTTGAATAAGGAAACACCTTACCAGGGTTGCTGCCACCGCAACCAACGGGGCCGGCATTTCGATCTGCCCGTCTTCGGTAACGGTGAGGTCATGGGGGAAGAGTTTTGGGAGTGTATTCCGGCCAGCGAAAAGAGTCTGCTTGAGGATGTCCATAATCAACGGGTTTCTGTAGAGTAGGCTGGGATCGGCGGCGGTATCCTACCCCCATTGTTAGATAGCACTGTATCGTGACATGAGGACGTTTAAATGGAGGAACGTACCGGATCGCCTGGATAAACATAGCGATCATCCCGGAGTGCGGCAACCATCTTCATCTTCTGTTTATAGTAGTGTTCGTGGCGGTTAGCAGACCTGGTAATAAAAACGTTTCGAATGGCGCTCATTCTTTTCTCCAACTAAATGCAAGTCAACCGCAGCTGACGCCCACACGGTGGAGACGTGCAAACCTGTTTATCATACTTGTAATGATAGAGCATCCGTTTGATTGCTGCGCGGTCACCATCGAGGCCCCTGGTCGTTTTGGCACCGGCCATCCAGCAATCGTAGACGAGTGTACCCTTGTCATCATCGGCGGGGAAGAAATCTTCAAAATATAACTTGAATCTCAAGACTTTCAAGGCGCGATTGTAGATGCGCTTCGCCTGACTCTCCTCGTCGTTCCGATCAGTATCCTCTTCCTGATCATCGTCTTCATCATCTCCGTTGTCACCATCAGTGTCAACGTCCTCCACCTTCACCTTAACGTCAGGAGCAGCTGTGTGCCTCAAGTTTCGAAGGTCTGTCTCATGCTCAGATTCATCGATAAAGATGGGCCGCTTTTGTTGGGAGGTGAGTCACGCTGCACCGCGATATGTTCAACACCTGACTGACCTCGCTCAGAGCCGTTTCAATGGCTTTCTTTGAAGGTTTGCGGGCAGATGGCACCTTTTTCTCTGGCACCGGCTCCAGATCCGATGCCGACCGCAACTCCACTTCGCTGGAAGAAGGTTCGTCCAACTCGGAGTTTTCGTTGACCTGGTTGAATGAGTCTGACTCCAAGCTCTCAGATGAGTCACTCCCTGCTTCAACATCCGGACTGACTTCCCCTCTCGCTCCGGTTACCTTGGCCCCCCGTTTCTCATGCGGTGTGGTACCTCCCTTCGTTTTCGTGCCCCCTTTTCTAACAGGGGCTTCGTTTTCCTCAGTGCTGGCCAAGTTTGCTGGAGGGTATCCTAAACAGGAAGTAAGCACCCAAGACTGCATCGTGACCCTAGAAGAACGCACGGCGAGTGGTTGGCATGGCTGCTATGATAGATGCGAGCGTGAGTTTACAATTCATTGTAATGTCAACGCCATCACTTACTCTTCCCTTTCTTTTTTACTGGCGCCTCACGTTCTTCTTCCGCACCACGCTTCTTCACCTTTGACGTTATCACTGACACGAAGAACCATGAGTAACATTTATTGCGAACAACTGGGAACATCACCTTGTGTTTCTTTGGACTCCGATTTTTTGTTTCGAGAGCTTGCACGTCTGGGGATAGCAGCTGTTGATCATCAGGACCAGCCATATTGAAGGTTTGTTATTGTGACTCACAATCTCCGGTGCTAGTGGTATTCTTTCCTGCACCACTTTTTTCTGTTCACGAGCACAATCAGAAGTGAAGCGTGGTGCAGAGAGTCCAGGTAAGCAACGCTCATCCACTCACTCGATTTTTTTGCCTTTCTGACTTTTTCGGTTTGCAAGGGGGTTTCCATCGCAGGCTCTGAGTTATCCTCAACAGCAGGGGGTTGTTTTCGCTTTTTCTGTGTGCTGCCGTTCGTCATGGTTTTGCAGGTAGAGTGGGGGGGTAGTTGAGACACGAAAATGAAAATTTCACTTCGCCCGCTTGATCGCGGGGGCTCTACCCGTTGGCCACATGATACGACGCCCTTCGCCTTTTCCGCCCTTCGCCATCCCCCGCACTTTTATCTGATCATGCCCGGACTCCAAAAATGCCCGGGCTGTCTCAAACAGTTCACTTCACAAACGGCACACCTTTCACAAACATCCAACCCGCTTTGTCGACGGATTGCAAAAAAGCGTTGGTCTGGTAACTCAGGTTCTGTCTGTGTTCTCCAGATGCAATCACCCTGGCCACCGAGATCCCAGTCCCATGCCCCACACCATTCCTCGCCCATGCCGATTTCTCCCATCACTGCTACCCATGCGTCATCACCAACACCACCTGGTCCCGGTGTTCTCGACAACGTTGAGAGTAGTGATGATGAGGATGACCCGGATTTTTTGACTGGCGAGATGACACCTGACTGGGAACCCCCCGCCCCGCACAACCCTGCAATCGGGTCCAATCCTCCTAGCGATACGGAGGATGATGTGCCGTCAACCCCCCCACCCCCTCATGACATTCGTCAGCGAACCTGGGCGCCCCCCAAGGTTGTCAAATATCCAGACGCTCATGCTGGGGAGCCCACGGGCTCAGCTCCCCCGTCACATAATGTGTATGCAAATAAACTTGGGAACCCCTCTCCCTCGAACCCATACGCCCCATTTGCATCAAAGGTTGACTGGGATGTTGCAGAATGGGCCAAACTGCATGGACCAAGCTCAACGTCGTTTGCGGACCTCCTCAAAATTGACGGAGTACGATGCCTTACCATACATATGTTCGCATCATTCTAACATATCACATCAGCTTTGCGAAGCGCTCGGTCTTTCATACAAGACCCCGGGACAGCTCAACCGGGTAATCGATAGCCTTCCGGGCCAGGGGAAGTTCAAGCGAGGCGAAGTTGTCATCGCTGGTGAAGCTTTCGATGTCTTTCACCGGGATATCCTAGAATGTATCCGGGAATTGTTTGGGAAGCCTGAGCTTGCGGCTGTGATGAAATTCGCGCCGGAGAGGCATTATGCAGATGAAGACGAAACCGTTAGGATCTATTCTGATCTTCACACTGGACAATGGTGGTGGGGAACTCAGGTTCGTCGCTCCGGAAGAAACATGCGTACAACTTCTGAACCCGACCGAATTTATAGATGCAGCTCGAACGGGACAACCCCGGTGCCACGATTGTCCCAATAATCATATCGACGGACAAGACACAGTTGACGTTGTTTCGAAACAAGGCGGCATACCCCGTATATATCACAATCGGAAACATCCCAAAGGAGATTCGTCGGAAACCATCCCACCACGCCCAGACACTCCTCGCCTACCTCCCTGCGGCACGGCTGGAACACATCCAAAACAAGAGTAGCCGCCGCCGGTCCCTTGCGAACTTATTCCACGCTTGCATGGCCAAAGTTCTCCAACCGTTGGAGTCCGCCGGCATTTCAGGCATAGAGATGGCAAGTGGTGATGGAGTCATTCGTCGGTGCCACCCCCTCCTCGCCGCCTTCGTCGGAGACTATCCCGAGCAGTGTCTAGTGACTTGCACCAAGCACTGCCCAAAGTGTCCAATCTCAAAGGACGAACTTGGTGAGGATAAGGCCCTCCCGGTTAGGACCCTTGGACCGGTTCTCGAAGCTCTCTCTGCCGTTGATGATGGGCCAGGCGCCTACTCAAACGCTTGCAAGGAGGCCGGGATCAAACCCGTTATCCATCCATTCTGGGAAAACCTCCCCTACGTCCACATCTTCCAATCAATCACCCCTGACATCCTACACCAACTCTACCAAGGGGTGATAAAACACGTTGTCTCATGGATCTCCGAGACATTCAGTTCGGCAGAGATCGATGCTCGTTGTCGGCGGCTCCCACCAAACCACAACGTTCGGGTTTTCCTGAAAGGTATAACAACCCTCTCTAGAGTTTCCGGAAAAGAGCATGCAGACATGTGCAAGATACTCCTTGGGCTTATCGTTGATGCGCGAACCCCCCACGGTACCTCGGCTGTTCGGGTAGTCCGCGCTGTTCGTGCTATCCTCGACTTCCTCTACATTGCGCAGTTTCCATCTCAGAGTGAAGAGACTCTCGACCTCCTGGCATCTTCGTTGTCTGCGTTCCACGAGAACAAGGCAGTTTTTGAAGAGCTTGGAATCCGTGATGGTTTCAACATCCCGAAATTCCACTCTATGCAGCACTACGCAGAGTCTATCCGGAACTATGGCGCAACCGACAACTACAACACGGAGTACACCGAGCGTCTCCACATTGACCTTGCGAAGGATGCCTACAAGTCCACCAACTTCAAGGACGAG
>Ga0307511_10001487_pt1 | contig 24818 bp, 28 predicted proteins | sample 13_EM_MG_FD_200266 | JGI IMG/M metagenome (GOLD analysis project Ga0307511, IMG submission 200266) | Populus trichocarpa ectomycorrhiza microbial communities from riparian zone in the Pacific Northwest, United States - 13_EM | ecosystem: Host-associated > Plants > Roots > Unclassified | place... | reverse complement strand
TCGTTAGGCTATAGGTGGGTCCTCAAATTGCCCTCCTACAACATGTCGAAGCAGGTGCTCTCTAATTAGCATTATGGACATTATATCATCCTATTCTTTCCAAACCCAGTAAGGTCCTGTAAGTTATGTAATCTTGTAGCGTTTTAGACCCTCCATAAGCACTGTGGTAAGTTCCAATTCTTGTTTTCAAATAGAATGGTGGTGTTCCAAAGATAGTCTTTGGTTGTTGTTTCGAATAGTAGCTGGATGTCTTTTGGATGAAACCATTGAATATATCCGTGCATTTGTATGCAGGCGAGTATATTGTGGATTTGTAGTTGTACTTTCTTCCAGTTTGCTACTATCATAGCAGGTGATTTAAATACCCATGTTGTAAGGGGAGAGTTTGCTTCTGCTTTCAGGACATTGATGGTGTAGATGGTGAGTGGTGGTGGTTTGAATGATTCCTGGTGTGTTTCTGGTTCAGGAGTGTCTCTTTTCTTCCATGGGGTAAAGGAGATTAACTTCTTGATATCTTCAGGAATTATAGGTGATCTTCTTGAATTGTTATGGGTGTTCGGCTTGTCCATCTTGGAGGCCCTAATGTCGGTTACTCGTTCAAATATTACCAGTTATTTTTCCCCCTTATCTGTACATTCTGGGGACAAGTACGTCACTACAGACATGAGTGATTTCCAAGCGACTTTGTGTGACTGTAGCTCAGCTACCTATTCGATATGTAGGCAGGATAGTGGGAACCAGGAGAGCATAGGTACTACTTCGTCATTTTCTTTCACTGCCACGATATTAGGTATTCCTGAAGTATGGGTTATACTAAGGATGCCTAAGATGCCCTTACTAATAGAATGTTTTGGACATTGTGAGGGTGGTGGTAATAAGACTGTGAAGTGGTCTCCTTATGTGGAAGAATTGGATAGCTCAAACTCCTCGAGTTTTGAGCTGATGCCAACTGAACATTGTTCAGTTAGGAAGGAGGTTAGGTGTACCTTGCCTGTGAGGGATATGGTGTTGGATTGAAAAGGAAGTAGCTGTATAGTTCCTGCTATACTTTCACATGATTGTTCTTCTGGTGAGAAGGACGAGTGTGAGCCTTACGGTGGTGATGCGTATTTGAACGCTACGATTATTCCTGGAACGTATGGTGCCGCGATGTCTTATGCTTTCTGCTATAAGAAGATTAATGGCGATTGTAGTTGCCAGGAATGCAAGAGGTGGTCTCGATATTAGTGGAGTAAGTTGATGGAACGAGGCCAGAATTGTTTAATGGTGTATACAACTTCCCATTAGGCCTCTGCCTTGTTTTATGCAAGGTCATATGTTAAAGGCTGGTTGAAAATATGTCTGTCTCGGTGGTAGATTGTTGTTGCTAGCTTCCGTTGAATATAATATGTTTGTTGAATGTGTTGATGTCCGGTATAGTAGATACCTGAAAAGGTATTTGTAAAGATGCCAATGGGTAATCAATTCATGGTGGTAGTTTTAATAGTAAGATTATTTTGTCTGTTAAAAATAATGTTACATGTGATGTCAATAGCAGAACCGCGGGCTATTTAATAGAGTCTATACTATCACTAGAGTGATAGTGTATGTCTGTTATTGGTTCCACTAAGTTGATTACTCCGAGGGTTTTTGAGAGCATACAGATTTCCCGAGCGGGAAGAGAATTAACAGGTGTAATCTCTCTGTATTGAAGCTATCTAAGACTTATCTGAACTCTGTCTAAAGTGATCTGATCTGAAAATCCCCCTTCAGAAGGGCTGAATGGCTCAGTACTTATACTAGCCGCCAAGCCTTCTGGGGTCTGAAAAACCTGGTCTCTGGCCGTTTCAGAAAGAACTTCTCCATAACTATAAATAAAGGTGTAGGAGGTCAGCCCTCCAGTACTCAGAAATACAGGTGTTGGTGCATAAGCCATCACGATAAAGGAAAAGTACATAAGGACCAGATACGCTTAAGGCAATAGTACATAAGGTACTATGAATAAGCTATCTAGTATACATGATTTGTCCTAGGAAATGTGTACTAACACAATTATCAGAAACTGTCTTCCATTACAGTTATTGTAGCTGGAGAGTTTTTTACATTACAACAGGGTATATGTAGTCACCAAGTGCAAAGAGGGACCAGTTTGTCATTGTTGTAAATATATTTGCAAACAATATGTGAAGAGATTTTGTTATTCCAACAAGGAATGTGTAGTTTCCAGGTGCAGAGAATGAGAACATGCTATTGGGAGTACTAGTGATTTTGTCAGCTCTTATTGGCTTGAAGCCTATAAAGTTGTCAGAGGGAATGTAGCATATGAAGAGTACTAGAGGAGAATGTAGGTACTGCTAGAGGACTTCTACCTACCCACTATTCTTAGCCTGACGCCTGCATGGCATGCTATGACCGTACACAAAATTTACATGGGGCGTATGCCAAGTGCAAATTACGATTCAACTAATACCCCTATGGCCACACAATGAATATGAACTAGAGGTACTAACTGCGTTCTCTCTTGGTAGCTAGGTAAATAGCGCTGGATAAAGAGGCTTCGGTCAATGTGCCTGTATCAATGCGCCTGAGTCAATGAGGGTAGGCAACTGTGCCTGAGTCAATAACCGTTGGTCTATAACAGGTCTTAAACAATAAGGGTGCGTCAATAGGCCCTGGTTAATAAGCATGGGTCAATAGCCACAGGTCAATAAGCATGGGGCCATGGCCATTAGTCAATAAGTATGGATCGATGGGCCTGTATCAATATGCCTAGTTTGATAAGCATGGGTCAATATGCCAAAGTCAATGGGCCAGGGTTAATAAACGTAAGCCTATAGGCCTGGGTCAATAAGTGTGGGTCTATAGGCCTGGGTCAATAGGCCTAGGTCAATAGCCCTGGTTAAATTAAGCTTTGATAAATACTCACAGGCATATAGACCTATGCTTATTGAATCAGGCCTATTTATCTAGTATCTTGAAAAGATCCAGGAGATGGATACCTACATATGTTAATGGCATTCCAATAGACAAGTTTATATTCCTTACTGCAACTAGCTGAAAAGCATCTAACCCAAAGCAGGCATAATAGGGTAGAACCAGGAGAGTGAATCTGATTTCCAGATTGAAAGTGCCTAAGATAAGTGTATCCGAATTCCAGAGTAAGCATAACAAACAGCTGATGTCAGGTTCTAACTAGTAAAGATAGGCTCATAAAACATGTAGTGGCTTATGTGGGGTAGGAACAACCCTCAAGTTCAGGAGGTACTGATTAGCAACCACAAAGCTGATGTCAAAGATCAGATTGCAGCCAGCATAAAGGTTACAGAGGTGAAATCATATCACCCATCAGGCATTGTGGACCAGAATAGTTATGAGGTGGGATTACGGAAGTAGCTGAAACACTTTTATGAAAGGTTAGAGGTAGTAGAAAATAAGCTACTAAGGATACAATATCGATTGTGAGATTCCTCAGTTAGGCTGGCAGATTTCTTAAGCACACCTCCATTAATAATGCAATGTTGGAAGGTCATGATGAAAATAATAATGACTGTAACTTTTGTGTATGTAGGAATTGAGAGGATTGGCTTAGCGACTTCTCTCATTGAATTGAGAATGACATTGGGATAAGAGATGAATTTAGCTATTGACTAATATTTCCTTGTTGCATATTAATCTGCATTTTTGTGTTTTGCTTTGTTGTTGTTGTCTTTTCTTGTTATACCTGTATTTTATTGTCTTGTTTTTGTCTTTTGTTTTGTATTTTCTGTCATTTATCATGTTGTTCTTATCATTTATTTTATTGTTATTCCTGGCTTTTGTTACTAATATGCAGGATTGTACTACAACCTCATCTTAGTACAGTTTCTTAATATTTTTGTGTGGCATTGTTAGGATTGCAATTGAATATGTATAGTATACACAAAGTTGGAGTGTCTTTATATCTCACTAGTAATAATACCTGTTTTAGTTACATGCTTAGTCTAGTTGCAATTAATAAAACGCAAAATAATATACCATCTATATTGCATAAATAAACAGGGAAACAACTAATACGGATATGAGGCTTGGTGAGAAACTAAGTAAACATATTCGTTATAGCTCAGATAAAAGAACTATACAGTTAAGCAGATTCCAGATCTTAGGCTCTTTAGTCATACAATTACAGAGTTACATAGACAAATGATTCATTAGGCAGATGTTGAAGTACTGCATCAAGTGGCATTAAACGGATTGTACATAATGATTAGTATAACGTCATATTATACCTCATACATGTTTAAGTCTTTGAAGTATTTTTATTATATTCTATATTTTATTATTATTGTATTTCTATTGGATACTTTGTTGTATAGCTTATCTATGTCCGCCTAAATATATTCCATTGCAGATCAGCTAAACTCTTATATAAATGTCAGACTACAGCATTCACAATCAGAAAGTGGCTGTTGGATTAATAATTCTGTGACGATACAGCCTGCACTGTTGACTATGATCAAATTCGCAGCTACCTCAAGATCTGATAAATCACATCAGATCAAGCTATGCTATCCAAAGTCCATGGCATGACATAGTTGAAGCGTAAAACATAAGTACTATTTTAAGTTTACTATAGCTTTAATCAGATTGAGAACATATTTACAGCCAAGTTACATCTATCTATTTACTACTATTAAGTCGAACTCTTGACCTATGCTTTTGCGCTTCTATCTATGTACTATTCAGCCATATTACAGTCACCTGTAACACTCAATCTCTGTATCCTACATCATGCTACTTGTACCAAACATCTACCAAAGATCTGTCCCCATGGCAACTATTTTGGTGGTGGCACACCTTTATAAGAGATTTAATATACATAAGGAAGAGTCCTATACCAGTACATATTTATGACAACTACTGTTACTACTGTCTTAATGATTGAGGCCAAGTAGTCTTCCATGAGTATTAGAGGTGAGCCGATAGAGAGGCTAACATAGCTGAATAGGTGTTGGACTTATGAGGCTCAGGCCTAACTGGTCTCAGATAAAGGTGAAAATAGATAGAATAAGGGAATAATAGTAGAGACATTAAATAAAAGTTGCTGAAAAATAAAAAACCAGTAGAACAGGACTTCGCTAGGATTCTAAAGATCTAGCTATATATAAGAATGGGATTTATACAAAAGAAGTGGGGAAAATCAGGTTACTCACCTTGGGGCCTGCAATAGTGCTCTGTTGACTGGCCAAGTAGCTATAACAAGCAATACTTGGTACACCATTCCAATACATAATATAAAGTTTAGAGCCAGGGGAATTGTTACAAAGGGAAAATGTATGTTGGTAGGACTTAGTTAGGATGTTAGTGACATTTAGTTAATGGTAAGTTTTAATCTGTCTTGTTAACTTAGGTCAATTGGAAATATAGAGGTGAGTGGCAATAGAAATATCCAATGTAATTTGTAGTCGTAATTAGTGTGCAAGCCAAGCTGACTCCATCATATCGAAGTTCTTTGAATCTTGTTATTCAAACAGGAGGATTTATAAAATTCGCACATAAGAGAAAAAGTTTAGAAAAAAAATTTGTAAGAATTAACTCTAAACCGAACTCCAAGTAGTCTGTTTTTTAAATGTAAAGTAGCTTTGAAGTACCAGTATTAGTTAGCTAATATCAATGAGTCCTTAAAGTAGTTCGCTATCATTAATAAATATCTAAAGTATTTATTACTTAAAGTAGTAGCTAGTTAGCTGCTATGAAGATCCTAAAGGAACTAGCAACTGTAGGTCCTATAGTGTAGTTTTGAAGTACTGGTATGATTCAGCTATCATCTATAAGTCCTTAAAGCAGTTAGCTGTCATCAATAAGTACCTAAAGTAGTTATTATCTAACGTAGTAACTAGTTATCTCCTGTGAATATTCCGATGCAACTGGCAACTGTAGGTCCTATAGAGTAGTTTTGAAGTACCAGTATGAGTCAGCTTTCATTAATAAGTCCATAAAGCAGTTAGCCTGCATCAATGAGTACCTAAAGTAGTTATTACGTAAATTAGTAACTAGTTATCCCCTATGAAAATACAAGCGGAATTGGCAAATATTAGTCTTATATAAGCTTGAGTTGAAGGTTATAAAAATATAAGTGTTGCCTAGGTTAGGAGAGGCGTTCCGCAGAGTAGAACACTACTGTGCTAGCTCGGTTGGGTGTTCAGGAACAACTGTTGAATCTGGTAAGAATACGCAAGGTAGTTGAGGAATGAGGAGTTTGGTGTAAGAGTTCAAATGAAAGCTAGAATACCATAGAGTCCGAGAAAGAACAAGAGTTACCAGTATAAGCTGTATATTCTGATATAACTAGAATAGCTGCTGCTTCCCCAAAAGGTGAAGAGCTATCTACTGCTGTGGAATCCACATCTTCTATAGATACTGAATCCATTGGGAATAGGTACAATGGAACTCAACCAGCATCACAAACACAGTCATAATGATACCCATCATCATAAGTACCGGTAAATGAAATGCTGACTCAACCTGTAACTGAACAAGGCTGTAGAAGAGAATAGAATGACAACGGAGTGGGTAGCTTAGAAATGACTCCAGGAATGACAATAAAATGAGAGAGACATGATGCGACCAACAAGATATATCTATGACACCTGAGTCAACAGAGGCATGACTGGGTAGCTTAGTTACCAGTCATACCTCAACAAACAAAAATAGAATTGTATGCATAAAAGAGCTTACACACAACAACAAGAGTCATATAAGACAGAGAAAGATAGGAAGGAGATAAAGTATCCCTTGACATAAGCCTTGGTTAGTTAATACGAGATCCTGTCAAAGAAAACTAATGCTAATACAATTGGTAGAAACGAAACGAGATGGGAAAAGGTTTAAAGCAGCAGAAATAAACCAAAGTAAGACATATTCCTTATATGCTTCCCTTATTAAAAAATCTGACTCAAAAAAAATCTGAAAGCAAAACAGAAAAACAGAAGTATAAACTAAATAATTATTTATATCAAACCAGACAAGTATAAGAAAATATCCTTCCAGTTTCCTCCTATAAACCCAAGATACAAATTGGAAATAAGATAGGAAATCATCCAAAAATTCCAAGATATAAAAACCCAAAAGAAGAAATCAAATCCTAAGCCCTCTTGTCCTAAGGCTTGTAAGCATGCCTCCTGTGTACTAGTCCTGCCTAATGGTTCTCCTTATGATACTTCTTAATAGCGTACCCATCAACATCTTCCTCAGGGTGCCAGCAGTTGTATTCGTCACCTCAACCCTTCCACTTGAAATAGTATCTAGGCTTACCAGTCCTGTTGATAGTTATATGCCTCATTATATATGCAATCTCATATCTGTCATCCTCAGCAAATGATATAACAGGTCCTAAGACAGGGATAGACCTTGAAGGAAACTTGGTACCATTGTTGGCAAGCTAAGGTTCCATAGGACAATCATGGAGAGTGACTTGTCCTGACCTGTGGAGTGGAGTCTCAATGGTATAGTTGTCAGTTTCTGGATAACACTTGAGGATAGAATAGGGTCCAAGGTAGATAGGTTCAAGCTCGGAGTATTTGGACTCATAGCTGATGGCGATATAATAGATCTTGACAAAGTGACCTAACTTATAGCTTAGAGCTAGTGTTTTTCTCTTGTTAGCCTGTCTTGCTATTTCAACTTGACTGTTGTTAAGCTTCTCTTATACTGAGGAGTGCAAGGTGTGCCTTACTCCTTATAGCCTATAGCTAACCAAATCCGATATAATGGGAGAATCTTTGTAGATAGGAGTGAAGCTGAGAATGAAAGTATTAGGCATGCATCTTCTGGCAGCATCAACGCTCTAGCTGATTGCTTGAGCAACGCAGGGAATCTTCTCCAACCAGCTACCACCCTTCTCATATAACTTGGCTCTGACAATTCCTAAAATGGTTTTATTAGCCACATCAGATTGACCATCAGATTCAGGTTGATAGGCTGTAGACATTGACTGTGGGATGCCATTTTTGACACAAAATTGAGTCTAGATGTAGGAGCAGAAGAGAGTCTCTTGATGTGAGACAATATCCATAGGCAGACCAAAAACTGGGCATACAACCTCCATGATAAGATCCTTCAAGATCAATGCAGTATAGCCATCCTTGAGTGCAATCAGAATGGTATACTTAGAGAACCTATTAACGATAACTCACAAGTAACTATACTGTGACCGTGTGGTAGAGTCTCGAACTGGAGAGAGGTATAGACAGTCTATAGTGATATAGGAGAAGTATCTTTTGGGAATTCGGAGGGGTTTGAGGAGGCCGGTAGGTTTTTGGGTAGATGTCTTAGTATCTTGACAGGTGGCAAAAGTCCAGCAATATTTGAAGGTGTTTTTGTTAGATTTGGCCAGTGGAAGTTTGACGCAAGAGCCTGGTAAGTCTTGAAGTATCCTACATGTACAAACGTAGAGTGGACTCAGTCTAGGAGGGCATTCTTGATCTCCTTGTTGCATTCTGACATATTTGGAATGTACCCGCATACCTCATTGTTGATGGTGTGATAAAGATTGCCATCAATAACCGTGTAGCAATTAGGAAGGTTATAGGACAGTGGTTTCAAAAAAACAGGGCCAAGAGAATAAGACTGTTTAAGGAGAGGTATACATTCTTTAGCTGACTCCATGAGGAGTAGATAAGTATCTTCTAGAGCCACTGCTGCAATAGCATGCTCTCTGAAAGTTAGATAACTTTCCTTCTCAAACTAATACTATGCCAAACTCTTACAGAATATTTTGTCGAGTACAAACAGATGTCATAGCCTATCTAGATCCTCCTTAGTTTGGAAGTTAAATATGATAGTATCTGATCCACCAAATATACTGTCAGGATAAATAAGAGGAACAACGTAGAGAGGGTATTGCGCAGATGCGACAATACTTGAGAACCAGGTTCCACTGCAAGAGCTACAATCAATATGAATTAGCTCTTGAAGTAGGCTTATTGCAGTAACAACCTGACAATGTGAGGTTATAACGGCACTAGTTGGAGCAAGTTGATAGAGAGGTAAATAGTTGTCGGACTTATAAGGTTCGAGCCTAACTAGTCTCACATACAGGCAAGAATGCAGTGAATATCAGGTAAAATGCTCCTAGTAATACAGAAAACCAGGAGAACCGGACATCGCTAGGATTCTAAAGATCTAGCTATGTATAAGAGGTGCATGTATATATATAGAAGAAGCAGGATAACTTAGGCCACTAATATTGGCAACACCAATGTGCACACCCAGTCTGCCAATCAGCCCTAACATTACTCCCTCTTTACTGGAGAGTGTCCCAACCAATCAACTTCCATAACCTTAAACACGTACTTCTGCTAATGTGTATTGGTCATCTCTTATGTCCACTCTCTATCATAGCTATGTAGTAGCTCAATTGCACTGCCACCGCCTGGTCAATACAAGCCCCTCAACAATCTTGCATGAAATTTGGCTCATATATATTGGCATCACACCTATGTCTACTCTCTTGGCAGGTCAACATAGGCCACTCAACACTTTATTGGCCACCATATAGGGTTCTTCAGAAGGAAGAGGTATTATCTCATACATAGCGGAATCATGCCAACATTCAGGCCACAGCCCGAGTATGTCACACATGCAGGGAAATTCAGTAACAGGCGAGTATTGCCATGCCGTTGCCATTAAAAACCTCTCTACAGGAGAAAGACCCAGTTGGAAAAATCATTACCACAATACAGGGCAATGGTACAATGCATGTATTCATTCCAACTAACATACTATACTTATCTTGCAAGGGGTAGTTTTGGCTTATACTTGATGCACTTGACTTGTGGACTGTGCTTAGCATGTAGTCTGCGCTTGGCATGGGATTGTATTGGCGCGCGGGATTGAACACAGTTGGCGGGATTGCATCTGGTATACGGGATTGCATCCTGTGTACAAGATTGCACGCGGCATGTAGGATTGCACTTGGGACACTTCCTCAACGTACTTACTTAGCATACTCACATTGTGTAGTCGCACAGAGAACTGGCTGGGTATATTTGCTTGCCATACTCGCCCGGTATACTCCCTATAATTAAATTTAAGCACATAGCTGTCATCTGAGCCCATAGCTACTGCAAAGTGGCAGAGTATTCATTCTTAGAGGTAGCTCACAAGCTGACATGTCACAGCTTCCCAACTTGAGTAATCACAATGACCTCTAGGAATTCCAACAGAGCCCTTTGTTGGTTCTGAATTAGTAGTGCGATTCTTGTGAACTGATCTTAGCTTGACATTATAGTTAACCCCAAGGGTACACAACCCACCTCTCTTGTTTGCAAAACCTCAGGTTCAATATATGCACGGAGCATGTCTCTATGTTATACACTTCTATTGTCTCAATCCCTTTAATGCTAGCCTTATCTAATGCACTACGCCTGCATCTGGCTGGTGATCACTCTGTCCAGTGGCTATTGTGGTAGTTAGGGATTTAGTTGCTATTTAGTTAGGGTGTAGGGGTCGTATCCAAGCCTTATATTGCCACCTCGTTTGTATGTGTAATAGCTTGAATAACTTACAATGGTGGAGAGTATCAGCTGTACGCTTGATTCCTATACTCCCTATGCCTCATATGGTTCCACAAGACCGCTGTTCCTATATGCATGTTCATCTGTTTCATGGACAAGGGGGAAATACTTGTAGTGCAACCTTTATGCATCCGTCTTGTAGATTAGCCGGAACTGCTTGCAGTTTAACCTTTGTATATCCATCTTGTGGATCAGCTGTAACAGTTTGCAGTTCAACCCTTGTGCATCCATGTAGTAGATTAGCTGTACCTGCTTCCAGTTCTATCTTTTGATTGCTAGCCACCTGCCAGAGGTGCTATTGTGCTAGCGGAGGTAGTGGTGTATGAGCTTAAGGAGGTGCTGCAGTGCAAGCCAGCGGAGGTACTTCTGTCTTAGCTGATACAGCAGGAAAGAATTTTGGGCGCCCTGACGCCTTGCAGTGGCGCCCTGACACCCGCACTTTGGCAGTTGCCTCTGGATCCCCTTGTGCCTTATGGGCTTCAGGGCGCCACTCCTTAAGATCGCTTGCATCTGGGCGGCAAAATAGCAGCTATTCCGGCCAGAATTAACGCATTTTTAGGGCATTTTCGGCCGCATTTATGGCGCCTGTGGCGCCCTGACGCAAGCGTTCTGGACCAGTGGCGTAAGGGCGCCCTAGGTCCGGACCGTGGCCTTCAAGATTGTCAGCATGCCCCTAGATGGCGCCGGTGGCGCCTGAGGCACTAGGGGCATCCGAGATTCTTTGCAGATGTATCACTGGCGGAATTATAGATTAACTGCTTTAGCAGCCCAGCGAATTTCTAGGACAAGAGCTCAAAATAGCTCTATTGCACCTAAAGAAATGGCTATAGGACTGGCTGCCGGAATGGCTAATGATGTGGCTAGCGGAATACCTGGCAGTGCAACTGCTGGAATAGCTGCTTGTATAGTAGCCAGAATCGCTGCTAGTACAGTGGCCGGAAATGCAGCTATGGGAGTGGCCAGAATTGCAGCTGTAGGAGCAGCCGGAATTGCTCCGGGAACAGCCAGAGGAATAGCCATAGAAGGGGCCAGATTAGTTATCATTGGACTTGTTGTTGCACCCAGCATTGCACTTATCATAGCACGCTCAGCATACTCGTTACTCGCTTGGCATACTCGGCACAGAGTGTTTCTAACTAAATAGCTAGCGGATGTCCAGAGTATTGGTAAGTGGATTTGCTACAGAAGGGGCTGGGAGTGTAGTTAAGATAGGTATTGGGCGATAGCTATAGAAGCGGGCGTTAGGATTCCACCTATAGAGTATGCGGCGCTTCCAAGCAGTCGTCCCGACTGACTCAGCCACAAAAGATATTTTGTAAATTTTCCTAGATTGCTGGAAAGGCATGGATTCTTGCTTGCGGTCCTTGTTGCACTTGTTGCACTTATTACTCTCGTTGGGCGTCACTCCTTACTTGTCGCTCTGTGCACATCAGTTGGAATTGATCATTCGGCACTCGTCACTTATTGCTCTAGCCTTGTTATTCCCTTTCGCCACCAGAGTGAGCTCTAGTAGTATTGCAGCTCACCTATAGTATTACTTCCCACTTCCAATCAGGCATCCCGACCCATAAATGAAAAAAGATGAGGGGTTTTTTGACTGCTGTGACAGCACTAGGAGGTGCAGCAGCTCATTCAGATAGAATAGGTCTTATTCATCAGCGAGAAAACTGGGTTGCGACCCCTCCGTTAGACGCACAGGACGCACTGGAGCAAAACGCCGGAACTGGATGCCAACCCTACGCGGGCTAGCACCCCGACGTAACTACTCTGGGTCCTTCGTCCTGGCATAGCGTACTTGGCATACATCTGACCGACGCCGTTGTATTCCTTACCAACGTCCCTGAGCTTCTCCTGTCTATGTTAAAAGTTATTGACGTATCCCCTCTAGTTGCTGCCATCCTCGCTGCCAACCAGATTACCTGCTTCCTCCCCAACTTTTACCTCCTTGGCTTCTTCGCCATGGTCCATGTATGTTCGCTTGTCTGCATCTACATTGCCCTTGGTATAGGGTCATTCGTCCATATTTCACAATGGATCCTAGTCGAGCTCTTCCACGTTGCGACTCCGACGTGCCTCGTCCTATCGGACTCTGGGTGAAGGGGGTCCTTTGCAACTCCCTAACTTCGGAACTAATTCTCACTAACGATGACAACCCACGTACCTCATCCTGCACGCCCCTTCCCGAGCCACATGCCCCAGTAACTTCGGAACTAATTCTCACTAACGATGACAACCCACGCACCTCATCCTGCACGCCCCTTCCCGTACCACATGCCCCAGGTACCCAGTCTCTCATATCAATTCCAGGGTAACGCGATTCTCTAAATTCAAGTGTTCATATCGTTTGATATTTTTCCTAATCTAATGTACTCGCTGTCTAACTCGTACTACAATATTGTCCTGATGCCTCCGTTCCTATGCTCAGTCCTCTACGTGGCGTCGGCCTGGGTGCTTCACCCGTCGGACGCATTCTTCTCCTCTTCTGCTACTTCCCTATTTGACATGTCCGCGTCTTCATCTTCCTCACTCAAAATTGTGGGTTCTCCATCTGTATCCTCCCGTTCATCTACACTGTCAGCCTCCCTACCCTGTGCGTCGGAGAAACGACCGTAACTCAGTTTAGAAGCCTATGTCGCTGCTTGAAGCTCTTGCATGAGTTCTGCCTCACAACGAGAAGTATCCCCCACCTAGTGCCATTGGTGGGATTCCAGGTCCGCTTTTGGTTGCGTTTCCGCAACGCGAGCCCGCATATCAGCTTTGATCATGGATAGCAATAGTTTCTGGATTCGAGGGACGTGTGCATCCCATGTTGCGAGGAACCTTTTGTATGTTACTGAACTCGTCAGACTTTGGCTCTCCTATGTCAGATGTATGATACTTACTAGCGGTCGTCTCATACTTGAAGTCAGCATTTCTCCCAGATTCAATGTAGACCCCAGTAGTCCATGCCTTGAGACAATGAGGCATGGCGAAGGTTACAAGATAAATGAATACTTCATTTATTGAATCGAAAAAGGTATCATCAATGTGACCCCTCGTCTTTACACCAGCAAAATATTGATGGAATATGCTTTCCGTAATTTCTGTTGCCCAAAAGTGTCGTTCGTTTTTCTCAGCTCGTACTAGTTTCATAGGGTATTCAAACCGACGCAGGACGTGTTATACAACCTCTGGTCGGTCTGCACGATAGATAAATCTGTTGCCATGCAACAAGGATTTTAACTTGTCTGCTATATCCGCCTGTGCTAGCTTGTTAAGACTGAAGACTTCCATGATCCTGTGTTTAAATTCATACACCAGATGTGCTAGGTTTCTGAAAATAATTCTTCGCAGGTAATTTGTCTCAGCCCATTATCCGACGTGATGTGTATGGAATATCACTCACATGGGCGTCTACGAGTTTAATACCTTCGGGGGTCTCCCCTCGTTCTTTTTCGGCATCAGCCCAGGATTGGAACAAAAGTTTAGCGATCTCATCGGCATTCAACTTGGGATGTTTAAAGAAAGTGTAATGCCTCACATGTACTGTGCCGCGACTAGTCATGTCTTTAAATTTGTCTGGAACCTGGAAAAAGGATCTGGACCTGGGTCCGACGCGAGAGGGCCTCTTCACGACGGTGTCAGTCTCATGTTGCCCTTTATCTATGCTGTAAAGCTCACAGTCCAGGCGTGAGGGGTTACGCTGTGCGTGGGGCAAACTAGGAGGTGGGGAAGACTTTCAGATTCTTGTTATCCAGCTATGTACGAAATCTGGTTTGACAATGGCTACCTGAAGCCTTGAGCTGCCCGTACTGTTATCACGGTCATACTGAACATGAACTTTCCTCGCCGGACGTCCGCCCTCCGACGCTGCACGTCTCTAGGATGACTCTGCCAGTTGAGGAGGGAGGGGAAAATTATAATCTTCCTTGTCGTCATCCTGCGAAGATCCTGCAAGAGGCACAGGTTGGCGTCTTGGAAGACTAGCCATGGAATTATGGACGGTGGATCTTGCGGAGAGGCCAGAACTTGAGTTTGCATTTGTCATAGTGATCTGACGAAAAGTTGCGTTTGTAAAAAATTGGGGTGAATGGAAATTTGTTTTCGTAAAACGGTTATCTGACGTGAAAGGTGGGAGAACATTCTATTTCAACTACACTGGCTATTGGAAATATCAACCGAAAAAAGAATACTGGCAAAACCTAAGGAGACAAAGGAAAACGGTTGTGATAATTTTAGCTTCCCCCCTGGCCCCCTCCCCCACCGCCTTTCCCCAAAATCCCGACAAAAAACGTTGGGCGAGGAATGGTTTTAACCTCCTATTGGTTAGCAACTGCCTATGCACGCGTGCGAGCCCGCTTACCTCTTTTAACACGTGAGGCCCCTTGTGGGACTGCTTGAGGAGCCACTGGTGGGACCACTAGTGGGGCTAGTTGTGGCCCTATCAGGGGTTGTTTTGCCACTGGCCCCGGATGTCCAGCTGCGCCTGTTTGAAGGTCTTCCCATCGGTTCTGGGCAGCATTGAGCGATATAGCTAGGGACCGAATTTTCCTCACGCTAAAACTACGGGTGAGGTCCCATGTCCGACGTGTACAAGGCACAACCTGACGGGCCAGGAGCATATGTTGCCCAGAATCGACATCTGGGTCACGTAAGCACACAATGTACACAAACCTTTCATGGTCAGAACTGTTTTATGTACTGCTTGGTGTCGTGCTAGCGCTTCTTCCGATATCACAGCTTGTGGATGCGCTCCTCAAACGTATGGTCTGGTTTGGGCAGCCAGCGCTTACGCACGCTAGCCGCATTCCGCACTACGGCATCGGAATCTTCGTCGTGATCAGCAAATCTAACTGGGGGTTCAAATCTATCAAGGCTAAAGTGGTCGGGCGCTATATTTGCATGGCCCGCTTCATGCAGCACGATCAGGATCCGAATTAGCTTAGCTGTTGTTAGCCGCAGGAATGTGAACACTTTTCTGTCAGCAGCCAGACTGGTGGCGTCGGGTGGAAACGTCAAATTGGCCTGGTCTGGGTCTGCTAGAGCACACCAAAATTTACGCACTTTTCTCCCCTCTGGGATGTATGTCTTCACCATCTCCCAGATCCAGTCTAGTGTCTTTTGGGCAATTATCCTCAATTTCCTCCTTTCCCTCACGTCCCACATCCATCCATTATTATCTTGGTGACCCAAGTCAACCGTGTCTATGATCCAGAAAACCCCAGCAGTATTCGGGTCCCCCACGTCCAGTTCCCCATCTTCCTTGCCGGCCTCGTCCTCATCGGCACGAGGCCTTTATAAAGCTCTCTTCACTGCCAAATCTTTAGCAGTTTCAGATCCCTTTTTCATACAGTCGTGCAACAAGGACTCCAAAGCTTTCTTGTGTAACTCGGAACCCCACGGAAGGCGTGCTCTCATAGCTGGCCTGAAGCCAATAAAGCACCATGCCGCTTCCACAAGTGCCTGCTTCTGGGCATCACTTGCCCCTCTCCAGCTTTTGACTTCGTGCTGGACGCAGTAGTCCTTCACTGCATTACACCAAGACGTGAAATCGGCATCTTGGGTATCCCACCCCAAGTCTGCCTTGGAGTTCTTGATCAAATGCTTTGCGGTGACCATTGTAACTAGATCCGGATAGTATTAGACACGGGAGGTCGGATGTCGGTCCTCGGTGGGAAGCTTACCATTGACAGAATTACTAAATTAGGAAATACTAGGGACTTGCGGTCAACATGAAGATATGTAAGAATGTTGCCGATAGGTGAGAATGTTGCTGATATTTTAGACTCTATGTCGAGATGTAAACAGTTTATGTGAATTGGAAGTCTGATATCCTATGGAGGGAGTGATACCCTTTTATACATGTTGTAATTGAGTCATGTACATCTTGAGCTCGAACATGACAGAGTAAAGTTATAATTAACATCTCCCCGACAGAAAAGACTAGTAGCCCGACGTAGGAAGTAGGAACATATACTATACAAAGAATATCACCGTCAGGATTTATGTTTCCTGTTCTAGAAGAAAAACTTTTTGAAATATAGCTTTGCAGGTTATTATATTTTTCAAGATGACTCGATGTGGTACAATACATTTCTATTGCTTCGATACCCATTATGTCCAACACTATGCTATATTAGACGGGCCAAGATTCCCTTGGGCACAAGCCGCATACCAAACTGACCCCAGGCGGGTTAAGCCCACATTGTAAATCCCGACACGACCAGTCTACTTGTTTATGGAGGGCGCTAGCGTTAGAACTTTGGTGCCTCAAACGATTCGCAGGATCTATCTAAGCCTACATATACTGAACTCCCAAAAAACACGCTGTCATTGGTACATAGCATAAACGCTTCAGGGGGAGCCTATTCACATCATATCTAGAAAAAGCATCTCGAACATGCGCACCAGACATTTTCTCCTCTTGCACGTCGGAAACCCGACGTTACAGATTTTCAACCCGAAACCGCACAGGAAAAGACAGTAAGCGAAACCACAACTATTCCAATTCAAGACGCGGAACCTGAATATTTGGACCTTAGCGATGTCGATATTGACCCAGCTGAGCTCGCCAGAATCCAAGGGCTGTACGTCGACTGGGAACCTTTAAACGACCATGTGGAAGAGGAGTATTATTCTGACATGGAACCTGGGGCAGAGATGTCAGCTTCCACTAAGCATAAAGACGACACAAAGCCCTATGCAGCCAACGTGCCACGGCGCCTTCCTGCCAGATATCGACTGGGGCAACCTGTTTGAGATTGTTCTTTCTCGAAGCAGCGATCCGCGGAATATAATTATCTTTATCCCTTGCGCAATGCTAGAGATTACAAGCTATCTCACTTTTTCACATTAAGCAAGGTACCCAAAACTCCAATTGATAATTTCTTTCGAGACAACATATTGCCTCCCTCCTAAGATGACCTTCCGACGTCTAACGTCTCATCCAAATCGGGTTACACATTCTAGAAACAAACAGCCAAAATGATCAAAGATCCACCTTGGAACACAGGTGAAGTCTAAAATGCATTGCGTCCCAAGTCGGAGTTCAGATACCGCAATCTCTTACAATGTATACAATACCTACAGAAACACCGAGCCTTTTTTGCCACATGTTGTGGAAACCTGTCAAGATATTTAACATTGATAATTAGAGAATTTACTCCGAAATGAATACAGGAACATGGTGGTGGGATCAGGAAGTATGCTGACCAAAAATGCATATTTATATCCATTTGCTCACGTTGGACAGACACAGATTACTATCGGATCCACCCTTGTTCCTGTCTTATTGGCGTCGGATCAAATACATCTGACAAATTTCTCTGGAGACAAGAAATTATGCTCTGTCTACATGAGCATTGGGAATGTAAAGTCAACTCTGCGCAACAAATCCACGATGAATGCCTGGATACGTAACGCTCTCCTTCCTATTGCCCCAAAGCGTCTTGACAAAATCCCCACATGCCCAGCAGAAGCTCAAGAGTTGGATGCGTTACAGATCTCACACGAGTTCTTGCGTTCTATTCTGATTCCGTTGTCCGACGCCAGGAGTAAGCAATGTTTCCAGATGGAATTTTGTGATGAAAATGTACGGAGTTGCGTTCCTAGGGTATCAGCATGGTTAGCAGACCACATGGAAAATGTTATGATCTATGGTATAACCTCCAACTGCTGCCCAATTTGCATCACCCCCCCCAATGAATTTGGAGAACTCCAAGATACTTCATACGATACCCGAACACACCTCAGGTATGCCACTGCTTATCACAATTCCGTTATTGAACAACTGGAATCTAACGGTGTCAAAAATGTGAACATCGCACTGTGGCATTTACCCCATTGTGAAAGCAATGATATAGTACGACCCAATACCGTCTATACGCTGCTCCGCGGGATCCTGTTCCATATGGGGAAATGGGTCCAAGAATTCCTTGAATAAGTTGGGCGCATGATGACTTTCAATCACACATGGTCAAGACTACCCCCCTTCCCCAGATTTATAAGGCCAAACAAAGCCTACCGCTCTGTGACGCAGTGGCAAGGGAAAGAAATGCGCAACCTCCTACGGGTCCTGCTTGGAGTCTTCACTGCCGCACTCAGTCGGAAAACCAAGGCTGATATGATTGCCTCCCGATACAAGCCACTCTGTAACAAGGCCATTCTATGCGTTAGGTATATAACCGACTACATCCTCATTGCACAATACCAAGTCCACGCCCCCGGAACCATCCAATCCATGAAGGATTAGGTAGAGGATTTCCACAAACACAAAGAGGTATTCCTGCGTTTTTGAGGAACGAAGGGAGTCAAGAATACGGCAAAGCATGCATCCAAAGGCTTGAGAGAGGAGCATCAAAGACTGCTGGCATCGGATGACCTATGTTAACAAACCCCCACCAAATGGTAGAAACTCCAACAAGAGTTAAGACTAGAAACCGAGTATGTGGTCCACGACTTCCTGAAAACGGGACCACATTACAACTTCCCCAAAATGCATCTCATTTCTCACTTCGCAGACCAGATAAGGAGATATAGGTCTTCGCCGAAATATTCCACAGATTTATGTGAAGCTTCCCATAAGCCTCTGAAAGATGCCTACCTTTGTAGCAATCAAAGCAATGCTATGCCCCAAATAATTCGAACGTACACACGGGCATACAGTTTTGCAAAGCGGGAACAAAATATCCAGCAATGGCTGACTGAACTTGACAATATCTCCAAAGACATCAGCCATGTCATTCACCCGACGTGTCCCAGCTTACACCTATCTCAAGACATCAGCGCCGACCTTACTAGGAGTAAGCTACAAGGGCGCATGTGTAATAAGACCATGTACAATATCAAGACATTGCAGGCGATTTGCGAACTCCCCGACCTCCAAACACCCACAGGCAGCTATCTCCGCCACAACCATCACCTTATATAGTCTGAGTAGCTGGATTCTGACGTTGCACGTCTTATGGATGCCCCGCCCGAAGCATTTAATACTCTCCAAACCGGAGTGCCCACATTTAATGATGATGGGTACACCATACACCATGTGAGGTGTACAGGACCCAATTTATTCCGAAAGCAAGACAGGCGCAATGACTGGGTTTTTATCCGACGTCGCAAGGCCACTGCAGGCACAAAAGTCACGGGAGGGCTAAGTGGTCCAATTCCAGCGAAGCTAAATGCATTGTTCAAACTGTGAGACATCGATGCCAATACGAGTTATAGTCTTGACCACATTTCTCTGCTCACGGTACTCGGATCCCCGACGCCAGATGGCCCCGAAGGCATGGTGCGCGTCGGCACGGCGGTAAAAATCCATGTGGTGCGTATAGGAGACATCGAGGGGATGTCCCACTTAATCATCATCAACTCTGATAATTTGTATCTAGTAAATAATCTCATTGATGTACATACTCGGAATGAGATACAAGATGGAAATTGAATAGTATACAGTTTGGAATTTGAATGTGCGTAATGTGAAGCAGGGTTGAGGGTAAATCGATGGAAACATCGGCCAATGTAATGCTGGATTAGAATTAGAGGTATCGCTAAGGTCCACTGACCCATTTGGAACGTCGGAGATGGCGACGGGGTTGATCTATGTATCACGAAGGCCAACATGGGGAAACATTGAAGATGACGTGTGAACAAGGATGCAGTACGTCGGGATTAGTCGGATTTTTGGCAAGCGTCCCGCCGCATGGGAGGCATAGGACGTATTGTGGCTACCGGATGCGGTACGTGTGCATCAGGAAGCCAAATATCTTTTGCTGAGGTTCAGCATGTTTACGGTAAATCGAATAGAGTTCAATCAGGTCACTCCTGGTGGATCGGATAGAGTTCATACACCTCGGTCATGATGGATGTAGTTGAGCTAATTGTGATTTTACAATGACAGTAGTCCATAGTGGTGGGTGAATTTCCTCAATACATATGAAATCATCTGCATGAGATAAATCTCAACAAATCAGTAGAAAATGATGATAAAACATGAATTCCTATTTAGTTAATCTTTCTCCGTTATCCATCGATGTTATTTATTGATTTCCATCCATATTAGAGCTTGTCCGACATTGTTGAAGAGATAGGCAGTGAAACTAGTCTCTCAGAGTAGGAAAGTAATGTTAGGGGCTAGCTAAAAGAGCATTAAATCGCTGTCGGACTTATAGAGTTCGAGCCTGGCTGGCCTCACATATGGACGAGAATATAGTTAATAATTGATAGGAATCTCCTAATAATACAGAAAACTAGTGGAACAGGACTTCCCTAGGATTCTGAAGATCTAACTACATACAATAGTAGCATCTATATATATATAAGCAGTGGCATAAACCAGGCCGCCAACTTTGGCCCCTGCCAACATGCAAACCAAGTCTGCCAATCAGCCATAACAGCATAATATTATTAAACATCAGATGTTCACTACAGAAAGACAATGTAAAAGGATATATAGAAGCAACAAGAAGCATTAGATTAACAGAATAATAGAATACCTGTAATAGTAGACCATTTCTTATAATTGTATTAGTACGCATTTTCTAGCACCTATTATGTATACCAGATAGCTTGAGCATAGTACCATGCATACTACTATCTTGAGCCTATCTGGTTCTTATGTACATTTCCTTTATCATGATGCATTACGCATCCACACCTGTATTTCTGAGTACTGGAGGCCTGAGCTTCTACACCTGTATTTATAGTCATAGAAGAGTACTCTCTAAAAAGGCCAGAAGGCAGGTTTTCTGAAAAGGCCAGAAAACATGTTTTTTAGAATTCAGAAGGCTTGGCGGCTAGTATAAGTACTGAGCCATTCTGCCCTTCTGAAGGAGAAATCTCAGATCAGATCACTTTAGACAAAGTTCAGACAATCCCCATTCACCTTCTTATACTAGAGAGCATAAGACATCGCGGCACCATACGTACCAGGAATAATCTCAACTTTATCACATTCAAATTGCAAGGCAGCGTATTTACTACTTATAACTACCACGTCATCAAAGAAATAGACAAGGCGTCCTTTTTCAGCTTCATGCTGATACTACTGGAATTTCCCATCCCCACCACTAGTAAGGACCTCCTATGGAAAGAATAGGAGGCCGCCTCATGACAAAAAGCATGGACGACAAATAAATGTCAAAACCTTTATCAACTGGCTAGAAGAGCTCTGGATTAAGGTGTTTGACAAGTATTGAAATCAATGCATCTCGGAAGAAGTCAAACATAGGAAATTCCGGAACCACCTACTGGACTACATGGAAACCAGTTTGGTTCCCCAAATACTTGATTAGTGTATATTCAACGACCTGGTCAAGAAGGCGGAATCATACTAGGCTGCACGAAAACATGGGCATATATTGACTAACCCTAAACATGCACGGCAGCCAACTACCCAACCAGTTTCGAACCCCAGTCTCAATAGCCACAGGGATTGGAAGACAGATAGAGAGAAAACAAGTTCTAATCCCAGAAGTACCTCTGCTATGAAAACAACAAGCACCAAGGATTAAGACTGGGAAGTGGTTAAAAAGACATTAACATTACAAAACAAGATGAAGTTAATCAGGGATCGGAAGTGTCTATACTGCAGGGCAGCTTGTCATACCTTCAAGGATTGCAAGAAGAGAATATCAAAACAAACCATGGGCATAGTCACACCACTTCTATTTCTTCAACACACCAGTAAACTAGTTATCGCCAAGAATAAGTACAAGGGAAAACCTAAGGCAGAAGCCCAGTCTGCTGAAGAATTAGACAACAGCACTGATCGGGTCAAGGTTACATCAGGAAAGCAAAAATCTGCGCCTGGTACTGCAGGAGTACGGGGCGCCAAATCGCAAAACTGAGCGCCCTGACGCACCTACTCAGACTCTCCGCCTGGGATGCAATTTCCCCACTCCTTCTCCGCTGACGTATAACATCTATCTACCTCGCCCCTGGTGTCTCCTCCCTACCGTCAACTAGCCAACGCATGGCGGCCATTACCCACATCCCGCACGCCTTTGCCTTCCGTGCTACCTCCTTCCTTGCTCAACCGTGATCTCCTTCTCCACTCGTCCCTTTCTTGCTCTTGTTTCCCTGCAACTCATATATTCTATTTCCTTCCCCTACACGTCCCAGTTCCGACACCTTGCGTCTCCTTCCACGCATCTCATGTTCTTTCGCCCCTACTTCCCTGACCCTTCCCCTTGTGCCTCAGTTATATTACCCTTTCACCTAACGCCCTCTCTACTCAACCCTCATATTGCCCACCCTACCCTAGCGTTTAATTCCACCAGACCCCTCAATTGCTTTTCCTTCCTCTCCGCGCCCATGATGCCCTTATATTTCCCCTTGTGGCCTGTAAGTTTACTTTCTGACACACAGCGTCCCCCGCGTGTCTCCACATTGCATCCTCCCTCTCACAACGTTCACCACTCGGTGATACTTTCACATCCTATTTCCTCTGCACTTGTTTCCTTGCAAACTTAGTACTTCATATTAAATACTACAACCAAAAAGCAAAACAAAATCTATCTCCACACTTCGTGATTCTACCAACGCGAACAAAAAACCACAATCCTGTCCATCCCTCCTCATGTCCTTGTTCCTACTCTTGCCATCCCTATTCCGACTCGCACTTCACACAACCTACAAAGGAAACAACGATACACAGAATTCGTGAAAGAAAACAGGAACTACCCTACTACACCGATAAACAAGAAATCATACTGAAAACGCGTGTACCAGAAAAAAATAAACCCCAACCGTCGCCGATCCACGCAACCCATCTTCTATCCGACGCAATCACTCCTCACCCAAAAACTCTTCCTCCGGCACCATGTCATCCCGAATCTCAGGGTCTAACGGAATTTCCAATTCCACTGACGGATCTCGCAACTCCCCATTTTCACGCCTGCGTTTACTTACGTGCACTTTCAGCCTGTCATATAAATAATCAAGCTCCTTTCGGAGTTCCTCTTCATATCTGACTTTATCTTCACGCTCTGGTGCCTCGGTTGGCTCACTGTCCACAACTTTCACGTGGACTGCAATCCGACGTACAAGATCCGCTTTGATATTGTTCACAATGAGCTCTTGAACCGCTAGCTTGAAGTCACACCACGTGTTTCTGAGCCTTGTGTACGAGTCTTGTTTTGTTAGTATTTTCCGACTCAACGGGTCTGGTAGCAACTTACCCCAGTTGGTTTCGTATTTGAAATCTGGCCCTGACTCTGCTAACTCACCAGTTCTCCATGCCTTCAAACAGTGTCGAATTGCCGTTGCCACAAAGCATATGAACACGCCATTAATCCTGTCAAGGAACTCCGGATCTCGACTACCCTGCCTCCTGGACCCATTGTAATACCTCTGATATATCACCGCAACTATCTCCTCAGCTCGGAAACGACCCGCGAGCTTCTGTTCCACTCAATCAGCGTCGGATCTTGATCTCGGTGTGTCTACTTACGCTTCGGGCAGACCTCCTGCAGATAAAGCTATCATCGTCGAGAAGCTTTTCTACCTCGTCCTTCATTCTCGGTTTCGACAAGTCTCTGTAACCATATATTTTGGTTATAGTTGGGCGGCATTCGGAGACTAGGTGACTCCTTGCTTGCCCACAGATACTTTTAAGCTGTTTATATTAGCAGTCCGACGCAGGTTGTCGGGGTTCTCACTCCTTACATAGTTATCCACCTCCCTTACTTTCTCCAAGTACCTGTCCCAATACTGTGCCCTGTCCCACGCATTCTGGATGAGCAACAAAGTTTCACCTAGTGTCAGTAGAGGTTTTTGGTACAGCGTGTAGGCTGCCACAACTTTCGCTGCAATCCTCGTCATTTCTTGATATATATCTGGTATTGCTACGAATGACTGGCTCCCTCTCCCTTTCCCTAGTGCCAGAACTTTTCTGCTAACTCTATCTTCCACTGTGGATTCCGACTCTTGTCCGTTGGCCTGCGTCGGAAGTTATACCTACAAACAGTATCTTCCAATATTATTGACTTACCTGCTCATTATCGAACTCAATCTGATTCCCGAATAAAATTGTGGATATATTTTCCATTGCTTTTGCCGTTCGCTTGTGACTTCTGGAGGCCAATGGGGCCATATTCCGGGTTCCTTGTTTTGTTATCTGGGAATTGCGGGCCATCTTGTGAGTGCAGGTGTCACGGGGGCTCTATTAACTATATAGCGGATATTCCAACTATAAAATAGAGCGGCCGTATGTTCTATTGCCACAACGGAACTTATTCAGAACTCCGAATAATCCTTCAGCATGTAAAGTCCCTTCTAGACTTATCCGCACCTTCAGGCTTTAATCCGCAA
>Ga0307511_10001486_pt1 | contig 24821 bp, 15 predicted proteins | sample 13_EM_MG_FD_200266 | JGI IMG/M metagenome (GOLD analysis project Ga0307511, IMG submission 200266) | Populus trichocarpa ectomycorrhiza microbial communities from riparian zone in the Pacific Northwest, United States - 13_EM | ecosystem: Host-associated > Plants > Roots > Unclassified | place... | reverse complement strand
GGCATTTCGGAACACGTGCTCCAGCGGGACTCCCTGAATGGCATCACCTGTTGCAATTATAAACTTGTCTATGCTAAATGGGAGTAGGGGGTTTAGCTTCCGGATTCTCAGCTCTTGTGCCTCGACCTATGCACCTGCAGAATCCGTTCCCGTCTGCTCCCGGATTTCAGTACTCATGAATTATGGAGGGAAGCAGAACCGTGATAAACCTCATGCACTCGATTGACCTCCATCACGTATGCCGGCGCCTAATGTATGGGCGTGCCCTTAGTCTGTAAGAGAGTGTTTCTAACGCAGCTGCTGTGCTTTGGGCTTAATATAGAAAGGGCATCACCTCATTGTTGTGAAGCCATACGTGTACATGAACACATGGCCAGCAGATGCACAACATTGACATCTCAGGAGGCTCTATCATCTATACCTTACCAGTACCTTGCAGAGGGAACTACCAGGTGCCGACCAGGCTAGCCCCCGTTACCTGCAAAAAGAGATTAGCGAAGAGACGGTAAATTTAGCATGCTGTGCAGGAGAATATGAATGATTCAGATTGCAGAAATATTTTAGTCTGGTTCCCTGAATAAATTTTTCATTTATGACAAGAGACGCACATGCCGGCTGATGGATGAATCAACCCCTTCACCTGTCATCACTGAAGAAACCGCGTAGTCTTGATATGTCGATAGCTTCGGATGGAAGCAGGCCCTGACTTCACTATACCCTCTGGGCATGGAGTTCTTGCGAAACGCAGCAAAGCTAGATGCATCGACGTGGGTAAGGTCGGTATATTAGAGCTTTCAGGTCTCATAGAGTCGCAGCACTGAGTACTTATTTATATCTGCGCCTTTGTAATAGGAGCTTCTTCATGTAAGCACCCCAATACTTTGGTATACCCTTATCCACTTCGGTCACCCCTGGCGCCGTGCAGCTCAGCTCGGCCCACCATTCCCAGTGATGTTTTTCAAACAAAGCAATAGTTAAAGGCCCTATGCAGCTGCCCATGCATTATGCATATATGTTGGGGAACTGATACGAACCAAGTTCACGATTAATGGATCTGCGGACCCGCAACATCGATATATGCTACAGGTAAGCATTAGTAGTCCCACCGAGTGTAACAATATCAAGAAAGAGGGAGCGTCACCTTCCATGCGGGTCCCAAACCCGAACAACCTAGTGTCACTTTGCGAAAAGCTGAAAAGCTAATTAGATAGCAAAACCTGGAAGACCATTTTGTGAGGACTACATTTCCCGCAGATCCTGGGAAGTGATCTCTCTAGACCAAAGCTAGCAGCAGCCTAGCTGAATTAGCAGCTGGAAGTCATATAACCGGGGTAGCGGGGCACCGAATTCCCATAACCAAACCAATGTAAATTTGATTCATACATGCATGCGTAGCCAATAACTTGTCATACCCCTGAGGCCTGGAGTTAATACAGCTATCAAATAAACATGGGCATTCGCTGGCTGCCGGGTATGAACGGAGGCCGTGGTTGTAATTCATGGTGACGTTATGAAGAAGCCGCTATTTGTATAGCGATACTATAGCAGCTAAATATAGAGCCGGAGAGTCGAGAGCTAGCGGAATAACCTAATCACGGCGGGAAAATGGCATAAACCGAAGAAAATGCGTAAGAGCCCCGGAATTCGTATCGCTCGCGTAGTCCTGGCTGACGAGTATTACGCGAGTGATAGAGATCTGGAAGTGTCTACGTATTGTCTAGAATTCCGTAGAAGTAGAGAAGAAACGTTTATTGCTATAAAACGTAGAATACATGAAAAAGAAGCTTGCTAGAACGTGCGAAATTGGCAGACTTGCCAGCGTTTTTTGTGGGTATTCTCTGCGATGTCTGATAGTTGTCGGATGATGGGCTAGAATCTCACGAACGATCCTTCCTAACAAAACAATCCTAACAAAGAAACTAAAATTCACTCGACTTTTGCTGGTTTTGGCTGTTCGGCGCGCATATACCAAGTTACCCTGATTGCCGTATTATACTCAGCCTCACCACAACGTCTCAGCTGATCACACACTGCTGGGGCTCTCACTAAGCAGTTGCTACAGCGAACCATTGCCCCAATCGATGGTCCTATGTGACTGACGTCAGTAATATTTGGAACATGAGCATGTGCCTCATAAGAGAAAGGTGCAAAGAGCAATGGGAAGAAAGCATTGTGAACATGGAAACCTCGAGCCCCACGATTCAGTGTGTCATCGAATTGATCGGCTGGGTTGAGAAAATATAGAGCTTTGAAATTGGACCATCCTGCGTATGCATGTGTAGTGTGGTAAGAACCCCGGGAGCTTGCGGACGTACATACGTATACATACCTCTCATCGAGCACCGTGCCGGCAGTTGGCTCTGCCAGGGGTCCCCCTCCACCACAGAGTCATAGCGAGAGTGGAGTTTGAAAGTGCCGAGGCGACCAGCTTCAAAGCCTTTCCCGGATTGCCCCAGCGCGGATTTATGGCCAACGTATATAGTCGTTTGAGCTCCTTTTATGTAGGCAAAGAACCGTCGCGTTGGCTTTCCTAATCCGGAAGGGAGCACGGTTGAGGAATAGAATTGTATGCGGTGAATGCTAAACGACAAGAGGGTAATTGGTCCTGCGGAACTTAACACCATGGTGTCGGTCTCATGTGTAGGCCTATATAATGGGTAAGAGGCCCAGGCATCCTGTACTGTGCGTAATGGCCACCATCCTGGGAAATACATGCTTGTGCCCGTCCGCTACAATCGGAGGCCAGTGGCTAACCGAGACTCGAGCTAGTTTTGAATAATAGTGACAACAGGCGAGCTCGCAAGTTGTGGATGCCAGCACTGGCCTTGGATGGGGTATGTGGGAAATAGAAACTTAATGGAAAGTACCGGTTTGAGTCGTTGGAAGCATAAACCTTAGTACCTGTATCTAAGCACGCAGGGCGAGCAGGGCCTCCCACCAGTAGGCAAATCTGCAGCTGATGTAATGTACTAGAGTCAGGGGTGCAACATGGTCAATTCTCTATGTGCACTGTAAGCAAGTCGGTGTGTTGTACAAAGTGATACACCCTACCTACATATTTTGCAGCATGTTCTATTAATATTGCTGTACAGGTGGCTTAAAACAGTTGATCCATAAGTAGCTGGCTTTTCTGAATAATTTCTGCAAAACATTAATACCTCTCTCTCGATGTTGCGTCAACAGGTAGATGCCAGGACACCGAAGTAGGGTAAAGGCGTGACATGGTGTGAACCAGCGAGGGCATTATCTCGCTAATCGAGCCGAGGGGCAACATAAAAGCAAAGTCATCAGTATTCCGCATAAATCTTTTGAAAAGTTAGAGTGTCCCCCAGCTGTTATTCAACGGTTGGGCTAGCTGTCATAAATATTTCACGAGCTGTGTGGCGAATGGACCTTGTTTTGGGAACGCCTTCTGCGGGTACCCGCTCGCCTTGCGGTCTTCTGCCTGTACAGCCGTGTTTCTCAAAAGCCTTCAATCTTCCAAGTCGAAGGATGGTGATCTGTCGCTAATATTGGAAGTCGAAATGCATGTTGTATAGTCCCATCCAAAGCAAGCTCAAGAGTACCTAGGAGCAGCTATAGCTATGGTATGTACTGACGTCGTTTGAGAAGCTGGCCATGTTCCGCATCTGCTTCATATTATAGCCTTTGGTAATGGAACCCATGTCGGAGCGCGTACCGGTTGTAAATGCTAGTATAAAAATCGGATGGCTGCGTGCCCCAGCATGTCGCCGTTTTATGCAAACTTTCATCTAAATGTCAACCGGGTTTTGGAAAAAAATGAGCCACGTGAGTCTCCACTTAAGAAATCAACAATTCACTCCTGAAAAGCTATCAAGACTCTTATTGGCTAGCCAAAGAACTATGTAGTTTCAGTGTCAATTTAGCTGGTACCTGATCATAATAGGCGACTAGTGTTTTCCTAGGTAGATTAAGGGTCCTGGGTATATCATCACAGGTAGACGTACAGTAATATAATCTAGCCTGTTCTTTGATTACCAAACTTCTTGATACCTGGCTTGTTTCCGTAGTGTTACCATGCGTCAATGGAAAAAAGGGACAAGCCATCAACGCAGCAGGTGTGCACCAGATCGACAGACGGGAGCAAACGTTCACCAGGCTAAGGTTAGCTTGCCAAAGTCCCCCACGTCAGGAGGCGATGTGTAGCTGTGGGATGGCCTCGGAGTAGTTCATTCGGAATTGTGTATAAGAAGCTTGATCAATTCCAACCTCAGGAAATCACACAAAAAGATCAGACTCAGACCAGTACTGCCGTTTGAACAATAAACCCCAGTCTCTTTAGCTTACAATCCCTGCCGCTACCAACGGGGTTGCAAGGTTCATCTTTACACCAAGCAAGTCAAGGCAAGGCTTGAATCCCAAATATTTCGATTTTCCATCTTCTGCAGCTCGTTGCGTTCCGCTGTAAGTTGGCATTACCAAGTACATAACTCCCTTCTGATAATTTTCAAGTTTCTTTTCCGAACAGCTTCACCCATAGAATCGGCTGTAGTACCCATTATGTGCCAGTATGTGCGTGTAAGCTTTTCTTGCCATGATTTGGTCTTTAAGGTCAACCCATGTGCACAGTATGACGAGGCCCACGCACACGATTTTCCGGAGCCAGCCGTTCCTTGGTATTCTGAAAATCAAGGCACTGTCCATGACAGTTATCAATTTGGTGAATATCCCAAGTATTTGACAGCGACGTTGGCTGACTGAAGAAGAACGAGAAGGGCCAAAGTCTCCCCATCCTGAGATGCAGCCCCATCTTATTGAATTGCCCGCCTGTCATGCGGATAAATTTACACCAGTACAGCTTGCTGCCGAGTGTATATCCGGGTATTTGACATTCGACGAGCATAATTGCAAGCGAATTGATGATATTGATTATGATACTCTCGCACGGCTGCTGCGAGCTCCCCAGCACTCACAAAGCTGCCCGAGCAAGGAACCCAGTGGCCTGCCGGTTTGCGAGATTGTCGAAAACTGGACAACAGACCGGCGGTGTGGTGTGAGGTTCCAATTTTCTTGTGGAAATTTTTGTTTTAAAAAGTTCCAGAGATTCCAGCCGGGGTGCTTGCAAAAAAGCACAGGTGCATATGATTGCATCTTGGTGCAAGAGCCATGCAGGAGATGTGGTGGATCTGGGATATGGAGGGGGGTAGATGTCAGTGTTAGTGACTGCAGGTCATAGGTGCACCGGGTTCTTGGTGGTAGGAGGGGAAAGGAATTGATGGGTATTAATATTGCTGGCTTGAGCGAGTGGGAAACGGGAAATTAGTTAGGGAGAAAAGGCTGGTATACGCATGCATATGGCGGCGTTCTTGTCTCACTGTGCTTGGGATTTCATTTTGTATCAGGGGTTCTGAGTCGCCTGGAACAGTTATATCCTAGTCGTAGTATTAATATATGATAGACATGCCGGATTGGCCTTTCGTGATAACTCGCTTAGGGGGAGCATTGATCTGATTTGAAGACGGAATATCAGTGCAACCAGACAATGAATCAGTTCGAATAAGTTTGTTAAACCTGTTCTCAAATAGTCCTTACATTGTGCGTGTACTCCAGATCGTGAGGCGTAGTATAATAAAGCTTTCGAAATTCTCAACGTAAACTTAAACACACAAGCGATTAAGCTTGCCTTCAAGCATTCTAGCCTTCGACTTGCTGAGGTACATTCTCTATCGTATAGTTAGTGCTTGTCCCGGGTTTCTCTTGCATGCCAGGTTTGTCCTACCCTACCTCGCCATAATTGTTGAACACGTAATTTGGTGGACCATGAGCTACATTTGGTGCTCTGTGAGGCCCGTTCGTACTCGTGGCTATCACAATCTAGTTGTTGAAGTTACGCACCTTCCGAATGACAAGCTCTCCCCACCCACCAGCCCCCGAATAGGTGAGCATGCGTTGTTCCCAGGTTGATTTCGAGTAGTCTGGTTGGATTTCGAGGTGGTGCTGGCCGTAGAGACGGGACGATGGGGTGACCTTGAGTTGCCCCTCTTATAACAAGAGCGAAGTTCTGTTGGTCGAACGTGACAACTTACTTACACAATAGCGTCAGCACGCCAAGTTACTTCACTCCCACGTATAAAGAGTTGACTACCTGCAGATAGGGCTATCCAGCGCGGTGCGACGCATAATCCTTTGTGGTCTTAGCCAGCAGAGTACCTCCGAAAATTAGGGTCTTATATTTGGTAATTTCCATTCTGTAGTTACTTATACACAGGTACTTTCTTGGTTGCCTATATACAGTGTCTGGGGGAAAGTTTTTGCGACCCTCAGACATGCATTGGACATGGGTTCCCATACTCGGAATATGCAATAAGGGCCCTTCATCTACCTCTGCATCGCACCTATCGGTCACCATCAATAGCCCTCAAAAGGTTCCGATATAATCACCTCGATGTGGAGCCCTCCTCCGCAACTTGGTAGCCCTCTAAAGCTTCATTTTTAGGAGTTTATGCAGCCTTATGCCTTGGACATCATTCGCACTAGCAGGTTGACCTGAGACCAAAAAAGAAAAAAAATATGAGGCCGCGGTAACTTTCCTTCAGGCACTGTATTGGAAGAAAATCAATCAACAATCTCATCATCAAGTCGCATGCCTAATACATGAACAAATTCACCTTTGGGCATCATTAACTGATTCCACCACCTCTGCCGTAATATAAACATCTTACTCCTTAGATGAGGAAATACCGCGTTTCTTACTTACGAGATCTAGATATGGCGTAGGATCCTGGTACCCTGACGTTTCTTATACACGAGTAGCTGCTTACCATGGGATAGTTTCTTATTCGCGGATTTCTACGGTACCGAGACTGCCGAACATCTCAAGCCCGCGGCCCCCAATCAGATGAATAATCAATGTAGCCTCAATCCCGTGATACCTACCGATCAAGCTTAGTACATCCTAATTACTAAGTAGTACTTACCTAGGGTACCACATGAATCTGGTCCAGCCTGGTCCCCAAGGTCGTTTACTACTCTCCTGCCAGGCCTCGTCTTGCCGACCGATCCAAATGTCGAATGTGGGTCTAGGGACGCTTCTTGAACGTATGTTATGGGGAATGTGTGCGTGGTGTATGTGGGCTGTGCAGTAGGTGATATCCTTGTATGGTCAGCGAAGTGCATCCCCGATCTTTACCCCCCATAACGCCTATTTTGAAACAAACTTTATCGTGCATCTGGGTAGACATCTACCTATCCCGGTTGACAGCAGAGATCGGGGTTTAGGATCATACGAGGGCACCCATATGGGCCGAATATCACTGCTACCCGCACCTAGGGTACAACATAATTCCCTACAGATGCCGAGATGCTTCATTCCCATGGACATGTCAGGGTTAATGTTCTAGATGTAGTCGTGGATCTGGCACTTCCCCTACATATTTAACCTGCCGATGAAGGCGATCTTGAAATTAATTCAGATGTGGGACCAGTACCCATGCCGGGCCCTAGCGTGGCACCCCTGGAAGCGGGAGAAGAATATTTTACATGGGTGTGAGGCTAGATTAACTTGTATATACGTATTCTGGTATATGGGATCGATGAAGTCCATGGAATTAGGGCCTTACGGTTCGTGAAGTATTTGGCTCAACGGTACTTACATCCGCGTACGGTTTGCAGACACGTCCACGCTATGTATACGGTAGACATTGCTACTTTGAACCCACTCAGTAATATCATCAATGTCGGTATCAATACCGCCCTACATATACATGCATATAGAGCCGACTCTATCTGTGTGCTCGAATATACCCGGTAGAATCATTTACAAAACTTAAAAAAGGTATGTATGTAAGCAGGTACAATTGTTCGTGACTGGGATTTCATATCATGGTGCGTAGAGAGCCTATGAGAACGGTTGAGTATTAGAAAGGATATTGGTATCCCGTAAATGAGCCAACAATGACATAACAAGCACTAGCCAGACTAGACATATAATGCCACTTTCAAAAGCGGGAGCCTGGAAAACTAGTGGTAAGCCTCCTTTTCAGTACCTAATATATAACTGTAGAATAAGTATCGAAGGCTGCCAATCTGCCTACAAGTAGTAATGCTGCAACTGTACCACAAAAGGGAAAGATCAAAAGATACAGACAAGGACCAGTATCCCCAATAATGCACCCACGCATCACCTGATGATGTCAAATCACTCTAATTCATTCTTAGAGTATGAGGAATACGTGGTGGGATACCAGGATACAGGCGACTCTCATCTTAAGAATATTCTGCGGACTAGGGGAAATATACTTGTAACTTATAGATTCTGAAGAGGAAATACGGAGGCGTATACAAAAGTCCCCATAAATCTAAAATAGCAAGGAGGAAAAGAACTTTTGGTGTGCGCCTCCGTACCGAATCATTAGAAACAAACAACAGAGTACCTAGGAAGCCCGTCGGCGAGTACTATTGCTATACTCACCAAAATGGGACCACCGGTAAGCCCACAGGCGGGTGATACTAAGATACTTACCGAAATAGGATCACCATGGATATATACTGCCCCCTCAGGGGGATACTGGAAATGACCACACATATCCTGACCCTCGAAATCCACCAAAATCCACCAGTTCCAATCTCACATCCAGGGCCAGGCAGAGAACCCACTTTTCCAAGCCACGCGAGTCGACAGTGAATTACACTTTACCGCCGCCCCTCTGTCTCACCGGAGCAACAATCCCTAGCTGTAGCCGAGGTATGCAAGAACATATTGTCAAGAAGTTCAGAACAAGTTCACTTACACTGTGATGCCTGGATATTATATTTTAAGTTTCCATGCCGAATTTGTGCTGTTCTACCTGTTTCCATTCGTATTGTGTAGGGGTGGGGGGGCGGTGTCGAGTGGGGAGGTGGAGAGTCAGTTGATTGCCCGGATTGGGAAACATCCGGGCATTGTTCTCATTACTTGTCTTTTCAAACGGAGCTAATAATATTTATTATAATACGACTGCGAATAGACTGTTTGGTGCGAGTGATTATTCCTGGTCGCATTATTTTAAAGTGAAAATTACCCTGAGCTCAGAATGGGCCCCAAACTGGCTTTATTCTAAACCTTTTCTAGACACACTAGACATATACATACATCTAAACACACATACGCTTCTGTATTATTGAGACTCGATTATCAAGTGCTGTCTCTGGAGAATAACATCAAAGCCCCAAGTCATAGCATGTATGGAATTTACAGGGTAGAATTTTGGTCGCTGGAATGAAATACATCCTGGATAATGCACACTTACGTAACAGCCTCAATGCTTCCTTCCGACAGTTCTTTGAAGCAGACCTGCCGTAAGTGTCCCAAGCAATATTCACATGCATCCCTAGGGGTGCCTTTTGCGAGTGCGTTTTATGCTGTGTAGGAATATATATCTCCCCAGGGGAATCGTGGGACGTATAGGTAGCAGTATGTACACGCAGACTTTGGGGACTGGAGCCGTGGAATATCAACTACGCATGGGAGTCGAGTATAACCTTTCTAGAGCTAAATTGAGGCTCTTCCGTGAATAATAGTTAACAATATGATCTATATTTATTCCACCTCGCTTTCATGTTCCTGGTCGCCCTGATCCTCTTCACCTTGACCTTCCACCGTCGGAGCTGCTGCCCCCCCCCACCTGTCTATCTACAGCCACCTCACCGGGTTTGTTGCAGCAGTATCAGCACCTCGTGGCAATGAATTGTACAGTTGCGGTCACAGTCGCAGCGCTTGGTAGTTTTGCAAGCAGTTTTGCAGCTACAAAGCGCTCGTGTTGATCTACTTGGGTTTCAGGCTGCTGCACTGAGGGTAATAATCGCTGGATTTTACCTTGCCGAAAGGAACACTGTTAGGAACTTCTAGATGTCGAGCTCCATAATGATGTTTTAAAGCGCCATATGCTGTTTAAAGTTGATATCGGCTGCGATGAAGGTTTACTAATAACTGTGACGTCATGCATAATAGCAGAGCAATCCACTTAATACACATTAAAAATACCCACCGCCATGCCCTGTTCGATTCTGTTTATATCTTTCATTTTCTCCCTATTTTCTTTTGTTTTAATACGCCTTTTTATCCTCCATCTTTAATTAATTATCAATTGACCTGGTCTAGCTTCACATAGTCTGGTTGGGCTTCACAGGCCCGGTCTAGCTCTACTTAGGGTCTAGTGTGGCTATACAAAATGGACCGGGACATATGTATGTACACACTTACGATTTAAAACCTCAAAGCCCTCCTTGACTTTGATATAAGTACGAGCCTGTGAGGGGAGGGGTAGAAATCACACCGCGCCGGCAATGGAGTGCTATTAACGTAAATTTCAACATAGTAAATCACCTATTTTAGTATCTAGGTAGATAATGGACTTGGTTGAGCAGTACTTGGTACTGTATGTTTTTTTTTTGTTTACATGGCTATATGTTTTGACGACCTAGGTTCTGAAGTTGTTCATGAGTGGATACTAGGGTATAGCTTATCTCATGGATTGTTGCTACTACCTCATTATCTACATACATACTTACATACAACAAACAGTAGTCTGGTTGGCACAAGCTCTCGTAGAGAAACAAACAGTCTTTTTAGTATACATGACTTCAAGGTATTGATGTACTATATCTACAAGGATTACATCCCGAGTTTTTCTGGCACTAGTGCAAGACATTGTGTGTAGGTTTAATCTTTAGATTCAGGTATTCTCTGAATCTATTTGCCACGTCTGATGTGGGGCTAATCATGCCCTGCACTCCTGCGCTACATATACCACCGTTGTCATGAGTCTGACATGCGCAAAATCAACCACGTCAACATCCTCTTGAGATCTTCCGTCAGTCCGGAAATTATACTAAACTTTGAATTTCAGAGTAGGAAGGGGGTACACCCTAGCCCCAAATATATGAAGCTAAATTCCAGATGGCTGTTACCCTGTATTTGGCTTCATAACTACTGACACTAGCACTAACTTGAACACAAACATAATGCCACATAGTTGCCGGGATGGCAGAAGACTCATGGAAATACCCTCTCAAAACCTCTGTTCATTCATTGCCCCGCCACCTTGAGAAACCGAAAGCTGTCCATATTGTATTACAGCATGCAAACCGACTATCGAGAGGTAACCAACAAGTACATTATGAACATTACTCTATCCCCCCTATCCCCCCATTATTAGAGCCTGAGAACTTCTTACACCCCCTCCAATTTACATGCAGCTAACATCGAATATCCAAGACGTATATACCACACATGAACAACAAAAAAGAAGACATCATATCAAACATCTCACCCTCCACACCCCATAGGGCCTACACCCCCCTAACCTTATCCCAACTCGGAGGTCTCCACCTCCTACTAACCACCTTAATCACCCACGGAGGAATAAGCGAGACCGACATAATCGCCAGCACACGCCAGAGATACCCTACCGTCAGGACATACTTCAAGTCGAAATACTCTCCCAACAACGGCATACTCGCAACAAAGAGGAGGGCGGTAGCAGCGAGGGTGAGGATCATGTAGAGGTGCCTATAACACCAAATTACATAATCATTTAGCAAACTGAATAAATCATGGATATGTATACCTTTCTTTTGGGGGGCGGGGGTGGGTAAGCAGGACACACCAAGTCGTAATCTCCAGTGCCACCATAATCAGCTCATTCAGCACCAATACCGTAAAGCTCACCGCAACCATTTCCTTAAATCTATCTAATCCCACAAGAATCTGGCTCAACCCCTGAATCACCCCTCCCTGGTAAACACTCACAAGCACCCATATCCCAAACGTCTTGTAGCTCAGACTCCGCCCCTCAGTCAACTCCTTATACAGCTCTGGATACAGATTTGCCAAATGCTCGTCGACATCTTTGTCTAGGACGAGGGAGAACACGGGAGCCATGGTGTAGAGTGTTGCGTATCCTACCAGCAGCCAACCTTGGTAGAGTGCGATCGGCTCGAATTTCGAGGCGATGCTAAACATAGTTTGACAAACGGAGATAATTAGACCTCTATGGATAACGAATTGCGCAAGTTTTGCAGAGCGTTTATAGGAATTTCGACCATGCCAGACAAGAAGTTTGGTGAGATGCGCGAACTGGGTGATGGAGAAATCAGCCGCGAGAGAGGCCTGTCGACCTTCCTTTCCTACAATACCGACCCCCACGTCTGCAGCTTGGATCATGGAGACATCGTTCCCCCCGTCGCCAATACAGCAGATTCGCTTTTTTGTGAATGCGCGGATAAGTCGGGCGATATCGGCTTTTTGGGTAGGTGTACATCTGCAAGCTACAACTGCGGGGAGACGGACAGCAAGGGATATGAAATCGTCTCGGTACGAGTCGAGGAACAGTGCGAGAGATTCTCCATCAATGAGGAGACACGAGTCGGTTTTATTCCGGAGGAACTCGAGGGTATCGTACGCAGCGTCTTCGCGTTTGAGTTTTGCCACGGTGTGGATATACTGTCCTCTTGAGACGAGCTTCGCACTGACGGCAACACATCGGGCTGTCTCGACTTTATCTCCGGTCAACATCCATATCTTGATTCCTGCATTTCGGAGGAGCTCTAGAGAAGGCTTGACGTCTCGCTGTAGTTTGTCCTCTACACCGGTAACTCCAAGGAGTTCCAAGTCTCGTTCTAGATATTCGTCAATGACCTTTTGTATTTCTTTGTCTCGGTTTTGAAGGAGTAGGCTGGCAGATTTATATCGCTCTGAAAATTCTCGGTATTTCTCCACAGAGAGACGTTTCCTTCCCACAACCAGTGTTCGGAGACCTTCACGGGCCATATTCCCGCATTCCTCTTCTAGCCAGTCATTCGCACCAACAATAGTAGACATCACTGTATCAGCACCCTTTTGAAAGAACCATATATCCCCTCTGGAGGTATCATCATCCTCTAATAGGTCTAGCTCCTGTTTCTGGGCACTCTGGAATTGGATAACGATACCCATACGCTTGCCTTCGCTAGTGAAAGGGAACACTTCAAGGATTTTGACGCGAACGACTACTTTTCCGGTAGCGACGCTTTGAAGAGCAATACTCTTCCGGTCCCGATGGATAAGACGGAGGCCTACGGATTCGGTCCACCGTACGATGGCGATCTCATCAGGGCTGGAGGCTTGGTAGGAGGTTTCGGTTATGGTGGGGTCTTCGAGGGAGGGGGCGGTGGTGGGGGTGACGTTGTGACAGAGCGAGAGGGCGAGAACAACGTCTCGTACTCGGGAACCGATTTCACGTCGGGTTCGACCAGCACCGCTGGGTTTCTGAGCGGAGCCTGTGGCCTGAGTGATGAGGATTGATGGGAGGGAGGGGTCGGAGTTGCCAGTGGGTGTGGCACTGGAGAAGCCTTGTCTCACGTACTCCACAACTTCGTCCATAGCTTCTCCGGCGTAGCTGACGGTACCAACGTGTACCTTCTTCAGTTCCATGTCTAAGATATAATGCATTAGAGTAGTGATTGCGGACCCTATAGCAATAGAGTCACATACCATTCTGGGTCAAGGTTCCTGTTTTATCGCTAAGCAAATATTCCACTCTCCCCAGCTCTTCCGGAATTGTGCTTGTTCGCACTACAGTACCCTGGATACCCTCATCCCGCTCAATAAATCGTGCATACACCGATTTACCCATATCAAGGTTCACCCTCAAACTGATCGGTATAATACTTGAGAACAAAATCAAGAATCTCATAATCTTCACGTACCAGGGGGTATTAGCGACATCGCCATCAGTACCATTTGAATCTGGTATATGTGGCTCGATCCCTCGCAGTGCTACCAAGACTATGGATAGTGTGAAGGTGATGCAACAAAGGATCTTTGTGAGGTTGTTGATTTCCTCCTCTAGGAGCCCCGTTTTTGAGCGGGCTTTGGAGGTGGATAGGGACTGTCGTGTTTCTGGGCCTGTAAAAATGACGGCGGCAATGGTAGTGGTTGTGGAGGCGATGACAGTGTTGGCCCATGCTGTGTTGTCAATCGTCAAGGCCTGTGAGGATGATGGAGAATTGGAATCTTGTGAGGTTAGTGTGATTTTTCCAAGGAAGGAATCTACCGCCTTAGAAGGTGGAGAGGCTGTAATTGTAAGGTCTGAAAATGCTTCCAATGTGGGAGGGAGGGATTGGGTCAGAGACGGTGCAATACGGAGTTTCCAATCTGTCTCCCCGTCAAGTTGATCTGTCCGGATAAACGCTTCTCCGGTAACATCATCTGACGGGTCTGCAGGTATGGACTTCAGAATAATCACATCTGCTGGAACTCGTTGATCTTTGTGCAACACAAGTATGTCTCCAACTTTGATGTCTTTGGCTTTTTTCGTCACAGTACGCACTGGTCCTTGCCCCTCAACCTGGTCTTCCTCCTGTGCAACGGTCCGGGGTTGATTTTTATTTTTCAACTTTCTCCTTGATACCCTCTGTTCTGATTCATAGGGCACATTCCCCGAATCAAGTACCTCGTATCCTTCCCCGTTTGCTTCGGCATCCCTCCTCCTCCTGGCTAAATCATCTAATGCCTCCTTTCCGAGAGTAACACATAATACGAAAACTAGTGGAACAATATAACTGCTAAGAAACCCAATTCGTAACACTGGTATAATCTGTGAAAGTGCGACCAATAGGAAGTACAAGTTGAAAAAGTAGCTGAACTCGTGATACAGCGTGAGCGGAAGGAAGGTGATTGGGGTGAACTTGTGATTGGAGACAATGTTTGGGGGGAATCGCGAGTTTTTGATGGAGCCGAGGGCGAGGGGTATTATTCGGGTTGAGTCGGAGGTCCTTCCGGTTGGTGGGGTTGGGGACGACCCCCGGGAAGATCGGATCGATGTTTTGGATGGCGATCTCGACAGCCCTCTCGCGGGGTGTAACAGGGCCGATCCCTCCTGCCCGTACCTACCCTCTCCACTCCTTCTGCGTGCGCCTCTACTGTTGGATGGCTGCCCGACCCCCAGCAGCCCTTGCCGATCCACCTCATGATCTGAATCATCATCTGTAGCTTTTAGTCGTTCATACTTGCGTCGGCCACCCCCCATGAGTGACTTGAGCCCAATCCGTGGCGAAGGCTCTCTCGTCCTTTTACTACTGCCGATTCCAGTGCTCGGAGTTGTTGAAAACGCCCGATGATCACCCCCGACGGCCCGGTACCCGGAATTTCCAGCCGGTTGATAGCTTGCGGAGGATGGATCAAGCTCCTCTAAGTCGAGATCGAGGTCCGAATCGGAGTCTGACGGTAGAGGGGACGGTGAACGTGGTGGCGATGGGTGAGAGGACATCTGCCTCTTTTTATTCAGGGGGGCAGGTGTGCGGGGACAAACGCAGAGTTGAGAGGGGGGGTTGGACCGCTGGCTGCAGGGCACGTAACCCACCGGATTGATTTTGATTTGCTTGGTCGTCCTCCCCGACCTGTTTGCTTTCCTGCCGAAGCTGCCACTGGTAGATAAATAAATGTGCTGGGATCGGCTTGGTCTGTGGGTGCAAGATGACGGAGCTGGGACCAATGAGAGCGAAGCCGAGAGGCTGTGTACGTGTGCTAGTCCGCAGCTGGATTGTTGATGTGTCCTGAAGCGACGAAGAGCAGGTGGCAGTCGTTTATGTGTATTGTTAAGAGTACTGGTCGTATGATTGATGGGAGGAAGGCGAGGTCAGCCGCGAGGGACTCGATATGAGACGAGGGACTGAATATTTGAGGCGTACACTGCTCTGATCTTTGAATTTCAGCTTGTTTGGGGTCCTGACGTTGGACATGACGGGCAGGCTTGGCGTCGCGTCACACGTCAACAGCGGCTGACTGGCGTCATGGCTGCCGTGACGAGCCAAGCCGGGGGTGGGTTGTGGTTAATCTGGCTTTTGGGATGGCCATCTTATACGCAGGAATTAATCTGACCTGACCAATATCCACAGCTCTTACCGCCCATCGCCTAATTGCAGCATTTGCAGCACGAACCAGACTCTGTTTTAGCGATTCAGGCTTCAGCATAAAGTGCATTTGGAATTCGAGGGTTTGATGGGCTTCTCCTCCAGCTGCTTACATATCTCCCCATCTACCTAACGTCGACCCCGTAGCTACGGGACCCGAAGCTTGTTCGCAGCAGCAGCACCCCGTACGCACTACCACCCACAAGAGACACTATGGAGCCAGGGCCCTCGTCGCCTCCGCACTCCCCGGAGGCCACCTCGGAGCAGTCTCGGTCGAGCTATCTTGATGTCAACTCGGGAGGCTCGCTGCCACGGGTAGATTCAACGGCAAGCTTTATAGCCGAGGCTTGCCACATTGAGGACGTGGATGCTGGGTGTCAGATACATAGCCACTCATCCGATATTGGGCTATCACGGCACTATATGGATGGAAATTCTGCGAGAAGAGATGGGATACCCGAGGTGCAAGAGGGTGGAGGGCCGCGTGAGGAGAACAAAGGTCGGTAGCGGTCGCAGCTGAGTCTTCACTTGTAGGAGCGCAATGATGCGGACATTTCCATCTGATTGGAAATAGTGTGGTATCTAGAGCTTCCGGATAGGATATCACCGGGATTTATTACAGTGGTTGGAAAACATTCGTGCAAGGGCTAATAGCTTATTTTGCTAGCACCAGACTCCGTCCAAACGCAAATGGCACACGATTCAATACTACCGGAAACACATCACACTAAATGGACCCCCCCTGCGATTAGCATTGACGCCAACCACTCACATGAACCTAATTTAGGGAGGCCTGCAACTCCGATCATCGTGCCACCTTCTCCTCAGCTACCTCTACGCTCAGAGACACAGGAGGCTAGAGCAACCTTATTACCACCGCAAAATGGGACCACACCTCCCACAGGGCCTGATACAGATGCCTCACGACGTTCCTATGGAGAGATCAATTGGGCCTTCGATGACATGAATGAGCTACTGAAACATGAGACGGGGGAACTTACACGGGAAAATGTCCAGGCGTATGGGGAGCAGCAAGGACGAGCAGTCAGTCCTATAGACCGTGCCAACACCCCTCCTGCTCCACCAAAAGTGGTGTCAAAGCCTCAACCCGATTCTAGCTCAGACGAAGAGGAAGAGGGGGGTCTAGTTGACAGACGGTCGCCTTTCGATGATGAGGAAGTTACCGGAGATGATGCAGAAATATTCAATTCAATTTTTTCACAGACTGGGACTGGAATCCCAGATACACAAAAAGAGCAGCCAAATTCGATATTTGACTCCATAAATATGGAAAATCCCAGCGTTGACGAGTCTGACTTTTTCAGCACACTTGGTGGGGGCAGCCAGACAAATACTCAGGTTAGGCAGGACGAGATAAAGGATTTTACGGCAGAGAAGCTGCAAGCCCCAGTTTCGTCCCTCTTTGATGAACCAGGTGACTATGACGGAGGCGACTTCTTCTCAACAGCAGGCGGTCCCCAATTTCTTGCAAATGATCCACAAAGAAAACCCACGCCTGAAGTAGTGGTTGCAGCAGTGGTAGGTACACACTATGGCGGAGTTGCTGCTAGTGCGACGACAGCTATTTCTGAGATTTCTGGAACCGCAGACGGGACACTCCCGGAAGGAGCAGATTTCTTTGCCAGCGGGATCCAAGTGCAATCAGGCACAGAGACAGGTGCCATGTCTGGCTCTGGGGAAACGGATATTGCGGCGAAGTGGCAGGCGGCGTTGGCTGCAGATGAGCTATTGGATGATGATTTTCTTCCGGACGATGAGGGCTTTTTGAGTAGTGATCAAGAAGATTCCGCGGAAGCCACCCCTCCAAGGGAACTGAAGCCAGTAGTAAATTCCAGCGGAGTTTTGCAAGGCTTCTCCCAAGTCACCACCACAAGTGCTCCTCCAGCTGTTTCCAGATATGCTCCGCAGACTGCAACTCCACCTATTCATACCCAAGGGCCGTATCACCCACCCCAGCAACACTATAATACCCCGACTGCAGGCTGGCAACCACAGCCTAATCCCTATACTCCAGTTCAGCAACCGTCCGTCCCTCAACCGTACGGAACCCCACAGCCATTAGGCTATACCCCAGCCCCCGCTGCTACAGGGTACTACACTCCAACCCCAGCATCAGCCCCGCCACGGCAATTTCAAGCAGCCCCCCCAAAGCCTTCCGTGGTGCCCAAAGCCCAGAGTTTTGTTGATAAGAAAGGAAACTATCAGTCCCCTTACGATCTGCCAATGGAGGTAGTGAAACCAGCATTGTCGAAGCGCGTCAGTATGCCTCACATGTCTCAGTCATTAACATCCCCACCTCCTCGGCAAAGTTCCTTTGGAATGGGGGCTACCCCTCCAATCACACAGATTGCCTTTGGCCCCCCGCTATACAGCACACCGCCAGGGGCACCGGCTGCAAATGTACCACCACCCAAGGCGTCAACTGGATCAGGGCCAGCCTTTTTTCAAGATCTACCCATGGTCACTAAGGCTAAACCAACAAGGTATCAACCACAGGTAGCCATGGCTAGTAGTGAAAGCCTTCCTGGTGCACCTCCGATACCAATGAGTGCTGCGAATAGTGCATATCAACCCCCTCCTGTCCCAGCTACTGCTCCATCATTGGGCCCAGCACCTGTCTTGCATTCGCGATATGCTCCTCCACCAACCAGTCAGCCCCCATCCCAAGTTGCGCAAAATTATGTCGCGCCTCCCCAGCTCCCCCAAACATATGTTGTACCTCCCCAAGAAACTGCCACTGCTGCTCCGCAATATCCTGCTATCCCTCCTACGCCACCAACTACTTCACATTATACCGCTGCTCCTGCTACAGTACCTACGGCTCTCCCTCCGAACCAGGGGCTCATGTCCCCCCCGCAGTTCCCACCTCACCAGCGTGTGCCGCTCCCAAACACCGGTATGGAAAATAAATACGTTGCTAAGCCAGCGGCACTCCAGCAATCCCCGCCTCACCAAACGCAGGTCAGTGCCCCTCACATTTTTGGGTCTGATGGGGCCAGTACTGGGAGCCCACAACAGCCCCAGCAGAACTCGCCTAATCAGATGAGACATTTCGGTGAACAACACCATTTACACTCCTCCCGGCCAGGTACCGCAAAATCCGCGAACTTTGCTGCTGGTTTTGGGGCATTAAAGGAGGAAGATGAGGTTGGAGAAAGTGCCCGAGCTACAGCACCGCCGCCAGCTGTGATTTACAATAAGTATGGCCCAAGATCAGCTGCTACCCCCCCTCCGCCTTCGGGGCCACCTATGCGAGGAATGAGCCGAGCAGATACTCTATCACCACCATCCCGAACTGCATCACCGGTGATACATTCCGCCATACAACAGCATCCCTCCCGAACGGCTTCGCCAGAATCATTTGCTCCACCTCGCAGAGCTCAGACGCAGAGCCCGTCGACTTTGATGAACGGTCCTAAGAGGGCTATAAACCAGTATCAACCGTCTCCGCATGTTCTAAGGCCAGCTTCGGCTTTGGCTGGAAATGCAGCATCTGCATATCCTGGCTTCTCAGCAGTAGAGCAGCACACACAAAGTATGTCTGCTGGCGTCAAGAACTTCATGAATGACCCAGTAAATTTCATGCCACCGCAAGATACATCGATTCACGACCCTCTGAATAGATGGCAGGGTTGTCCCATTTTCTCCTGGGGTTTTGGTGGCCACGTCGTCACTATGTTCCCCACAAGGACACAACGGAATGCTGTTGGTATGTCGCAACCAATGATCAAATGTTCTCCCGGGGAGGTGAAGGTCAGCCATACACGGGATATTCTGCCATTGGAAGAAAGTCTGATCAAGTTCCCGGGACCAGTCTACTCTGGTGGGAAGGGTGCAAAATCCAAAAAGAAGGAAGTACTAGCTTGGATGACTGAGAAGATTGCGGCCTTGGAGGGGGATGCCGCTGGACTTGGAATGTTCCTACCAGGGGAGCCAATCCCAGATGAAACGGAGAGAAAGAGGAAAGAGGAGAAAATATTGCTGTGGAAGGGAATGAAAACCTTCTTGGAGAATGATGGAAATATTGAAGGGTTCGTCATGAAACAATGTTTGAAGCTTGGCAGTTACTGACGAATTTTTGTAGCGGCGAGATCGAAAAATCCATAAGGGCATTCTTATGGCCAGAGGATTCCTCGCCCACTTCTGCGGATTCCTTCAGCCTCGTTGCCTCTATGAGCAGCTCTGCAACTGGGAGTGGACTTGGACCCGTTCCGGATCGTGTCGATACGGAAGCTATGAAAACGATCAGGGCCCACCTTCTGAATGGAGATCGGACAGCAGCCGTTTGGCACGCTGTGGACAAACGATTGTGGTCCCATGCTATGCTGATTGCGGGCACAGTGAGCAATGACTTGTGGAAGCAAGTCGTTCAGGATTTCGTCAGGAATGAGGTTAAGACCCTGGGCGGTGGATTTGAAAGTTTAGCTGTGCTGTACGAAATTTTTGGAGGAAATGGCGAAGAAAGCGTGGACGAGCTTGTCCCACAGAGCGCCAGACTAGGGCAGCCGATGATGACTAGCATGACAGGAACTGTTTCGGCAAAGGACCCGCTGGAGGGCCTTGAGAAATGGAGAGAGACTCTGGCATTGATTGTGTCAAACAGGAGTGCAGGGGATACGACTGCCATAACCGCCCTCGGCAAGCTTTTGGGAACCTATGCCAGAGTAGAGGCTGCCCACCTTTGGTACGTACAATGCTTCACACAATTGAGTAGTATTTACTAACTTTGTTGCAGCTACTTGTTCGCCAAAAATGCTGCGAGCTTTAGTGGTTCCGACGACCCTAATACGGCTGTAACACTTTTCGGAGCAGATCATGTGTACTCGCCATTTACTTTCTGGAAAGATACTGATGCAATTCTTCTGAGTGAAGTATACGAGTTGGCATTGTCGCTGGCTCCTGGTCCCACAGCCCCTGCGATCATCCCGCATTTACAGGGCATCAAAGTTTACCACGCCTTTTTACTTGCGGAGAGTGGATACCGTACTGAAGCTCAAAAATATTGTGCCGCCATTGGTTCGGTGCTCAAAACTTCAACCAAACCATCGCCATATTTCCACAGGACTATGTTTAATGCACTTGAAGAGCTCACCAATAGAGTCAGCCAGTCACCGAAGGATGCCGCAGCTGGCGGATGGCTTAGCAAGCCTAGTTTAGACAACATCTCAGGCAGCATGTGGGGTGCATTCACGAAGTTTGTCGCAGGAGAGGACAACGAGCCTGGTTCTGGTACGGACAACGGCCAAACCGCCGGTGGGTTGGCGCCTGGCCCATTCGGAGGTGCATCAATCAGCCCCGGCATGAGTAGAACTCAGTCGAATGCTGATATATACGGGTCCTATGGCGGCATGGGTGCAGGAGGTGGAAATTATTCCCCCACAATGGCCAAACAATATAACTCCATGGCAGCTGCTACCCCATATACTCCCCAACAACAGCCTGTCTATTCATCTCAGCCACCTGGATCGAGTGGCAACCCTTATGATCCGTCATCATCCTACACTCCGTATACCCCTATGGCAAATACTAATACTACTAATGTATACAAACCGGCGCCGGCGCAGCAGACTGCCCCGCAATCATCATATGCCCCCAGTAGCCAACAAAGCCCATACATGTCACAGGGTGGATACGAACCATCTCCCGCAAAGTCTACTTTCGACAGTCCTACACCTTACCAAGGTTCCTTTGATTCTTCTACAGCCAACAAAACCATCTTTAACGAAGCTTCGGGTGGTTATCAACCTTTATCCTATGAACCACCGTCCACGTCCTATGGATATGAACCCCCCACAGACGATACCTCGTACCATCCCCAGGAAGCAGGGGCTCCTCCCGCCGAGAAAGATAAAGGCTCTAACGACGAGAAATCCAAGCCCAAAAAGAAATCTTTCATGGATGATGACGATGATGATGCGGAGTTCCTGGCTCATGCAGCGGTATTGAAGAAGGAAGCGGAGGAAAAGAAGAAGAAGAAGGAAGAAGAAGAGAAGAAAATGCAGGCTGCGGCTTCAGGTGGCTCGGGGTGGTTTAAAGGGTGGTTTGGTGGGAAGAAGGATCCAAATGCCCAAATCGGAGGACCGATTAAGGCAAAGCTAGGAGAGGAGAGTAGCTTTTATTATGATCCGGATTTGAAGAGGTGGATCAACAAGAAGGTTTGCACACCTATTTCCGTTGGTTCCTCAATTATTTTCTGACAAAAATGATAGGCTGCCACGGAGGAGCAAGCTGCACCGAAAGGCACTCTGCCACTACCTAAGCGCCCTTCAAACCCTCCATCTCGGCCCGGCTCGGTTGTCCCTCCACCTCAAACACCTACCTCAGCAGGCCCCCAGAAGTCTTACAGCGCCCCTCCAACCAACATGGCTTCCCCACCGCCCACTTCTAGTTTTTCCGATGCGCCTTCAACTCCAATGTCAGCGGTTCCCCCAATGAGAGTCAGTACCCCAGGGACACCAGCCGGTCCACCAATACGTATTAGTACCCCGAGTACTCCTGCACCGCCGAGTAGACTAGGTACTCCAGCGCCCAGTACACCTGGTACGCCAGGGTCATTACCGCCGATGGGTGGATCTGCAGCGCCGCCGCCTGGGGCCGTGGGGAGGAGCGCGCCCCCATCGAGGCCGAGTACGGCAGTGGGTGGGGATATTTTGGATGATTTACTCGGGGGACCACCAGGCCCGAGGAAGGGGCCTGCAGCGAAGAAAGGGAGGAAGGGGAGGTATGTGGATATTATGGCGAAGTAGAGTAGGAGATCGGGTTTTTATTCATATTGAAGGCGGGAATGGAGATCGGTAGGGGAACAGGGGGATTATGATTGTGCGATGAGTTTTTCCTTGAGGGAATATTGGTTGTGTTTTCATAGGTTCTTTTTTGCCGCCGTTTTTTAGGACTGGATAGATTGATGGATGGATGTTCACCGGGTTATGAATTAATGGTACATGGTATTATTACATAGAACAGAAGCTTCGTGCCCCAGTAGAGTCCGGCATCGGATTTCCGCTCGCCACTGGGTTTCTCCTCAGACAGGTGTTCAACCATAACCCAGCTGTAACCTTGTGCACATAATTCCACATATATGGTATTTTTGCAAGCCAACTGGGCACCGGTCCATGTGCTTTGCTGGAACTATCTCGGGGAAATACATAGCTAGAATAAGGCCTTCCTGGGAACATCCTTCCACGGTGGTCGTGAGGCTCTGCTCACGCGTTGAATAACCGCCCCCGCTACATCTGGATTATCCTTCCAAAAATCAAAAAAGCAGTCTGGCTTGCGCAAGATCTCTAAATCCCACGCCATATATTGTGCATAGTCCTTGAGTAGTGGATCTGTTTCCACAGGGAGATTTGCAAAAGCGTATTCAAAGACACTTGAAAGCTCCATTAACCTTTCATCGCTTGGGTGGGGGTGGCCGTGGAGGGCTGGTAAACTCTCTTTGGCTTTGATATAGGCCTCGTCCTTCAGTACGGGAATGTTAAAGCGTTCAGCAAAGGCGTATATCTGAGTGTGAATTGACAACGCAATTGCGCCTGACTGCCATCTGTATAAAAACATAATTAGAAAACCCTTGGGGGTTGGTAGTCAGTCGAAATATAAGATACAGATAAACGTACACCGTATAGCAGCCCTGGTATGCCCATTGGAGAAACCTTTCAATGGTAGTTTCCTCAACCTCACGAAGAATCATCTTGCCCTCCTTTCCTTCTTTCATATCATTATTCGTATGTTTCCCTAGTTCGGGGGAAATCGAAGCAAGCAGTGATCTGTGGATCAAATATTCTGGCAGGGTTTTTTGGCTGTCGGAGGAGTTACGCTTGACGCCCCCAGGTCCGCAGCTGTCTCGGCCTCGGATGAGCTTTCGGGTTTAACTGTAGTGCTGTCACTGCTGCTATCACCAGCATCGGCAAGGACAATTGTAAACCATCCGCCTTGGAAGATGGAATAATTGAAGTCAGGACTATATAATTGCGAGCAAGTTAGTCTAGTTAGTTAATATGACGGATGTAGAATAGGAACCATACTCCGCCATTGTTGTCATTGTGGGTCTCTGTATGTTTACTTCCGATGGATCTGGGAGTAACTACAGACAAGCAAATCGTCTTTTAAAGCACGAATCAGTGTGGTTGGGGGCCTGATGGGTATAATTCTATCACACACAGTATATATATGTATTTTTCTTGCATGTCCCGAAACATCGGGGGGCGTTGATACACAAATACCCATGGCGGTACCTATTTAGAAGGTTGAGTTCAGGGTAACAGGGGCATGTATAGGGTGTACAAGGTGCATGCTCGATTTACAACGATAGGTTCCCATTCCGACGAACAACTGGACATAAGAAAAAGACTTAAAATATTGGATGTGCACCACTAATCTAATGGGAGATCGCTGTCTGGTACTTATTTGAATAGCAGAGCGGATGTAGCAAGGTTTGGGTAAGTTCTGGGTACGTTACCAAGAAAATTACCTTGGGCCAAGTTCCAAAAGGAGTCCAGGATTACCCAATACCCGAAGATGGCTGGCGGGTAGTATTTCCCAATATCTCCTAAGGGAGGGTGATACTAGTACGGGGTGGCGGCTAGTTGAGCGGCCTCGGAACCGAGATAAGGGAAAGACAACGGAAGAGGCAGGAAGAGAGTGCAATGGCCGGGACCCCCCTGTTAATATACCGAAAGACTAAGAAGTGGTCTTGGGCCGATTCTACTGGTCAAACCCCTATACTTTGCTTAGTTCCTGGCCAATAAATTCGCGAGCATTTCAGCTCTACGTAGGTGAGTCAGTCTGTAGCGATGTTGTATATCTCAGCTGAGATGGTAGGGGGTAGTCTCACATTCCATCATTTCCCCAGGTATCCTCCCTACTCTAGGGCTACCTTGCTCATCCCCCCAACAATAAAAGTCACTGTGTCC